>Ga0208687_1000793_pt1 | contig 17849 bp, 11 predicted proteins | sample June2015DPH_6_10_FD_184695 | JGI IMG/M metagenome (GOLD analysis project Ga0208687, IMG submission 184695) | Peatland microbial communities from SPRUCE experiment site at the Marcell Experimental Forest, Minnesota, USA - June2015DPH_6_100... | ecosystem: Environmental > Terrestrial > Soil >...
CAGCACTCCAAGAATGAAAACCAGCAGCGCCACGTAGAGGGTGAGCAGCAGCTTGGCGAGGTTGAACAGGACGCCCATGCCGGTGCTGCCCACCGTATAGGCGATGGCCGCGCCCACGCCGAGCGGAGCGAAGTACATGACCAGATTAGTGAACTTGAACATCGTCTCGGAGAGGCTCTCGGCAAGGTTCAGCAGCGGCCGACGACGCTCCTCGCGCACCATGGCCAGGGCGATGCCGAACAGGATGCTGAACACTACCACCTGGAGTATCTGGCCTTCCGAAACGGACTTCGCCAAGTTCTCGGGGAAGATGTGCAGGATGGTTTCCGTGGCAGACAGGCGTTGGACCTGAAGCGTTTCGCCGCTGGGGGGCGGCAACTTTACCCCTACGCCGGCCTTGCTGAGGTTGATGGCAGCGAGTCCGATGAACAGCGCAAAGGTGGTGACCACCTCGAAGTAGACGATCGCCTTGATGCCCATGCGCCCCACCTTCTTCAAGTCGGAGTGTGCCGCGATGCCGCTGACGAGCGTGCCGAAGAGCAGCGGCGCGATGATGGCTCGAATGAGCCGCAGAAAAATCAGGCTGAGCACGCGCAGGTGGAGGGCAACGCGTGGCCAATCGTGACCGACAGCCGCACCGACGACCATCGCCACCAGGATCCACGTAGTGAGCGAGCGCTTGTAGAGGGCATAGAGGACGAGAGTGACGATAGCGATCCATCGAACTGTGAGCAGGAGGATGGCTGGCAGCGGGGTGAAGTAATGGCTCACGACGCTGAGGGTGGCCGTCAACGTGAAGGTGGCGACGGCCAGGAACAGGATCTTGGTTTTCATCTAAGCACGCTCGCTACAAATCCGTACTGCTTCACCGGGGGCTTGGTCGAACTCTTTCTCGAGCACGCGGGTGGCGCCGATCCGCCGCGGCGGACCCTTCATGTCGGCGACCCCTGGCCCCCCCAAAGGCCTAACCGGTATCCAGGGCGCAGCCCCGCGTACGCGGGATCAATCGGCGCATACATACAAACCAATGTATGCGCCACCCGCGAGTTGAGATGAGGATCCCTTGGTCATCCGCAGGCTACCTCATTCCTGCGCTGTCGCGCATAAGAGCCCGTCCCGGTCAGCATAAGACGAAACCACGACAGACGAGCCGCGCCAGGAACTGCCTGAATTAGACTGCTACTCAACCTGCGAGTCAAGCTCACCGGATTCGCAGGGTGATGTCAAGCTACTTATGTAATCAGCTACTTGTGTAGACTTGCGAAGGGCGGCAATTCGCGAAACAGGTTGTGGACTTGCTCGAGGTCATCAGCAAACTTGTCGTCTGGACGTGGCAGGCTCTTCCAGAAATCAGCGAAGTTATCGGTGGTCACGGGCTCCCGCCCTCTGTTGGTCCCGTGCCCCGCGCAGTCCCGCGCCTGCGGGACTGCGCGGGGCACGGGACACAGGAATAATCAGGAAGGCCTTGTAACGGCGGGGCTGAAGCCCCGCCCTTCCAGGCCCGTGGTGAGAAATGCGGGCTAGCGTACTTAATACGCTCGGAAACACGCCCCAGACGACGAAATTGAGGAAGGCTCACTTCTGCGCCGCACACCCGCGCCACCTGCCTCACCAATCACCAGAAGGTTGATGAAAGAGAGTGTAGCGCCGACCCCGCCCTGCGGGGTCGGCACGTGCTGAGCTAAAGCTCAGCGCCACGACACGCCATCTACCCGGTCAGAAGCCGCGAGGGCATTTTTCATCAACCTGCTAGGGCTTTCAGTTTGTCTTCAGGTTTATGGGGTTATTATAGGGGCATGCAGTTGAGTCATTCTTGACCATGCGCGTGCTCATTATTGAAGACGAGAAAGGCATGGCGGAGCTCCTGAAGAAGGGGCTTGAGGAGGAGAACCATCGCGTCGCTTTGGCCTTCGATGGCTTGGAAGGGTTGGAGCTGGCCAAAGTCTATGAATTTGACGCCATTGTGCTCGACCTCATGTTGCCTAAAGTGGATGGCTTTGAGGTCGCCCGGCGGCTCCGCCACTCCGGGAATCAGACTCCCATCCTGATGTTGACCGCCCGTGACGCTGTGCCGGACATCGTCAAGGGGCTCGATCTGGGGGCTGATGACTACTTGACGAAGCCTTTTTCCTTCGAGGAATTATTGGCGCGCCTGCGGACGGTTGCCCGGCGGGGTTCGGCTCCCCGGCCCACGCGCTTACAGGTAGCCGATCTAACGCTAGATCCCGCCTCGCACCAGGCCATCCGAGGGCGCCGGGAAATCCCCCTCTCTCCGACCGAGTACCGCCTCTTGGAGCTTCTGATGCGGCGCGTGGGCCGGGTGGTATCTCGCACCGCGATTGTGGAAGCCGTTTGGGGCCTCGAAAACGATATCGAGGAGAACACCCTGGATGCCTTCGTGCGCTTGCTCCGGGGCAAAGTGGACAAGGGATTTAGTCCGAAGCTGATTCATACGGTTCGTGGAATTGGGTACTGCCTCCGGGAGAGTCCGAAGCAATGACCAGCCTTCCTCTTCGCCTCAGGATTACAGCCTGGTATTTCGCCGTCCTGGCCACTGGCTTTTCCCTTTTTGGCGTGATTGCGTTCTACGTGATGCGAAGCAGTATTCAGGAGACCGTGGATGAAAACCTACAGGATCAGATGCAGGGTATTCGTGTACTGATGGAACGAACGGCGTCCCGGGGGAGAGCTGAACTAGCACATGAACTCGACCAAGACGAAGAAATCCGAGCAGGAAGCGATCTCCTGCAAGTTTCAGATCCTGCGGGCAACTGGATCTATCGTTCCAGGACGATGAGTCTGTACGGTTCTGCGGCGCCAAGAGAGACCAGGACTTCGATCACTACGCAGCAACCGAACGGCGTGCCCTTGCGAGTGCTGACGCTTCCAGTCCAAGCGGGAGGCAGAACTTATATTGTGCAGCTCGCCTACCCGCTTGACGATTTCTATGAAGCCTTGGACCGTTTCCGCCGGGTTCTGTTTCTGTCCTCGCCGCTTCTCCTCTTGCTGGCATCGGCAGGGGGCTACTGGCTGAGCCGACGAGCGTTAGCGCCGGTAGATCAGATAACGCGGGAAGCTCGGAGCATCGGCGCTCAGAATCTCTCGAGCCGCCTGCTGGTGCCGCACACAGGAGACGAACTGCAACGTTTATCGGAAACTCTAAACGGGATGCTGGAGCGTCTGGAGCAAGCGTTCCGGCGAATAACGCAATTCACCGCCGATGCTTCTCACGAGTTGCGCACTCCTGTGGCGCTTATGCGGACGCGGGCGGAGGTCGTCTTGCGAAGGCCCCGCTCCGAAGAGGAGTACCGCGAGACGCTGCGGCAAATCCTTGAAGACCTGCAAAGGACTTCCTCCCTAATTGAAAACTTGATGCTTCTAGCCCGCGTCGACTCAGGGACCGAAGCCCTCCAGCGCACCCCTATCAACATGGTTGAAAGCGTGGGCGAGGCTTGCCTCGAGGGCCGAACCCTGGCGGAAACAAAACAGATCAGTTTCCTCGAGGAGTTGCCGGAATCTCCCGTCTGGATTGAAGGCGAATCGAACTCGCTGCGAAGGTTGTTCCTGATTCTGCTCGACAACGCAGTGAAATACACTCCGCCTCAAGGCCGAATCACAGTCTCCCTGCGTTCAAGCGATGGATGTGCAGTGACCGAGGTCCGAGACACCGGAATCGGTATTGCCGCAGAGGACCTGCCCCACATCTTTGAGCGATTTTTCCGGGCCGACCGGGCGCGCTCACGCGAGACCGGAGGCGCAGGTTTAGGGTTATCCATCGGGCAATGGATCGCCCAAGCCCACGGGGGAACAATTAGGGCTTTTAGCAAGCCGGGAGAGGGCTCGCTGTTTCAGGTCCGAATTCCACTGGCGGGGGAAGGGGAGAAGGCAGTAAGCAGTAGGCAGTAAGCAGTCGGCAGTGGGCAGTCAGCAGTGAAAACAGTGGGATTCAAAACCTATGAAGCCGTCCGCTGACGGTTCATAGCCGAGCGCTGAAAGCTGTCAGACGACCTTCCGTATTTGACCTTTGACCCTCGACTTTTGACTTCTTAGTCAGCACTGAGGATTTCAGAAATGTTTTGCTGGATTTTGCCCCGTAATGCGACTATCATCGCAGCGTTTATAGGGGTGCCGATGATTAATTAGAAGGAGTCTTTACATGAGGTGCTTGTCTGCATGGTTCGTCGTGCTGTTTATTGCGACTGCCCAGGCTTTTGCACAGGGGGCAAGTGAAAAACCCTGGGTCTCGCTGTTCGACGGCAAGGACTTGAGCGGTTGGAAGAACAATGGTTCTGAAAAGTGGGTGGTGGATGACGGCGCGATTCTTGGCGAAAGCACGGTGGGAAAATACGGGTACCTGACGGCCGAAAAGACCTATCGCGACTTCAATCTTCGCCTGCGATTCAAGTGTGAGACGGACGGGAACAGCGGAGTCTTCACCCGCTCGCGCATCACCGGCGAATCGCCTAAGACCGGACCGGACATTGAAGGCATGCAAGTGGAAGTCGACCCGACGCGGCACACGGGTGGACTCTATGAGAGCGGCGGACGGGGCTGGGTTGCACTGCCAACGCCTGAGGGGGAGCGAGCTATCAAGCCCCGCGATTGGAACGACCTCGAGATTCTGGCGCAGGGAAACCACATCATCACGCGGCTGAACGGAGTTCAAATCGTGGACTTTACCGATCCGGCGCCGAGATTCACGGAGGGAGTAATCGGGCTACAACTGCACACCGGAGGCGGGGTCAAGATCCGCTTCAAGGACATTTATATTCAGGTGCTCGGGAATTAGATTAGCCATCAGCTATCCCGCCACGGCGGGTCAGCTATCAGCGGGAACATCGCAAGGTGGTTAGTGAAGGCTGACGGCTGAGGGCTGAAAGCTGAGAGCTTCAAGGGTGCGATGCAATCATCGCCCCTACAAAAACATCGGGGAGGGATATTCATGGTGGATGGCTTAATTGAAAAGATCAGTCGGAGAAGGTTTCTCGGCGCGGCGGCCGCGACCGCGGCGGGCGTGATGATCGTGAAACCCGGGGCGGTGCGAGGTTCGGCGGCGAACTCGGCCTTGCGCCTGGGGATTTTGGGCTGTGGAGGACGCGGCACGGCGGTAGGAACAGGGTTCGTGGACAACACCAATACACGCGTGGTGGCCCTTGCAGATCTCTTCGCCGACCAGCTCGAGGCAGGCCGCAAACACTTCGATGAACACCAGCAGGCGAAGGGCTACGCGGCCATCGATTCATCGCAACTCTTCCGAGGCCCCAAAGCCTACCAGCAGATCGCGGCATCGAAAGAAGTGGACTTCATCCTCATCACGACTCCTCCTTACTTCCATCCTCACCACCTGGAAACCGTGGCGGCGGCAGGAAAGCACGTGTATTGCGAGAAACCCGTCGCCGTGGACGTGCCGGGCGCCAAGCGCGTCATCCGCATTGGCGAGAAGGCCCAGGGAAAGCTGAGCCTGGAAGTGGGGTTTCAGATCCGCAAAGCGCCGCCCCACGTCGAGTTGGTGAAGCGCATCCACGGAGGCGCCTTGGGCAAGATCGGTTGCGGCTTGGCCTACTACTACTGCGGCCACATCGACCGTCCCGAGTGGCCGAGTGCTTCTCCGGAAGAGAAAAGGCTTCGAAACTGGGTATGGGACCGCACACTCTCGGGAGACATCATCGTCGAGCAGAACATCCACGTTATTGATATGTGCAACTGGACTCTACAGGGGCATCCTCAATATGCCGTGGGCGGGGGCGGACGCAAACTGCGCACGGACGCGGGAGACTGCTGGGACAATTTCAATGTGGTCTTCACTTATCCGGATCATGTGCAGGTCAGTTTTGGATCCACACAGTTTGACGACCCGGCCTTTGACGCTGCAACACGGTTTTTCGGCACCAAGGGCAGCTCGGAGGTGCACTACGACCACCGGGTCAGCATCGTCGGAGCCGAGCCGTGGGACGCGGGCCTTGGCCCTGCCGAGGGAAGCGGCCAGTTCTCGGCTGCGGGAACGTTCAAAGGCTCGCTGGACCAAGCCGAATCGGAAAAGCAAAAGTTCTTTGTGGAGAGCATCACCGGCGGGGAATTCCACAACCAGGCAGCACAGGGCGCAGAGTCCGCGCTAAGCGCCATGCTGGGACGCACGGCCGCATACATAGGCAAGTTAGTTACGTGGGATGAATTGATGAAGTCCGAAGAGGTATACGATCCGAATATCGATATCTCCAAGTTTGCGTAAACTTAATCCGCGCTCGGCAGGAAGCTGAAAAGTATATCAGCCACCTGCTGAAGGAAGGGGAGGTTGAAATGAAAAGTGGAAGATCTCGACGAGATTTCTTAAAGGCTTCGGTTGCCGCTGGCGCGGCGCCGTGGGCTGCGCTGAGTTACGGGCCGGGGGCTCCTTCGGCGTCTCCGTCCCCGGGGTCCAATCACATTCGAAAGGCCCTCCAGATCAGCATGCTGCCGAAACAGTTGAGCTACGCGGAGCGATTCAAGCTGGTGCGGGAAGTGGGTTTCGAGGCTGTCGAGGGCCAGACAGTAACGGACGAGCACGAAGCCCAGGAAATCAAGAAGGCGGCGGATGACGCCAAGGTCAGAATCCATTCCGTGATGAACATGGCCCATTGGGACAATCCGCTCTCCTCGAGCGACCCCGCGGTGGTGGAGAAGAGCCTTGACGGGATGCGGACCTCGCTCCGGAACGCCAAGCTTTGGGGGGCAGAGACGGTATTATTGGTACCGGCCGTCGTCAACCCGCAGACGAGCTACCGCGAGGCGTGGGTGCGCTCCCAGAAGCAGATCCGAAAGTTGCTCCCCTTAGCCGAAGAGCTAAAGGTCATCATCGCCGTCGAGGAGGTCTGGAACAAATTCCTCCTCAGCCCGCTCGAGTTTCCAAAGTATGTGGATGAATTTCAGAGCCCCTGGGTCAAGGCGTATTTCGACGTGGGCAACGTGGTGCTTTACGGTTATCCGCAGGATTGGATTCGCAACCTGGGCAAACGAATCGCCAAAATCCATCTCAAAGACTTCAAGCGACTCGAGGATGGCTACCGCTGGGTCAACCTGGGAGAGGGCGATATCGACTGGCCTGCGGTCCGCAAGGCCTTCGCGGATATTGGCTACACTGGCTATGCCACAACCGAGCTCGAGGGCGGCGATGAAGCCTATTTGCGAGACGTAGGCCAGCGAGTTGACCGCCTGGTCCTGGGGATGTAGTGTCCCCCGTAAGGCTAGCGTTCCGGCTTGAAAATGGCCACGCCGAGAGGCGGCAAGGTCGTCTCGATATGGCAGGGTTGATTCTGCCAGGGCACCGGCACCGCCTGCCGGCCGGGCGCGTTGGTAACGCCGCTGCCGCCATATATCGCGTCGTCTGTATTGAGGACCTCGCGATAGAAGCACGGTTCCTGCACGCCGATGCGGTAGCCGGCGTGGGAGAGGGGGGTGAAGTTGCAGACCACAACCAGGTGATTGTTTGGGTCACGAGCGCGGCGCAGGAAAGCGACCACCGAGTGGTCGGCATCGTGGAAATCGATCCATTCAAAACCCTCCCATTCAAAATCGACTTCGTACAGTGACGGCTCAGCCTTGTAAAGGCGGTTCAGGTCCGCAACCAGTTGCTTTACCCGGCGGTGGGGTTCGTAATCAAGTAGGTTCCAGTCAAGGGCCCGGCTTGGATTCCACTCGATCCACTGGCCGAACTCCCCGCCCATGAAGAGCATCTTCTTGCCGGGGTGAGCGAATTGGAAGGCATAAAGCAAGCGCAAGTTCGCAAACTGCTGCCACATGTCGCCGGGCATTTTCGAAAGCAGTGAGCGTTTGCCGTGGACCACTTCATCATGGGAAAGCACCAGCACAAAATTCTCAGTGAAGGCATAAAGGAGCGAAAAGGTGAGGTGGTAGTGGTGGTACTTGCGGTGGATAGGGTCCTTGCAAAAGTAAAGGAGTATATCGTACATCCAGCCCATGTTCCATTTCAGGCTGAACCCCAGGCCACCCAGGTGCGTGGGGCGTGAAACCGCCGGCCAGGCGGTGGACTCTTCTGCGATGGTCAGCACGCCGGGACGGTCCTGGTGAGCGAGTTCGTTGAACCGCTTGATGAAATCGATGGCCTCCAGGTTCTCGTTGCCGCCGTAGCGGTTAGGGATCCATTCGCCGGACTTGCGCGAATAATCGAGGTAGAGCATTGACGCCACGGCGTCCACGCGCAACCCGTCGGCGTGGTATTTTTCCAGCCAGAAGAGCGCGCCGGTCAAGAGGAAGTTCCGGACTTCCGAGCGGCCGTAATTGAAAATTCGCGTGCCCCAGTCAGGATGCTCGCGCAAGCGCGGGTCTGCATGCTCGTAAAGGTACGTGCCGTCGAAATACGCCAGGCCATGGGCATCGGCGGGAAAGTGCGCCGGCACCCAATCCAGGATCACACCGATCCCGTGCTGGTGGCAGTAATCGACAAAATACATGAAGTCCTGGGGCGAGCCGTGGCGGCTGGTGGGCGCGAAGTAACCGACAGTCTGATAGCCCCAGGATTCATCCAGCGGATGCTCCATGACGGGCAGTAACTCGAGGTGCGTGAAGCCCATTTCGCAGACGTAGTCGACCAGTTGTTCGGCGAGTTCGCGGTAGCTGAGCAGGCGGTTGCCTTCGCCGCGTCGCCAGGACCCGAGGTGAGCTTCGTAGATGGCCAGAGGCGCCTTGAGGAACTGCTGTTGCGCGCGGGCTTCCATCCATGCCTGGTCGTGCCAGGTATAGTCATTGATGTCATGCACGACGGAGGCGGTGTTGGGCCGGAGTTCCGCGTAGAAGGCGAACGGGTCTGCCTTCAAGCCCAGATAATCGTTGTGGCCCTTGATCTCATACTTGTAGATCTCACCTTCCATAAGGCCCGGGACGAACAGTTCCCAAATGCCGTTCCCCCCGCGCACCCGCATGAGATGCCGGCGGCCGTCCCAGTTATTGAAATTCCCCACCACGCTCACCCGCTGCGCGTTCGGAGCCCAGACGGCAAAGGCCACGCCTCGAACTCCCTCAAGCTCCATCACGTGAGCGCCGAGTTTCTCGTAAGCTTTGTAGTGTTTGCCCTCGCCTAGAAGGTAGAGATCGAAGTCGGAGAGGGTCGGGGGAAAGCGGTAAGGGTCTTCAAACTCCGGCTCGTTACCCTCCCCGTAACGGGCGCGAAGCCGATAGCGGAAAACCTGCGTCTCGTTCGGGAACACGGCCTCAAAGAATCCGTCCGAATGGATGCGTTGCGATGGAAAGACACCCGAGTCCCGGCACACCCAAACCTGCTCGGCTCCCGGCAGGTAGCAGCGGATGGCAACGGCTGGCTTGCCTTCCCATTCCACCACATGCGCGCCGAGAATGTGGAACGGGTCCGAGTGTTCGGCCTTCACAATCGATTCAATCTCTTCGAGTGGCGCAGTTGTGGCAGCCTGCAAATCGTTTTGTCGCAGCATATCTACACTATTCTATACGAGGACGGCTTCGGAAAACGACTGAATCAAAGAATAGGTTTCAGGGGTCAGGTTTCAGGTGTCAGGGAAACGGTGACGACCAGAAGTCAGGAGTCGGAAGGCAGGTGCCAGGTTTCAGGTGCCAGGTGTTAGGTGCCAGGTTTCAGGTGTCGGGTGCCAGGTGCCGGGCGCCAGATGCGGGGTCTCCGGTGATTAGGGCCCGGTTGAGGCCGCATTGCGCCATACGGCGCGCCATTGGAGAAGCCGCGAGGCGACTGACCGCCTTGTGCCAGGGACGAATAAGGGGCACGTGAAGCGGGCCGCTGCCAGCCTGAGTTGCCGGGTCGTGCCAGAATCCCAGTACTGTGAACTCCCTTAGGTGCCAGGTGCCCTGACACCTGAAACCTGGCACCTGACACCTTCTATCACCGCCTGCCGTGCGAACCGCCGCCACCTCCCCCACCTCCCCCACCGCGGGAAGGAGAGGGTGCGCTGTGACCACCGCCGCCCGAGGGAGCGGAGTATCCACGCCCGCCACCGGACGGAGCGGAATACCCGCGGCCACCGCCTGACGGGTAGGAGTATCCACCGCCGCCTCCATAGGAGCGCGGGGCCGTGGACCGTTCAACTACAATAGGCTTACGGATGTTCAACGAGGGACGACTGCCATACCCGCCATAGGATTGCCCCGCTGGGCGGGACGCGAATCGGCCCCAGCTCGGGGCTGAGGACTGCGAGCGCGGGGCGGGAGCATTCCACCCCCCGCTCCTGGTCGAAGGCGCCGGCCGGCTTTGCCTCGAGAATCTCTGCCAGCCACCCTGGTTACTCCCCTGCTGTGGAGTTGCATAACGCGGCTGGGAGTACCCGCCAGCAGGCGCCGATTGAGGCCGCGTCGTGTTGTAGGGTGCACTGTTCGCGAAGCTGCGAGGCGCCTGACCGCCTTGTGCCGGCGATGAAGAAGGCGAGCGTGAACTAAACCCTCGCCAGCCCGAGTTGCCAGATTGACCCTGGGTGGAAGGCGCCATTGGCCTCGTGTTCGCGTATCCGGGACGGTTCGCGTTTCCAAAGCCTGTGCCTGCGGCCCCTCCCGCGTTCCCAAACCTTCCAGTGGAATTCGTGCCCTGCCGTGCGCCAAGGTTCGAGGCGGCAGCGGGGTTGTGCTGCTGGACCATCTGCTGAATCTGTGCGGCCCGCTGACTGAAGGACTCACGAGCAGCAGGAGCAGGATTCTTGGAGAAGAAGCGCATGTTATTGACGGCCCGCGACGGAATTGCGGACGGGCTGGCCAAACGATTACCCGGCATCAAGCTCTGGCGCGTGGGAACGACGGGCAGAGTTCCCTGCACCATCTGGCCCTGCCGCAGCGTGGCCGCATCCACACTGCGCCCGAATCCTCTAACCATGCCCTTCCCAAACTGGTCCGCAGGCATGGTGGTGATGGCGCGCCGGATGTTGGGGTTGTTAAGCGCCGCCTGGAGATTGGAAGGGTAACGCAGAGACGTATTCCCCAACGGGCGAACCCCACGGTTAATATTGTTAATGTTAGTTACATGTGTAATACCCACAGAGTTGTAACCGTTGCGATGTCCCCACCACGGAAAGGCTCTATCAAAGGGCCCGAGCGGGCACCAGCCAATCGAACCGAAACCAAAGCCCAAGCCGAACCCCCGGTTGCGGCCTCCGAACCCGAGAAATGAGACGTAAGCCGGCGCCCAAAACGGCCGGGCACCCCAATATCTGTTCCCCGGCCACCAGCACCATCGGCTCCCCCTGCAGAACCAACGGCCGTAGTGGTAAGGCGCCCAGCCCCAGGGTTCATAGGAAACCCAGGTCCATCCCCAATAAGGCTCCCACGCCCAGCGGCCATCATAATAGGGTACCCAGTCCGCCGCAACATTCGGAGCCCAGACATTACCGTAGTCGGGCGTATTTTCCCACTGACCGTACGCATCAAGGTCCTGGGCGCCAGTGTAATAGCGGTTCGCGTATTGCCAGCTTTGGGCTTTCTCGATGGCGCGGTCGCGATCGTTGTTCCATCTATCCCACTCGTCGTTGGGCGCGGCATCGGCGATCTGGTATTCGGGATTGTCCGTGCCTCGAACGTAGATGACCTGGCCTTTTTCCACGGTCGTGCTGCCCTGTGGGGTTGAAACCTCCGCCTTGCCTTTGCGGATGGTGAGTTCCGTCTGCGAATCCGCGTCGATCTGGATGCGGTAGACGCCCTCGCCCAGGGGACGTACGGCCATGTTTGGTGTGTCGATTTCCGCGTCCGCTTCCGCGCCCTTGAACACCGTGTAGTCGATGATGCCGCTTGCCACCTGAAGTTGAATGCGCTTTTGCGTGAGGTCGGCGATTTTCACGGCGGAATTCTGGTCCATGCGCAGAACGTTCGCGTAGTCGAGTTGGACTTCAGCGCGCGCGCTCGCGGCCGTCGCCACCGTATCGCCGCCCACCACCGGCGCGTTCACTATGGCCGCCACCCATTCCCCGCTGTCCCCGCGCATGGTAGAAACTTCGCCGTTTACTGCGCTGATGCGGGCGGCGCCCGGCGGGGGTCCTTGCTCCTGGGCCGCAGCGTCCGGCGCAGGTTCCTGCTCCTGGGCCGCGGCGCCCGGCGGAGGCGCTTGCTCCTGGGCCATGGCAATCCTTGCTGCCACAAGACACAGCGTGCTGAGTGCAATCACATACCAAAGTTTTCGGCTTTTCATGGCCCACCTCCCACCTGTTTGCCTGCTAGACCTCATTTCAACCTCCGCCTTGCTTAAGGCATGTGGGTCGCCAAAGCTCCTGGCTAGGGTAGGGTGAGGCATCTTATTGAAACACAAATAGTTAAAGGCACTGGGCAAAAGAGCTGCACCTCAAAGAACGAACTTGGCTTGGCCGAATTCAACCGAGGGTGGCCGATTTCAGCCAAGCCAAGCGCCTGAAGGATCGAATGCGACACGTTAGAAGCTGGAATTGCAGATCCATTTTCATCGTTGGTGGAGGCGTCGGGTATTGGCGGGCACCGCCGCGAGACATTGCCACAGAATTCCCTATAAGTCCCTTCAAGAGACATAGTGTCCGCTTCGGCCCGCCGGGGGATGTCTTTCCTTGAAGCAGGGGCAGCCTGCCTCGGCCTGTCGGGGTTTCGTCCAGGTTCTTCTCTTGTAGTATGGCGACTGCTCCGACTCGCCGTGGGTCCCGGGCGTACTCAGGCGCAGGAGGCCCGTGCCAACGCGATCAAATAGAGATTCCAGCCGCTGACGCATGTTCCGCCAAAGCAGCGATATGCTTCACCCCGCGAACTGGCGATACTTGCCGCAAACGGGAACGAAAAACTTGCTTTGAATGGCAACCTCGCTAAAATGTTAGGTAGAGTGGAGAAGAGGTAATCGTGGCGGGTTTTGACCTGAGGAGTTATCTCGACCGCTTCCCCGAAGTTTGTAAGAAGAAGTTCGGGCGCACCTACTCCTTTCAATCCCTGGAAAAAAAGTTTGAGCAGCTTCGCTCGGGGAAGCGGTGGCTGGTGGCGAAGGATGTCCTGAATATCTTCGACCCGGCGCAGACGGCCTTCGCGCGCTATTGGCCGAAGCCAATTGAGAAGGAGTTGGATCAGGCACTGAAAAACGCCCATCTGATGGTAGGCCCGCTTCCTGCCGATGCGCGTGATCTGGTGCAGCGGGCATTACGGGTTTTTCAGAATATCGGCCTCGTCTCCCTGGTGCTGCGCTTCGTCCACCCCGACCGTTTCGGCGTTTTCAGCACGCCCATCATGAACCGTCTTCAGGTTTATCGTCCCCGAACCATCGATGTCTACCTCGCCTATTGCGATGAGCTTCGGGCGTGGAAAGAGCACTTCCAGCTACCTTCTGTGGCTTCCGCCGAGACCGCTCTGTGGACCTATCACGAACTGACGATTGAAGAGCTCGAGGCGGCGGACGGGGGTAGCGTGCGCACGGCATTTGACGCGGACATCTGGATTCAGCGTCGGCGCGTGGCACAGGTCCTCCGGCCGTTTCTCAACAAATACGGCCCTCTGGAGCTTGCCCGCATTCTGGTCTACGAAGACCCGAACCTGGCCGGCATGATCGCCGGGGTAGAATACGAGCGGCTCTTGCGGTTTGCTGCTCGCCGACTTTGCGGTGGCTTGAAGCTTTATGTGAAAGGCGCCGTCGAGATCCTCTTTGACAGGCTGCTCGAGGGCGGGCACATTTCGCTTGGGGATAGGACGCTCCTCAGAAGGGCATGGAGCACCCGTTGCGCCGCCGTGCACCCTGAAAGCACCCTGACTTCGGAAGAAGTCGAGAACATGATCGACATTATCGAGCGCATCTCTCGCCCCTGGGAATCCGCCGCGTAGGGGCGATCTCATGTCATGGTGATTGTGAAGCAGTCGGCGTTATGGCAAGCATGAACAATGTCATGCTGAGCCCGCCTTGCGGGAGAAGCATCTCGGCAGTTCGTAGGTCCCCCACGGGACGGAAAAGACAACTGCTGAGATTCTTCGCCCGCCAAAAAACGGCGGGCTCAGAATGACAGGTGTTGGCAGCATGCTTTTTCAGGTTGGGAGGTGAGCCTGCGGAGCGCATAACAGGAGTAACTCACCCCTCCCCTCGATCCCGGAAGATTGTCGACGTTTCGAAGCGGTCCGTCGCATGTGCAGGCAGGTTAGTGCCAGCGCAGGGCGACCACGAGGGTCGCCCCTACGTTTCGGGTTCGTCGGGCACGCCCAGCTTCGACAAACGATAACGAAATGCGTTGCGGGAAAGACCCAGCAGGCGCGCGGCCTGGCTCTTGTTGCCGATGGCGCGGCGCAGGGCTTCTTTGATGATCTCGTCTTCGTACTGTTCGAGTGTCATGCCAGGGGGCAGGAAAGATCCGGACGCGTCGCGAGGAGACATTCCAGGGCCAACGACGGCCGCCCCGCCCGGGCCGACATCGAGCCGTATGTCGCCGACGTCTAGCATGGTTCCAGTCGAGAGCGTCACGGCGCGCTCGATGATGTTTTCGAGCTCCCGGATGTTTCCCGGCCAATGGAAATCCATCAGCAATGTCATAGCGGCAGGCGTAATGCGGGTAATTGGCTTTGCGGATTCGCGGGCGAGGCGCGCCACGAAGTGGTCCACAAGGTAAGGGATATCTTCCTTGTGCTCGCGCAAGGGAGGAATGCTGATGGGCACGACGTTCAGGCGGTAGTAGAGATCCTCTCGGAAGGTGCCCTGCTCGAGTGCAGCGCGCAGGTCCTGGTTCGTTGCCGCGACCACGCGCACGTCCACTTTCAGTGTTTTCGTGCCTCCCAGGCGCTCGAATTCGCGCTCCTGGAGCACGCGCAAGAGCTTCACCTGGATGGCCCCAGGCACGTCGCCGATTTCGTCCAGGAAGATGGTGCCCTTGTCGGCGAGTTCGAATTTTCCAGGCTTCGCGGTCATAGCCCCCGTAAAAGCGCCCTTCTCGAATCCGAACAGTTCGCTCTCCAGCAGGTTCTCCGGGATAGCGGTGCAATTGATCTTGATGAAGGGGCCTGAGGCGCGGCGCGAGTGCTGGTGGATGGCTCGCGCAATCATGTCTTTGCCCACGCCGCTCTCCCCGCCCAGCAGTACGGTGGAATTCGTGGGCGCCACTCGCTCGACGACGGCAAGCACTTCCTGCATCTTGGCGCTCTGGGCTATGATGTTCTCAAATCGGTAGCGCTTGCCCAGCGCCTCGCGCAGGTCGCGATTCTCTTCGCGCAGGCGGCGGACGTCAAGCTCCTTGTGGATGATGAGCTTGATCTCCTCCATCGAGAAAGGCTTCAGCACATAGTCACTTGCTCCAGCCTTCATCGCCTCGATGGCGGTTTCCACCGTCCCGTAGGCCGTCATCAGAATGACGGGGGTCTGTGCGTTGGAGCGCTTCACGGCTTGCAGGAACTCGAGTCCATCCATGCGGGGGAGTTTGAGGTCGGTCAAGACAAGGTCGATCTTTTCCTGGCGCAAAAGTTTGAGTCCGGTCTCGGCATCCTGGGCCGCGAGCGTTGAATAGCCCTCCTCGGCCAGATTCAATTCCAGCAGCCGCAACATCTTCTGTTCATCTTCGACGATTAGAATTGTGGGCATCGTTTTGTTGGAAAAAAGAAACTGGAAATTAGAAACTGGAAACTGGTAAATTCCTCTGCTTCATGTTTCCGACCGCCGTTTCAATGCCAGCGTTGAGCGAAGGTATCCGTTGAGCAACCGGGTCACGGTCTGGGTGAGCGCATCCAGTCGCTCGCCCTCCGCAGGGCCCAAGTAACCTTCATCCACACAGGTGGTCAGATGATCCCTCAGCTCGTACAAGGAGCCACGGGCCTGACGACACATTTGCGCGTTCTCCTGGTAACCAAACCGCCCGAATCCTTCGGCGATGTTGGCGGTCACTGAAATCGCCGCGCGGCGAATCTGGCTTGCCAAACCGAATTTCTCGATATCGGGCAGAGCCTTTGCCATCCTGTATAACTCACGCCGCAGTTCACGCGCCGTCCTCCACACCTCCAAGTCTTTGAAGTCTCTGACGGGCTTTGCAGCCATTGCTGTGTTCACGATAGTTTCCATCTTCTACTTTCCATTTTCCAGTTTCCATTTTCCAGTTTCCATTTTCCAGTTTCCATTTTCCAGTTTCCATTTTCAAGTTTCTCTACTCCGCTGGCAGGAAAATGCGAAAGCACGCCCCCTTGCCCGGCTCGCTCGAAATCCGGATCCAGCCGCGATGGTCATCCACAATCTTGGAGACGAGCGAGAGCCCCAATCCCACCCCTTCTTTCTTGGTGGTGAAAAAGGGATTGAAGATCTGCTCATGCAGCTCAGAGGGGATGCCGGGCCCGGTATCCTCGATGTTGACCTCCACGCCGCGCCTGCCGTCAGAGTTCGCGGCCGCAACCCTTACGGTTAGCCTGCCGCCGGTATCCGTCATTGCTTCATAGGCATTGAGCACAAGGTTAGTGAACGCCTGTTCGCAAAGGGCGGGATCAACGCTCATTTCCGGCAAGTTTTCGGAGTACTGCTGGGCAACCTCCACCTTTGCCTCCGGCCATCGGTCGTACGCCACTTTCAAAGCGCGGTCAAGGAGCGGCGGAATACGCGCCGGCCTTCTCTCAAGTTTGAGAGGGCGCGCGAAGTTGAGGAAGCGGGTGACGATAGTGTTGAGTCGGTTCACCTCGCTGGAAATATATCCGGCCACTTCCGTAGTGACAGGGTCCGCCGACTGGAGCCGGCGTGTGAGGGTCTCCGCCGACCCTTTGATGACCGCCAAGGGGTTGCGAATTTCATGGGCCAAGCCTGCGGTGAGCTGGCCCAGAGCCGCCAGGCGCTCCGAGCGGCGAGCTTCTTCCTGCGCCTGCTCGAGACGGCGGTTGGTCTCCGCCAGTTCCTCAGCTAGCAGCCGATAACGCCGCGCCTGCCGGCGGCTCTCGCTCACGAAACGGTTCACCACCATTGCCACGAGGAAAAAGAAAATGTTCCGAAGGGCGAGTTCGGTGGCGTCCGCCGGCAACAATTCGTAATCTCTTAAGGCGGGGATCAAGAGAGAACAGTAAGCCGCCGAAGTAACGGCTGTCCACATCAGCGTGCCGGTGCCGTCGAAGAGCATGGCCGCCGTCACGACGGGCAAGAAATAAATAAGGTAGTAGGTGCTGTTGATGCCAGGGGAGGCGGTGTGCTCCACGAGCAGAGTGGCCAACAGAATCTTGATGATCACGCTATAGTACTTGCTGCGGGAGGGATTCCAGGCAAGAAAGCGATGCTCAAAGATCTGAAACAGACCGATGGCCAGCAGGGTCTCCTGCTTATGGACTTCGAAAATGGGGTCGAGGAGTGCAAGGCCACCCAGAAAGGCCAGCCAGAGAAGATCCGTCCAAGCGAAAGTGTGGCGTTCTTGGTCTGCCATAGAGCGTGTTGATTAGCCTTACAATGTAACACGACAACGGTTCAGCGAGTAGATGCAAGCGAAGAGAGCGCCAGGGAACATGGCACACGAAATGAAAACCAGAGGCGGTGAAAACAATGAATCCGGCAAATTAAAATGGCCCCGAACGCGGAGGGCCGGAGGCGAGCCTTATCACATGCTGGCAATAAATTTAATTGATTTGACAAATCATTCGCTAATTCCTAGACTGACGGGCTTCGGCTTGGACCTCAGGAAAGGCTGTCCATAATCCCCAGTTTTGCTCCGCGAGGAGCGCCTATCCCGAAGCCAACTCAAACCCAATAAGGAATCAGACTCATGCCAGGCATCATCAAAGAAAGACTCTTCACCCCCGGACCCACCCCCTTGCTTATGGAGGCACAGGCACGCGCGATGGTCGCCAACGTCCACCACCGCACCGAAGCGTTTCGCCAGATCATGCGCGAAACCCTGGACCTCCTGAAGTATTATTTCAATACTCAAAACGACGTCCTGATACTGGCCAGCTCCGGC
>Ga0208687_1000794_pt1 | contig 17818 bp, 2 predicted proteins | sample June2015DPH_6_10_FD_184695 | JGI IMG/M metagenome (GOLD analysis project Ga0208687, IMG submission 184695) | Peatland microbial communities from SPRUCE experiment site at the Marcell Experimental Forest, Minnesota, USA - June2015DPH_6_100... | ecosystem: Environmental > Terrestrial > Soil >...
ACTTGCCATCCGTGGCCTCCTGTTGGTGGGTGATTTAGACACCACCATTCTGACAGGAGGTCACGTCTTGCGCAAATGCTGTAAATACAGTTCTGGCGCGGAGTTACGCTTAAGTTGATGCCATTATCAACTGTACCCGATTCTGCACCACCCTAAGGCCATGTCCCCAGGACGTTTCGGCAAGGTGTTCGGACAATTCGAATCTTGTCGGGAATTTTACCCGCTTGCAGCGCGAACGATTGCAACAATTCCTTCGATTAGTGAATCGGGAAGCGACGGCCATGCGTCGATGATCAACTTCAATCGCGGGTGGTCTTCGGTCGATGGGTGCCTATCGGTGTCGGTTGAGCTTCCACCCGTGCCCACCTTGCTCGCAAATCTGCTGTTTTTCGATGGAATTTTGTCTTCTACCATATCCAACTGAGCTACACCTTCAATGCTCGCACGATGGCGACAATTCCTGCGACCACAGCGGGGGGAAGGTTTGGCCAAGCGTCGACCATTTCTTGGAGCTCAACAGGTGCGGGGCGGTGGATTGGACTTGTCTCGGCAACTGCACCGGATTTTGCAGCGCCTTGACCTGGCAATGGTGATTTTCCAGTGGTTTTTGCGTTAGGTTCGAATGCAACCGCTCCTCATTCACATTTAAGATCAGGTTTAGTCAATGTCGAGAATTTGGCTTTGAATTCAAGTTAACCTGCATGCGCTTCGGACGATTGCGACGATCCCTTCGATGAGCGGATCGGGAAGCGAGGTCCATGCGTCAATGACCAGCTTCAATCGGGGATCGCCTTCGGTCGATGGGTGTCTATCGATGTCAGTCGTGATCCCACTCGTGTCCACCACGTGTCCACCGACCTCGCAAATCCGCTGTTTTTCAGGGGAATTTTGCGATTCAGTTTGTCCAACTGAGCTACGCGGGCCCGAAATTTGAACGCTATCGCGGTTTGGATGCCGGAGCAAGTCAAAGGGTGTCAGTTCCTGCCGATGAGCGGGAAACGCACGGTCTTTCCGAGGTGTTTTTGCACTCATCGGCGCCGAAATCGAAGGATTATTGCTGCCGGTCGATGCCGATGCCGGTGCAGGCTGTGTCCACCATGTGTTCACCGCTCGCGGATCTGAAACGGGATCGTCTGCCGTGCCGGTGCGGATTTACTCCTGGGGGACGACGCCAGGTCGAGGCAGCCGCTTCACGGCTTCGTACATTTCCGAAAGATGCGCGAGCGTGTATCCATCGGTCTGGTCGCCCACACCGTGTCGCATGAGGGCGCGGCGGGTTGCGTGGCTGCACCCCGTGGCATCCAGCCGCTTGGCGAACGTGTGACGTAGCGCGTGGAAATCCGCCGGCTTTCCTTCCCCTTGTGCTGCGGCAATTCCTGCGCGTTTTGCGCAGTTGCAGCAACCTACGCTACAAACAAGGTCCTCACGTACCCGCAAAATTAAACAAATCGCATTTATGTGGCGGGTGTTTTTCGCAACTGTTGGGAAAACCAGTATTCATTGAACGTTCAAAAGGCATTTGTAGCATTGAAATGCGCAGGTCGTACATCGGGCAGCAGCAGTACATCGGGTAGTAGAAAACAGCCGTAGAAAGTGCATGGTCGAGCGGCGCACGGCGGGGTTGTAAACACGTCTGGCGGTATTTGCCGCTCCTCATCGATAAGTCGAACTTGTTCGGGCCCGCAGGAGGAAACATGGTCATTGCACGTCGTGGACGTTGGGGAGTGGATGGCGTTTCTTCCGGCACGCAATCACGCAAATCACGGCGCCGTTTGGCCAAAGCGGTCGTCGAAGCGCTCGAAGGGCGCATGTATCTGAGCCTTCTGGCCGCGTGGCATTTCAACGAGACAAGCGGTACGACGGCGGCGGATGCCAGCGGTAATGGGTACAACGCCACGTTGCACGGCACGGCCCGGTTTACTGCGGGGCGCAGCGGCGCGGGCAACGCCTTGAACCTCGACGGCGGTGGATACGCGGATGCCGGGAATCCCACTGGGCTCAACATCAGCGGGACCACAACGCTTTCGGCGTGGATCAAGCCAACTTCAACCTCCGGCGTCCAAGAGATCATTGATCACGGCACGTTGGGGGCCAATGCCGAAGTCTACCTGCGCATCGACAACGGCTATTACGAAGTAGGGAGCTACGACGGCACCAGCCACCAGGCACGTTATGCGATCTCCAGCTCAGATTTGAACCATTGGGTGCATTTGGCCGGCACCTATGACGGAAGCACCTGGCAGCTCTACCGCGACGGCGCGCCCGTGGCATCATCGGCCTCCGCCGTCGGTGCGGTAACTGCCACTTCCGATTGGGTCATCGGCGCCAGCAGCGATGGATCGGGCGCCAACGCCTTTACGGGACAGATCGATGATGCGCGGATCGACGATACCGCGCTGAACACCGCACAGATCGATCAACTGGCGGGCCTACCCGCGGGTTGGAGCGACATAGACGTTGGCTCGCCGGCGATGCTGGGTGGGGCATCGTTTGACGGCACGACCTGGACGGTGCAGGGGGGCGGCACAGTTGTGGGCACCAGCGATCCCGATCAGTTGAACATGGCATGCCAGAGCCTAAGCGGAGATTTCACGCTGGTGGTCCACCTGAGCAGTATGACGCACCCCAGTGGGACGACCAAAGCGGGCGTGATGGTCCGCGTGGACGGCACGGGTCTGTCGAACTTTATGTCGCTGGCATATGACGGAAGCGGTTATCGTCTCAACGGCCGTGATGATAACGGCAATTGGAACAACGCCGGCGTCGGTGGCTATGGCATGACGTGGCTGAAGCTGGTGCGTGTGGCCGGGGCCATCACGGCGTACGACTCCAGCGACGGGGTTACATGGAATCAGGTCGAGCATTCTCCGCGTTGGATTGCACCCGCATCATCGACGGTGCTGGTGGGAATGTTCGTCAATGCGCACAAAGATACGGGTTTGGCGACGGCGACGTTCACGAACGTATCGTTGACGGGGACGACGTTAACGCCGCTGCCCAGCGGGTGGAGCGACAGCGACATCGGTTCGCCGGACCTGCCGGGTACAGCGGGGATGGATGGCACGACGTGGGTGGTGGGCGGCAGCGGGGTGGAGATCGGCAACGACGGCGGCTCAACGGCGGACCATTGCAACTTCGCCAGCCAGAGTGTCAGCGGGGACACCACGATCCTGGCCAAGGTCACCAACCTGTATGGTCCCAGCGACACGTCCAGGGCAGGCGTGATGCTGCGCGCTGACAACACGGCGACGACGGCGTTTTCGGCGTTGGTGATCACGCCGGGAGCCGGGATACGCTTCTACTGGCGGGACGGCAACGGCAACAACCACGTGGATGCCACGGACACGTACCCGACGCCGACGTGGCTGAAGTTAGTGCGAAGCAGCAACACGGTCAGCGCTTACTACTCGACGGATGGGTCGAGTTGGACGCAGGTGGGCAGCACACAAACGCTGTCGTTGCCGACGACGTACCGGGCGGGTTTGATGGTGAACAGCCACAAGGCAAGCCAACCCGCCGCGGCCACCTTCACGGATGTGGAGGTTACGACAGGTCTACCCGCGGGTTGGAGCGACATAGACGTTGGCTCGCCGGCGATGCTGGGTGGGGCATCGTTTGACGGCACGACCTGGACGGTGCAGGGGGGCGGCACAGTTGTGGGCACCAGCGATCCCGATCAGTTGAACATGGCATGCCAGAGCCTAAGCGGAGATTTCACGCTGGTGGTCCACCTGAGCAGTATGACGCACCCCAGTGGGACGACCAAAGCGGGCGTGATGGTCCGCGTGGACGGCACGGGTCTGTCGAACTTTATGTCGCTGGCATATGACGGAAGCGGTTATCGTCTCAACGGCCGTGATGATAACGGCAATTGGAACAACGCCGGCGTCGGTGGCTATGGCATGACGTGGCTGAAGCTGGTGCGTGTGGCCGGGGCCATCACGGCGTACGACTCCAGCGACGGGGTTACATGGAATCAGGTCGAGCATTCTCCGCGTTGGATTGCACCCGCATCATCGACGGTGCTGGTGGGAATGTTCGTCAATGCGCACAAAGATACGGGTTTGGCGACGGCGACGTTCACGAACGTATCGTTGACGGGGACGACGTTAACGCCGCTGCCCAGCGGGTGGAGCGACAGCGACATCGGTTCGCCGGACCTGCCGGGTACAGCGGGGATGGATGGCACGACGTGGGTGGTGGGCGGCAGCGGGGTGGAGATCGGCAACGACGGCGGCTCAACGGCGGACCATTGCAACTTCGCCAGCCAGAGTGTCAGCGGGGACACCACGATCCTGGCCAAGGTCACCAACCTGTATGGTCCCAGCGACACGTCCAGGGCAGGCGTGATGCTGCGCGCTGACAACACGGCGACGACGGCGTTTTCGGCGTTGGTGATCACGCCGGGAGCCGGGATACGCTTCTACTGGCGGGACGGCAACGGCAACAACCACGTGGATGCCACGGACACGTACCCGACGCCGACGTGGCTGAAGTTAGTGCGAAGCAGCAACACGGTCAGCGCTTACTACTCGACGGATGGGTCGAGTTGGACGCAGGTGGGCAGCACACAAACGCTGTCGTTGCCGACGACGTACCGGGCGGGTTTGATGGTGAACAGCCACAAGGCGGGCCAACCCGCCGCGGCCACCTTCACCGACATGGCGGTCCTCGTCGCACCGACGCTGCAAGCCACGTCTGGCGATGGGAGTGCTACTTTAGACTGGAGCGCGCCGTTCGGTGCAACGTCGTACGATGTATTTCGCACAACGACCAGTGGCAGTGGATACGCCCGGATCGCCACCGGGATTACCGATATCAGCTACACGGATACGGGGCTGACCGACGGAACCACGTACTACTATGTGGTTACTGCCCTCGATGCCTGCGGGGATGAAGGCGCGTATTCGAGCGAGGTGTCCGCGACGCCTCAGGTCGCGGCGCCCGGCAATCTGACGGCAACCGCCGCGTACACTCAGGCATCGCTGTCCTGGTCAGGGTCGTTGCAAGCGGCTTCGTATACCGTTTACCGATCCACGAGCAGCGGTGGTGGTTATTCGCAGATCGCCAGCGGAATTACCGATACCAGCTACACGGATTTCGGACTGATTGACGGGAGAACCTACTACTATGTGGTCACCGCCGTCGATGCTCACGGTAATGAAAGCGCGTACTCTGCCGAAGTGTCCGCAACACCACAAATGGAGGCTCCGAGCAATCTGACGGCGTGCGCCGACGAGGGGCAGATTGCCTTGTCATGGGATCCGGTGAACAACGCGGCTGGATATACGGTCCTGAAATCCACCGCGAGTGGAAGCGGGTATGTAGCGCTCAACGCTCAGCCAGTTTTATACACGTCATATGTCGATACGAACGTGATTGACGGTTGCACTTATTACTATGTGGTGACCGCAATCAGTCCAAGCAGAGAAGTCAGCGCGTATTCCAATGAAGTGAGCGCCGTACCGGGCATCGCGGCGCCCTCACTAACGGCAACGCCCGAATCAGGCCAGGTGGATCTGTTCTGGAGCGCGCCGATTGGCGCTGTCTCCTACAACGTTTACCGCTCAACCACCAGTGGATCAGACTACGAGAAGCTCAACGCGCAGCCCCTGTCGGACATGTGGAACTACGTCGATGCGGGCTTGACCGATGGACAAACGTACTACTATGTGGTGACAGCCATCGACGCGAGCGGCCAGGAGAGTGTCTATTCGTCAGAAATCAGCGCCATGCCTTGGATCGCCGCCCCGGGTGTTAGCGCAACAGTCCAGAGCGGAGAGGTTACATTGTCATGGGTCTCACCGCTGGGCGCTGTAGCCTACAACGTCTACCGCTCGATGACCAAGGGCAGCGGATATGAATTGGTCAACAGCAGCCCCCTCACCGACAACAGCTTCTCCGATACTGGACTGACGAACGGGACACCGTATTACTATGTCGTGACCGCGTTGGATCTGTCCGGACATGAGAGCGCGTATTCCTGCGAAGTGTCGGCCATCCCGCTTGTGGTCCCGTCGCCACCCGATTCCATCGCGGTGACAACTGCGGATTCGCAAGTTACGCTGACCTGGTCCGCATCGACCCTGGCAACGTCGTACAACGTCTATCGATCAACCGGCGGTGGGGCGTATGAGCAAATGAACGCTGATCCGCTTGACGTCTTGACGTATACCGATACCAATTTAACTGACGGGGACACTTACACCTACGTTGTCACGGCCGTCAATTCCTTGGGAGAAAGCGAATACTCAACACCTGTGACGGCGGTGCCATGGATCGTCGCGCCAGGCAACGTCGCCGCTCAGCCCGGCGATGAGTACGTGCAGCTAGGTTGGGATTCGGTGCTCGGGGCGGTTTCGTACAACGTATATCGTTCCACCACGAGAGGCAGCGGTTATACCGTGGTGAACACCGATCCGGTGCTGTCAACGGAATTTGAAGATTACGGATTGACGAATGAAACGACGTATTACTATGTCGTTACCGCTGTAAACGCGGCCGGGCAGGAGAGCGTGGAGTCGACGGAAACCGCCGCGATGCCGAGAATCGCGCCACCTTACGATGTTACAGCGCAGGCGGGAGACGGCCAGGTGTCTCTGACCTGGTGGTCCGACAGCAGTAGCGCGGTCGCGTACAATGTGTATCGTTCCACGAGCAGCAGAAGTGGTTATGTCCTAGCTAATGCAAGCCCAATTACGGACATAAGTTACACCGACACCGGGCTGACAAATAACACGACCTATTATTATGTGATTACTGCGCTCGATGCCACGGGGAACGAGAGTGACGATTCGTCTGAAGTAGCTGTGACACCCGTGCCGCCGCCGGACGTGCCGGAAGCCCCAGCATCAGTGGTCGCGCGTCCGGATGAATCCCAAATAACGCTCACCTGGGCATCGGTTGAAATCGCCGATTCCTACAATGTCTACCGGTCCGATACCAGCGGGAGCGGTTATGGGTTGGTCAATCCGTATCCGATCTGGGGAACAAGCTATGTCGATACCGGACTGACGGACGGTATCCCGTACTACTACGTGGTAACGGCGGTGAACACGTCCGGCGAGAGCGATCCGTCGGCGGAGGTCGCTGCCGTGGCTGCTATCGCGCCTCCGACGAACGTACAAACCAGTTGCGGCGACGGACAAATCAATTTGACCTGGAGCGCGCCGGTCGGAGCCGCTGGGTACAACATTTATCGTTCCACAACCAGCGGCAGTGGTTATGAGCTCCTTAACGCGATGCCGGTGGGCGATACCAATTATATAGATAGTGGGCTTAACGATGGAACAACATATTACTACGTGGTCACCGCGCTAAACGGGAATGGGCAGGAAAGCGCGTGTTCGGCTGAGTGCAGCGCGGTGCCATGGATTGCCGCTCCTGTTGTTGTGTCGATATCAGCGGAGGCGGGCCAGGCGACTCTGACCTGGGATGGACCGAGTACTGCCGTCGCATTCAATGTATATTGTTCAACGACGAGCGGGAAGGGATATCAGCTCGTCAATCCGAGTCCGATTGTCGGTGCGAATTTTACGGATACTGGGCTGATCGACGGCACAACGTATTACTACGTAGTTACGGCGCTAAACGCCGCAGGACAGGAAAGCGCCTATTCTTGGGAGTTCGCGGCGACGCCGTACCTCAGCAGCCCCGAGAACGTGGCGGCGGTTCCGGGCGACAAGTCGGTGGCGTTATCGTGGGATGCCACTTTCGGAGCGTCGGGGTACAACGTGTATCACTGGTCGGCGGGCGGTGCAGATTTCCTGCTGGTCAATTCGGAACCGATCACGCAGACCAACTTTACAGATACTGCGGTAACCAACGGAACGACGTACGACTATGCCGTGTCAGCGGTCGATGCCGGCGGTGACGAGAGCGACTTCTCTGAGGTGGTGGAGGTAACGCCGAACATTGCCGCACCGAATGTGGACGCAGTTGCGCGGATCGAGCATGCCGAATTGACCGTCAGTCCCCCGGCGGATGCCGTACTCATCAACATCTATCGCTCGACGACAAGCGGGAGTGGATATTCGCTGATCGGGAGCATCACCACGGGGAGTTCGAGCGATTATGTCTACACCGATTCGGGACTGACTCCCGGAGTGAATTATTACTACGTCGTCACGGACAAGGATTCCGGGGGGGCCGAAAGCTCGTATTCAGCCGAATCGATGGTTACACCTTCCGCGCCGGAAGTTTCGATGAGCGCTGCATCGGACGTGATCGCTGGAGCGCCGCTCACGCTAAATCTTTCGGCACAATATTTTGGCACCGCGGCGAGCATTCAATGTTGGACAATCGACTGGGGTGATGGGACCCCAGGGAATCCGGATATTCAAGTCGTTTCGGGGTCGCCGAATTCGGTTGCGCACGTTTACGGATATAGCGCGACGCCCTATATGATCAGTGCGTCGGTGACGGACGCCACAGGGACCTATAGCGCCAATAGTGCGCAAGTGACGACATGGCTCGCCTCACCGGCGGTGACAATCAACGGCGACAGCTTCGCACTGGCTGGCGCGACATATGCATTGCAGCTTTCCGCGACGTTTCCCGCGGCCGACGCTGGAAGCGATACGGTTCAGTCCTGGACAATCGATTGGGGAGACGGCAGTGCGGGGAATCCCGATGTTGAGACCATTTCGGGAAATCCTTCCTCGGCCACGCACATCTATTCGTCTGGCAACGAACAGTTTAGGGTGCAAGCGAGCGCTTTTGACGGAAGCAGCTCATACGAGGCCCAGAACCTGCAAGTGGACACGACTTTCGGCGATGGGGGCATAGCCACCGAATCAAACGGTTTGTCCATCATCGACGGCGTAGCGGTGCAAACTGACGGCAAGATCGTGGCCGTCGGTTCGGGGACAGACGCTGCCGGTGATCAGATTTTCGGTTTGACCCGATTCAACGCCGATGGTTCGTCGGACCTCTCGTTTGGAACGGGCGGCGTAACATTGATCTTGATAGGGAACGAACTGAGCGGAACTGCGCGGGGTGTTTGCATTCAGCCGGATGGAAAAATCCTGGTCGCGGGAGAAATGACTGATTTTGACGGGAACGGCCATTTTGCGTTAGTCCGCTGCAACGCGGATGGAAGCTTAGATACCTCATTTGGGAATTTAGGGACAGCGATAACGCCATTTAGCTCGGCCGGTGCGGCCGACGCGATGGCGCTGCAAGCGGACGGAAGCATTGTGCTGGCCGGCGAGCAAACTTTTCCCAACGGCAATTCGGACTTCGCACTTGTCCGTTACACCTCCAACGGTTGTTTGGATACGAGCTTCGACACGAACGGCATCGTCACCAGCTCGATTGGCACGACAAGCGTAGCCCAATCCGTATTGCTGACCGCAAGCGGGAGGATTCTTGCCGTCGGAATTAGTGACGGCGCATTGGCAATGGCGCAATACCACAGTGATGGCTCGCTCGACACCGATTTCGGAATTGGCGGCATCGTTGCCTCCTCGACAGCAACGTCGGCCTCTATTGTGGCAGCTGCACTAAACTCAAATGGGCAGATTCTCGTCGCGGAAACCTCGGAGGATCTGACCGACAAGCCTTCCTGGGTTCTAGATCGGTATAACAGCGACGGGATTCTGGACGCTCATTTGGATTCGACAACCATCGTGGGCAACGTCATTTCCATCGCCGTCCAGCCGGATGGGCAAATTGTCGCGGCTGGCAACGTGCTTGATCCCAACAACGGTAGCACGGACCTTGCCGTCGGACGATTTAATATCGACGGGACGCCGGACGCGACGTTCGGCACGAACGGCATGATTATTTTCCAAGGGCAAGGCGACGGTAGTTTCAACACGATCGCCTTCCAACCGGACGGTAAAGTTGTCGTTGGCGGAGCTACTTCGCCAAGCGCACAGCCAGTGCCAATGGTGGTTCGGTTTAATCCGAGCAACGCGGTTACGGTGGTGGCTCCACCGGTTGCCGCAAGCGACCTTGGCGTGGCCGGTGCCACAAGCTCGGAAATCGATCTGTCCTGGACTGATGGCAGCGGAGGCCAGGATGGGTTCCAAATCGAACGATCTTCCGGGACTTCGACGGATTGGACATCACTGGCAAACATTCTGCCGGGGACAACCACCTACGCCGACAGCGGGCTTTCTCCGAATACGAATTATTTCTATCGGATCATTTCCACAAATGGCGGATACGCCACCACTTGCTCGCCGATTGAAGCGACAACGTGCACCGTCGCTCCGACCGACCTTGCCGCTGTTCCCTTGGACACGCATATTCTGTTGTCCTGGACCGCCCCGGAAGGCGCCGTGTCGTTCAACGTCTATCGATCGACTACGAGCGGCTACGGTTACGTTCGCGTCAACAGTGCACCCATCATAGGGACTACGTATGACAACACGGGTCTGTCCAATGATAACGCCTATTATTATGTAGTGACAGCGGTCAACGCTGGAGGCGAAAGCGCACAATCATTGGAAGCTACGGCGACACCTATTGCCGTTCCGGCAGCCCCCACTAATCTCGAAACGATCGGAGGCAACGCCGTTGCCTTCATTACATGGGCGACTGTAACCTCCGCCACATCTTACAATTTGTACCGCTCCACCACCACCGGCGGCGGCTATGTCCGGGTAAATGCCGACCCGATTGATGGTACATTTTACGCCGACTGTGGCCTTACCAACGGCACGAGTTATTACTACGTCGCGACCGCGGTCAATGGCAGCGGTGAGGGGGTGGCCTCAGCCGAATCAGCGCCGACCACTCCGTCGGCCGGCGCATCCGGGACAGCCATCAGTGTCTTTACGGGCCAATCCCTCTCTTCTTTTGAAATCGGTTCGTTCCAATATACCGGCACTCTCGGACCGACTGCCACGCTGGAAGCGCAAGTCGACTGGGCTGATGGTACCGATTCGGATGCAACCGTCGTGAATGAGTTCTCTTCGACGTACGCGGTCTTGGGCAATCATAGTTATAGTCAGCCCGGAATCTTCGCGCCTGTTGCTGAGGTCCTAAAGGTTGACGGTTCTTCGATCGCTCCGGTAGCGTTCGTCGCTGGATTCGTTCAGGTCGAAGACGCGTCCGGAACGGGGCAAGCGCAAACTTCGTCGGCCCAGCAAATGAAGTCGGCGCCCGCTGATGTTTCCTTAAGCGTAAACATGGATTGGGAAACGGGCGATTTTACTGTCACCTGCACGGGTGAATTGGCACGGTCCTGGCAGCAGTCCGACGGATTGTCGACCGATTCTGGCTTGTCGAACTCCCAGACCGAGAACGACGACGGATGGGAGACGTTCACAATCTCTGAAACCGGTTCATTTGACAGTACCCCCACGACGATCGCCAATGTTCAATTCGCCGTCGCAAGCTATGCCCTTGCCGCAACCGAAAGCGGGCAGTTGAGAGTGATCGAAACCGCCCAGGACTTAAATGCTTATCACGTGCAGACCATCAGCGGCTCGTACACGTCTATGTCGAGCAAAACCTACGATGACGGCACCAATTCCTATTCGAGCAGTCGTTATCAGAGCGCTTCACTTAACGTGACGGATAGTGGCGTGCTGGGGTCGGGGCCGGACAGTCTGGCGAATAATGACGGCCGGCTTTTCGAAAATGCTGGCGAGCTGGCCTGGGATCGTGCCGTGAGCGGCCTGGTCGGAACCTATCTCGCGATCGGTACCGACCAGTGGAGCAACAGCGTCTATGAAACAGGCGATTACTCTTCGGGCACGTGGGAGCGTACGCAAGTCACTTGCTCCGACGAATTACTGGCACAACAGGGCGGCGCTGCCGGCGAGTCTTTCCAGCAACAGTATTCCCTTTCCGATCAAGCCACGACCATGTCGGAATCCGGCAGCAGCAGCGGGGAATATACGTTCGCGCATCAGGATTCGGCGTCTGCATCATTCACGGGGAACGCCTGGAACGGTCCGCTGCGGGTCCGGCGGGGGGGATGGATGGATGTTCAAGTCTCAACGGATCAGGTCGGAGATCAATCGACAGGGGATTTCAGCGCAGCCACGCAGTCCAGCGACCAATTGTACTACACTGAAGCGCAGCTCGACGGCCAGCTTTGGAGCACCGAAGATACGACCGCGTCGGACGATTACACTGACAGCAACAGCGGAAACAGCTACACGGGTGACTTTTCAATCTCGGGAACTGTCGTCAGCATGGGGTCCTCAGTGTCGGACGCAACCAATGGTCCGCAAACGACCCACACGAACGGTCAAAACACTTCCACGTGCACATTCACCGAGTCAACCGGATTATCCGCCGACCAATTGATCATCCATGCCACGGATGGGCTCACATCGACAATCGTCGCATCGGGAGCCGACGGCTCGCAAACAACCAGTTCCACGGACACGCTGTCTCCGGGCATTTCCATAGACGCCACGGTCGCATTGACGTCGGGAGACTACAGCGCGACCGAAATCGACGGCGGCACCAGCACGGTCTTCACAACAAGCAATAACCAATACCAATCATCCAGTTGCCAGGAAATTGACCAGCCCCAACTGACAATCATCAGCGCCGGTAACGATATCGTTGGAGACTATGCGACCACGCAGATCGATACCGGGTCGACTTCGCTCACCTCCTGGGCGTCCAATCAAAGCTACAGTGCTACATCGATCGACGATCACGTGGCGAATTCAACTCGCACAATTACAGGCAATTATGTCAGCGGCTCATACCTGTCCCAAGGCATCGATCAGGGTGTGAGCACAGTGATCTCGGCGACGACGAATCAAAGCCTCAGCACCCAGACCTCGCAAACAGATCAGGCAAATAACACGATTACAACGGTCGGCAACGACATTAGCGGGAATTACACAACCAGCGAAATAGACACGGGAACATCTTCACAGGTGTCGTTTAACGTGCATGACAGTTTCTCGGTGCATGCAATCGAGACGATTCAGGCAAACGACTCGATTATCTCCGCGGGCAACAATCTTACAGGATCGTATTCCAGCACCGCAGTCGATGGCGGGACAATCACAATTGTGTCGACCGCGAGAAATCAAACCGTCTCTTCCAGTTCCACCGAGACGGATCAGCCGGATACCACCATATCCAGCACCGGAAACGCATTGACCGGCGATTTCTCCACGACGGAGATCGATTCCGGCACGAGCACGCTCGTGTCCCTCCAGTCCAACCAGAACGCAAAATCCCTCAGCTCGACCAGCACCAACCAGGACGACACAACAACGTCCCATGCAGGCAACAGTCTCACCGGAAGTTACACCGTCATTGAGTGTAGCGGCGGCACCAGCAGCGTGATTTCCACCGCCATCAATCAATCCGATACCCTTACATCCACGCAGACGAATCAACCGTCGGTATCGCTGGCGACGACGGGCAATTCAATCACCGGCGACTATTCGACCGGCGAACTCGACAGTCAGACAAGTACGATCGTTTCGGCCGACTCCAATCAAAACCATACGCTCATCAGCACCGAAATCGATAACAGCAGCGAGACGACCGGCACAACGGGCAACGAAATCACCGGCGATTACACGACCAGCGTTCAAGGGAACGCCTCAACCCTGGTCTATTCCGTCGGCTGGGATCAGTCGCAAAATGCGACCTCCACGAGCACGGCAACGGTCATGTCGGTCGTTGGCACGCAGGGCAATCGAATCAGCGGCCAGTTCACCACGAGCGAAACCGATCAGGGAACAAGCAAACTGAACGAGAATTCAATTAACACGATCTCCAACGCCACCGGAGCATCTGGCCAAACGGGACACAACTCCAGCACTCTGATCACTGCCGGCAACGACATCCTCGCCACCTATTCAACGACGGAATATCATACCGATTTCACGTCATCCGCTTTCACCAGCACGGACGAATCGGTGCATACCTATACACACGGAACCGATCGCGACAATGGTAGCAGCACCCGCAGCGGCAACAGCATCGACGGCGATTTGACCACGTCCAGCTTCTCCCACGACATCAGTGCGGTTACCGTCGTCACAACCAACCAGACCCTCCAATCGAATTCCACACAGAGCGCCGAAGGATTCGACACTACCTCATCCACAGGCAATGAGGTGCTCGGCGGGTACCTAACGTTCGAGAACGGCTCCAGCAGCATGGAGACCACCGCCACCAGCACGAACCAAAGCCTGAACAGCACTACGACCGAACTTCAGAGCAGCTCCTTCGACGTGTCCAGCGGCGGAAATTCGGTCACCGGCGACTACAACTCGACCAGGCACAGCTCCTCAACCGACACCGTGCATACGACCACGAGGAACCTCGGCGAGGTGAATGATTCGATCCAGAACAGCGTCGAAAGCGCTACTCTTTGTTCCAGCGGCAATACCGCGTCGGGGAGTTTCAACACCAATCAGAATGCCAATAGGTCCACCCACGTAACCGGCAGCGATGAGAATCGCGGAGTGACGCAAACAACCACGCAGGACAGCACCGGATCCGCGACCATAACCAGCTCCGGAGATCAGATCGCCGGCGATTACAGCACAACGGAGACTGATTCCAGCACCGTCACCCTCATCGCTGCGTGCATCAACCAAGGCGACAACAACAACTCCACCCAAACGACCTCGGCGGCGACGACGGTCACGACTTACGGCAATAGCATCGCCGGCAATTACACCTCGACGACCACCGCCACGAGCACGGATACCACCACCGCCACCGACATCAATGGTCCTGAGCAGCAGTACTCCACCATGACAGAGACGGTGACCAGTCTGCTGAATACCGCCGGCAATTCCCTGACCGGCAACTACACCAATTCCGGATCAGGGACCGATACGACCAAAGGAAACGAGAATGGTTCTGCGGGTGCACGAACTTTCAAATCCACGACGAGCGGCTCTTCCACTTCCTCATCCACCGGATCGGGAAATTCGATCCAGGGAACTCACGCCACGTCCGAAAACGACAGCAGCAGCACAACCATCTGCAGGCATGATACCAACGGAGCTGCCTACGGAGGAGGAGGCGGATGGGACACGCAGACAGTTATTTCCAACAGCAATACGTCGATGACCAAAGGCGTTTCAGATATCTCGGGGAATTATACCAATTCCGGCAACGGCACCTTGGTCCAAATCATCAACGAAAACGGCAATATAGGCGGTGGCTACGACTTTACTTCGACAGAAAATTCTTCATCGGGCCAATCCCAGACCGGCAATTCCATCACCGGCGACTATCAGCTCAACGAGACGAATACCGATTTGCTTCATTCGCAGCGCGACGTCAGTGGAGGCGCGGTGGTCATCCAAGACACGAATTCGACCGCAACAATCGGCACCGGCGGAAGCTATGTTGCCGGGAGCTACCAAACCAACGAAACTAACACCGAAACCGTGCGCACCACCGAAACGCATGTTGGTCTTTTTACGCAAACCGTGCACACTATTTCCACCCTCTCGCAGGGCGGCAACTCGCTGACCGGCGATTATGTATCCTCGAATATTCAGAAGGTAACGACGCAGGTGCACCAAATCGCCTTCGGGGGCACGTTGGATGAATACACCAGCATTGATGAAGTTATCTCGACTTCAGGCAACACCATCAAGGGAACGCAAGTATCCACCACTATCGCGCCCCTGCCTGATACCACCGACTATACCGACGGCGCCTACCATATAAAGCAAATCACGGGTAGCTACACCCTGACCGAATTTGGCGATGTCAACTACATCGCCACCGAAACGGACGATATCCGCGACGGTACGAGCACCCGCACAGAAAATGGCAAGGACGAATGGTCTTTTCATGAGATTGACGCGAATCACACAAAGGATTTGGGCGGCCGCGGGCTTGATAGCTACACAACTAGTGATTACGAGAATGAACAAACCGGAGATTTCCGCAAAGTAACCTCCGGCAGATCAACCAACGGAATGGGTGTCCCATGGTACTGGAATACTTACTTGCAGTTAATCTATCCAGATGGGGAGGAAAGCTCCGTCGTCAGCAAGTATCCTTTCGAGTATTCGTACTGTACGGTTGAGTGGGGCAACGAATTCAGCGGCACGATGTATTTCTCCCAGAGCGGCGAAACCCGCTATGACCAGCTGCGTCACAATGTACCCTTCATCAACCCCGGCGATCCGAGCAATGGTGGTAATGGGATGGTGGCGTTCTCGCCTATCGGGCTGCCGGCGCTCATAAACCGTCCCAGCATCCCGGGCGGGATGTTCTTCAGCCCGGCCGGAAACGATGGACCCATGGTGGTCGGGACCGGGCCGGGCCAGACGCTCAACGGATTCGAACTGACGGGCGATTTCTGGCATGATCTTCCGGTGAAAGTGGGAGACGTGGGAGGCAACTTCGCCGTCGGCGTGCTCCAGGACTTAGGAATCGGAACATGGTCGTCGCCGCAGAGCGAGGCGGGCGCGGAGGCGCGCGGGGAGGGAGCTGCGGTTGCTGGCCGCGTGGGTGGGGCGCTTCGTTTCGTCTCTGGGGCATTCGAGACGATCGGGGGCGTGGCACTTTCCTCGACAGGAATCGGCAGCCTCCTGGGAATCCCCATGGCAGTTCATGGCTTGGACGAACTTGTGCATGGAGCAGAAGATGTCTATTACGGCGGACATTCCGCTTCGTTTACATCCCAACTAATCCAGTCCAGCGGAGTTTCCGCTCAAACGGCTGAGAACGTGGATGCGGCGATCAGTATTATCGACATGGGAGGCGTAGCGATCCTGGGAGACCTGGGCTTCCTGGGAGAGGTTGCAGCGGAGAGTGAAGGGACCGGGATTCGCATCAATAGCTCGGGAATTCCGAACCCGATGGTCGAGGTCACGCAGACAACCCCATCTGAGTTAATTGCCGATGCACGGACGCAGTTCGATAGCCTGCGGACCGACGCCCCCAGTCGCGCCAACTTCCTGCGGCAGTTTGCGGCAACGCCCGAGGCTCAAGCCTACTTTACCGATGCGGAACTTGCGGACATGCAAAGTGGTGTTGTGCCGCGGGGATGGGTCGTCCATCATATGCAACCTTTGTTCCGGGGCGGCGATAATTTCTTTGATAACCTAATTCTTGTGCCCGAGGAGTGGCACACCGACAACTTTTTTGACCTCCACTTCTACCCTGAAGGAAAGAATCCGTTTGGGAGAAATTGACATGGCCACAATACAAGAAACATTTGCCCGATTAGCGACCTTAGACATGATCGAAGCAGGCAAACCTGCTTCAAAAGAGGAGGTTCAACAGATTGAGGCCGCACTCGGCATAGTCTTGCCAGATCAGTATGTCAAATTCCTCAATCGTTTCGGGTCTGTGCGGTCATTCGGCTGGCAGATACTTGGCACTCGTCCGGTGAGACCTGCAGCGAGCCGACCCACGACATTGACACAAGATTGCGTGCAGGTGACGACGGAGCAGAGGAAGAATGGAAACCTGCTGGGGACGGCGTCCTTGCCGCCGGCCCATGTCGTGATCTCGCAAGACGGAGGCGGCGGTAACATTGTTTTGTTCGGTGTCGGGGCGCCTCATGAGGGCGAAGTGCATTACTACAACTTCGAAGATAGGGCGGAACCCATCCGGGTGTGGAAAACATTTCAGGACTATCTCGAGGACCGAATTGCGGAAGCTGGCGGGCGGTAGAGAGGGAGCGAGCAGCTGATTGTTTTCAGATCCGTTGGAAACCTTGGACCCTCGGTGGCCGGGACCGGACCGGGACAGACGCTCAACGGATTCGAACTGATACGCCTTCCGTCTAAATCGCGCGCCGTGCCCAATCGGTGGCCGTGAGGGATTGCAGGCGTGACTCCGTCAGCCGGTTCCACGCGACGGTCGTTTCATCGAACAGCTCGTCGTAATCCACATAGAC
>Ga0208687_1000812_pt1 | contig 17560 bp, 14 predicted proteins | sample June2015DPH_6_10_FD_184695 | JGI IMG/M metagenome (GOLD analysis project Ga0208687, IMG submission 184695) | Peatland microbial communities from SPRUCE experiment site at the Marcell Experimental Forest, Minnesota, USA - June2015DPH_6_100... | ecosystem: Environmental > Terrestrial > Soil >...
CAAGGTGCAGTGGCGGAAAACGTTGACTGGAAGCGCGACGCTGCAACCTTCACCTTCATAGACGGCCGCTTGAGCTTCGCGCAGCCGGTGGCGGGGCACGTGGTCGCGGCCGTTTTCGAAGGCCGCGGCCGCATCGAACTCAAGCCCCCGACAGAGATCGAGCAGCACCAACTGGCCCGGCACACCAAGATGCCGGAGTTGGTGGATGAATTCAAGCAGGCGGTCTTCTTCTTTACTGACGACTCCTGGAGCCAACTCCAGCAACTGGTGCACGTCCGGGGCGGGGGGGATGCCGCAGCCGCCACCAAAGCTCTCGCGGCCGCTCAGCGCAAGTACTCCGAGAGATTCAACGATTGGTGGGAAAACGAACACGAGGGTAATCCCCTCATGCGCAACCTGGCGGCGCGCCTCCTGGCAGACCTCTCGGATCCCTCCAGTCGCGGTTTCTTCCTCGCGGATTTCAAGGCTGAGCACGCAGGCTCCCTGCTCTACCACATCAGTTGGAACCGCGATCCACTGTTTCTTCCTGACGCCAGCAACGACGAAGAGGTGCAGTTAATTCACTACAATCTGAACAACTATTCCGAGTGGTGGGCCGGTTTCCATTTGGGCGAGGAATATCGGACGACGACACGGCCCGAACACCGGAAGCTCCTCGCCCATTGCCGCAGTGAGAAGATCGCTGCCGAGATAAGCAACAGCAACCGCCTTTCGGCTACGGCAACCCTGGAATACGAAGTCCCGGGCGGCTCGCCGCGCCTGCTGCCGTTGAAGCTCCGGGGTGTTCTGCGAATCAGCTCGGTCACGGACGGCAGTGGGAAGAAACTGGCCTTCATTCAAGAGGACCGCAACCTGGACAACGACCCCTGGGTACTTCTCGCTGAGCCGGCGGCCGCGGGCAAGGCCTATATCCTGAGAATCGACTACGCCGAGGACTCGACCCACGATAGTCGCATTATTTTTCAGAGAGGCCCAGGGCTTTACTATGTTACTTCCCGCGAGTCCTGGTTCCCGAGTTTTGGAGCTTTCGACGACCGCACGCTGTTTACCCTGCATTTGCGATCTCCCAAGAAATACAAGCTCATTGCGACGGGGCGGCTGGTCAGGTCCGAGAAGCAACGTGACGCGCTTGAAACCGACTGGGAGACGGAAGTTGCTTACAGTGTCGTAGGATTCAACTATGGAGACTTTGTGGAGAAGAGCCACTCCGACCCGCATCTCACCGTCACCGCCTACAGCGGCAGGGAGATTCCCGACGAATTGAGCGGACTACAGTCGGCGCTCGATATGGCGGACCTTGCGCACGGTCCAGGGCAACCCCACAACACCGCGGGGCAGCTCGGCATCACCACGGGGGGTTTCAACACCGCCGCCAACGCCGAGTATGCGGCGGGCGTTAGCTTTCAGGCCTTGAAGCTCTTCGAGTACTATTACGGCGTTTTGCCGTCCAAGAATATCTCCGTAACCGAACAGCCCATCCGGGGTTACGGGCAGAGCTGGCCGACCTTGATTTTCCTCCCTTACGACTCGCTGCTGGACGCCACCACCCGTAACCAGTTGCGGCTGCAAGACACTGCGGAGGCACGCGAGTTCTACAACGTTGTCGCCATGCACGAGATGGCCCACCAGTGGTGGGGACATATGGTGGGTTGGAAGACGTACCACGACGAGTGGCTGTCCGAAGGCTTTGCGGAGTTCTCCGCGGGGCTCTACGTGCGCAAGTTTGAACCTGGGAGAGTGCGAAGCTTCTGGGATTTGAAACGCAAGTGGCTGCTCGATAAGGATTCTGCCGGACATCGGCCGGTGGATGTTGGTCCGCTGTGGCTCAGCCTGCAACTCCCGGCTTATCTGGAAGGGAACCTCTACCTTGTCCTGGTCTATTACAAGGGCGCCTACGTACTGGAAATGCTGCGACTTCTCTTGGAAGACCCCCGACTCCGGGACCCTGACCAGCGTTTCATTGAGATGATGAGGGATTTCGCAGCGACCTACGCGTCCAAGAATGCCTCCACGGAGGATTTTCGCAAGATCGTGGAAAAACACTTCGGGGAACCGATGGAGTGGTTTTTCAACGATTGGGTGTACGGCAGGGAAGTCCCCCATTACGATTTCCATTACAACCTCAAGGACGGAGGCGGAGGTAAGACAACCTTGGAGTACTCTGTGAAGCAAAGTGACGTCTCCGATCAGTTCGCAATGCGTGTCCCGGTCTATGTGCACGTCAATGGCCAGCCTCGCCGTTTAGGTTTTCTGGCAATCCAAGGTCCGCGAGAAATCCACGGAGAGGTCTCTCTCCCACTGCGGCCAGAAAAGGTGACCCTCGACGAATTTCATAGTATCCTTTGTACCGTCAGCCAGTAGCGACGCTTCGCTCTTTAGCAGGATGCTGAAAAACCCCTAGCCTGTCATTCCGAGCGAAGCGAGGAATCTCGCAAGTCCGATGCTTCCAGAGCGAGATTCCTCGCTTCGCTCGGAATGACAACGTTCATAAGGGTTTTTCAGTATCCTGTTAGGCGGGCAACGGACGTGCATTCGCAGGCGCCCAGGGGCGATGTTTCCCGGGCCAGGGAAGGGAGGCAGATTTGAAGACCGCCACGTTGTTGGGGACTTTCGTTTTTATTTCGGTGTGCGCGGCGTCGCTGCAGGTATCCAGTCCAGACTCGCGCTCGGATTTGCCGCAGTACACCAGCGGGGATGAGCTCGTGCGTCCGGAAAGTTATCGAGAGTGGGTATTCCTAGCCTCCCGCCTACGCGTGAACTCCAAGGCCTCGAGTGGCGAGGGGGAAACGTTTGGCGACGTCTTCGTCTCGCGGCCGGCGTATCATCAGTTCCGGGCAACTGGGAGTTGGCCCGACAAGACCGTTTTCGTGCTGGAAAAAAGGATGTCGTGGAGCAAGAGTTCCGCCGAGATACTAGACCATTATGAGAAAGACTTGATAGGCATCTCTGTTGAAGTGAAAGACACAGCTCGATTCCCGGAAAAGTGGGCCTACTTCAGTTTCGATTCCTCTACGAAAACAGCCAAGGCCAACCCCAGAGCGATGTGTTGGCAATGTCATCATGGCGGTGGGGCGGTGGAAAACACGTATGTCCAGTATTACCCCACGCTCAAGCCGTTGGCGCAACAGTTCGGAACTTACCGGCAAGCCGTTGAAGGTCCGGATTCACTCCGGAAATAGCGACTCAGCCGCGTTTCAGCCCGCTTGAGCGGGCGACATCATTAGAGATTATCCTTGTCCAATTGAATCCGGTTGATGTCGCCCCTGGCGGGGCTTACGGTTTCTTGGCCATCGCCCATCCCCATAGCTGACGCTATGGGCTAAGTGATGTCGCCCCTGGCGGGGCTTGCGGTTTCTTGGCCATCGCCCATCCCCACAGCTGAGAAGCAGGACGGGAATGACCGCCTCTTTCTATTTTCGATTTTCCGAATCCAGCTTGCGGACGCGAAGCGTATAAAGGTTGTCGCTCTTGACATCACCCAACCGCTCCAGGAGCTTCGCGAGGTCGTCAGAGACGTCGATGAAGCGCCCGGAGAGCGCGTCCGCCCGCCCCGAGGCCAGTTGCACCACCAGTTGCGCGGCCTTCTCAGCCGGCACGTCCCGCCCCCGGTCGAACAATTTCCGAAACCACGGCAGCCACTTTTTTCCGGCCTGGGATTCAAGCACCTGTTCGGCCATGGCGGTGCGCACGGTGCCGGGGCTGATGGTGAACACGCTGACGCCGGAGTCGAGGAGTTCTGCCGCGAGGTTCTCTGTAAAGCGGACGAGCGCCGTTTTGGCGATGACGTACGCGCCCATGTGCGCAACCGCCACGGCAGCGGCGCTGGTGGAGACATTGATGATCCGGCCGTGGCGGCGCTCGATCATTCCGGGCAGCAGGGCATGTGAGCAGAGGTAAGGCCCGCGCAAGTTCACCTCGATCGAATGCCACCAATCGCCCGGGTCGGCTTCCCAGATCGGCCCCAAAGGCCCCATGGTCCCGGCGTTGTTCACCAGCAGGTCCACCGGCCCCAGGGTGCGCTCCACTTTGCGTGCCATGCGCTCGACGGCCGCGGCGTCGCACACGTCCACCACAACGGCCAATGCTTCCCCGCCTGCCTCTGTGACGCCGCGTACCGTTTCGGCGAGTTGCTCTTCGGACCTCGCTACTACCCCCACGCGCGCCCTCGCCCGCGCCAACGCCAACGCTGTGGCGCGTCCCAGGCCCCGTCCCGCACCCGTTACAATCGCAACCTGGCCTCGCAGTTCATCCAAAACGGAATCAGTGCCCATCGCTCTCCTTCCCCTTCGTTGCTGAAAATCAAATCAGCCGCGTGAAGCGGTGCGAAGACCCGAGCAAGCCGGAGCCTTTACGCCGCCCCGCCCCTAATGCATTGCCTGCCGAATGTCCAGACACGAATCAGTTCCGCTGCAGGGCATTCCCGCCGAGCATACTATAGGTGTGTCGAGCAAGATCTCAAAAATCTCTGGCGTTCGCACGCGAAGTTCTCGGAATGTTTCCGCTCAGCTAAGGCATGGCAAGCATCCAGTAATCACTCTTTCTTGCCGGTCAACTTAAGGTCGAATTTGACATAAATTGTCAAAATGACGTGACAGATCTCGTCTCTTTTCTAAATTATGACTCACTTGTGAAAAAGGTTACGCCAGAACTCCTCGACTCCATCTCAGTCAAATAACTAAACGGTTACCCAAGCACTCCTCGACCCTAACTAAACGGAGTAAACAATCAGCAAAAGGTGCGGTATTTATAGCTCCCATAAAACTATTGCTGTATCTTCTATTACCTTATGGAATACCCACCGCAATCATCCTCAAACGAGGAAGGGCAGTACCCGCTGGGCTGCCAAGCAGGCATCGAGTACGTCTCAAGGATGGGATTGCACGGGCTTGGGAATCTGTCGGAGTTAGATTTCGCCGCACGCAAAATCAACAACTTAGGGACCTACTTACGTTTGTAGGTTACGGATTCATCGTCAAAGAGACTTTGATTCCGACCGATTCTTAGAGCGCTAGTAGGGAAAAACGAAAGCAGGTTAAATCTCCAGGGCTCGCGTCCGCAACTCTTCCCCCTCATCTCCTCGCGCAAGCGAGTGGGTCTGGTTCACCGCCTTGCTGGGAAAGCGCACATAAGTTAACCACTTAGAGAAGTGCCGGGAATTATATGTGGCAATTAAACTGCCGCGTCACGTGTACTCCCCAAGCGTCGGGTGGGGAGCACCGGGTCAGGTGGCACGCCTGGGAAACATCGACCAGGGCGTGACACTCGCGGAGGTTTACACCGCGGGGGGGCGAAGTGCTGATGGGGACGCAGCGCTGGGAGAAGGAGCGCGCGGCAGCGGCGGAGAGGGAACTCCGCCGCGCCGAGGCTGAACACAAACGGCGTGTAATCGAAGCGTCCGAGGCAGAGATAGTTAGTCGCCTGGAAGTCCTCAAGCACGAATTGGAGTCAAAGCGCGCCCAACTCCATTTGCTGCAAGTCGAGCAAGAGGCGCAAGAAGAACGGTGGGAGTCACAGCAAAAGGGCCTAGGCGCATTGCGCGGCGTGGACAAGGAGGCTGGAAATAACCCCTCGAAACATGGCTGATGCGGAAACCAATCCTAGGAAAGGCAAGACAATTCTGTTTCGCCTTTATATCGCGAACGAGGCGCCAAGCTCAGCCCAAGCCATGGCCAACCTCCGGTCCATCTGCCAGGAGTATTTGCCAGACCATCACGAGATAGAAGTGGTAGATATTCTCCAAGAGCCGTTGCGCGCTTTGGTTGAGGGAATTCTTGTCACGCCCACGCTCGTCAGATTGTCGCCGCCGCTACGGCACATTGTGGGCGACCTGAGCGACAGGGCAATTGTACTGCGTGCTCTCGGTCTGGAAGGAAAGGCAAAATGAGCAAACATAGATCCGGCGTTGACACCACCAAGCGCACAGATACGGAGCAGGCGCAACGACGCATGGATGAACTCTTCCGAGCGCTCATCGAGAACGCTTCAGATGTCATCACGATCTTGGACGCTGAGGGAATCATCCGCTACCAAAGCCCCTCCGTTGAGCGGGTGCTGGGATACAAGCCGCACGAATTAATCGGCACGCACATCGCCGAATTGCTTCACCCGGACGATCTGTCAAAGTCGCTCGAGTCTTATGCGGCGATGAAAGCGGGAGTTCGAAGTGGTACTCCCGAGACCTGTCAAATCACAGAGGAACGTTTACGTCACAAAGACGGATCGTGGCGTATTCTTGAAGGCATCGCCAAAGTTCTTGATACTCCATCTGGAGCGGGAATTGTGATCAATTCCCGCGACATCACCGAGCGCAAGCGGACGGAGGAGCAAATCGAGAGCCTGTCGCGGTTCCCGGCGGAAAATCCGAATCCTTTGCTGCGGTTCCAGCGAGACGGGACCCTGATCTACGCGAATCCGAGCGCACGGCCGCTGTTGCAGCTTTGTGGTTGCGAAGTAGGCCAGCGCATGCCCGCTGACTGGGCCAGGCTCGTCGCCGACTCGGTGGCGTCGGGCGCGCGCAAAGAGGTCGAGATAGCCTGCGACCAGCGAGTTTATTCGTTCGTTTTTGCCCCCATCCAGACGGCGGGTTATGTGAATGCCTACGGCCACGACATCACCGAGCGCCGGCGGGCAGAGGAGGGGCTGAAGAAAAGCGCTCAACTCTTAAGGGATGTCGGAGAAATGGCCAAAGTCGGAGTGTGGGAGCTTGACCTCTCGACCAAGGAGGTCTCGTGGACGGAAGAGGTCGGCCGGACCCACGGAGTCGGGCCGGGATATAAGCCGAAGCTGGAAGAAGCCATGAATTTCTATGCGCCCGAATCCAGGCCAGCTTTAGAGGAAGTATTGAAGAAAGCTGCGGAAACGGGCGAACCTTACGATCTTGAATCCCTTTTCATTCCTTCAGGCAGCAAAGATAAGATCTGGGTGCGGTCGCTTGGAAGGGCTGTTTACAGCGGCGGTAAAATAGTAAAACTTGCTGGGACATTTCAGAATATTGATAAATATAAAAGGGCGGAGGAGGCGCTGCGGGCCAGCGAAGAAAGGCATCGAAGGTTGTTCGAAACCATGGCGCAGGGGGTAGTGTACCAGAACGCCGAGGGTCACATCATCTCTGCCAACCCCGCTGCCGAGCGGCTCCTGGGGTTGACGCTTGCCGAAATGCTGGGGAGAACTTCCATGGACCCCAGATGGCAAGCCATCCACGAGGACGGTTCGGATTTTCCCGGTGATACGCATCCGGCTATGATTGCGTTAAAGGCGGGAAAAGAGGTATCACACGTAGTAATGGGTGTGTTCCACCCTGGTGCAAACGAATACGTTTGGATCAACATCCATGCAGTACCCCAGTTTAGGCCGGGTGAGACGAAGCCTTACCAGGTTTATACAACCTTCGACGACATCACTGCGCGCAAGCGGGCGGAGGAGGCGCTGCGGGAAAGCGAAGAGCGTTTCAGGAGTCTTGTCGAGAACGCGACCTTCGGGATTTATCGAACTACACCGGACGGTCATATTCTCATGGCGAATCCCGCGCTCGTCAGAATGTTAGGGTTCGATTCGTTTGAAGAACTGGCCGCTCGGAATCTTGAGTGTGACGGCTTTGAACCCGGCTACCCGAGAAGCGTATTTCGTAAGCGAATTGAGCGTGAGGGCCAAGTGATCGGTCTAGAAGTTGCCTGGGTCACACGCGACGGGTGGGTGATTCTTGTACGAGAGAGCGCGAGAGCTGTGCGGGCAGACGACGGGCGGGTGCTGTACTATGACGGAATCGTTGAGGACATAACCACCCGGAGACGCGCGGAGGAGGCCATGCGCCAACTGACGGGCCGTTTGCTTCGCTCGCAGGACGAAGAGCGACGACGTCTTGCGCGCGAACTGCACGAGACCACCGCGCAAGGCCTCGCGGGCCTGGCGATCAACCTGAACATGGTGATAGACTCGGCCGCGCACCTGAGTCCCAGAGCAAGCGCCTGCCTTTCCGAGAGCCTTGAGCTGGCCGAGCAATGTTCGCGGGAGATCCGGACCATTTCCTACTTGTTGCACCCGCCTCTGGTCGATGAAGCCGGACTGGACCCCGCCCTACGATGGTACACGGCAGGCTTTGGCCAGAGGAGTGGGATAGAAGTCCATGTAGACGTGTCGCCCGAGTTCGGCCGACTGCCCAGCGAGGTCGAGTTGACGCTCTACCGGATTGTCCAGGAGGCTTTGACGAACATCCACCGCCACTCCGGAAGCAAGACAGCCCGCGTCTGCCTCGAGCGCCGGCCCAACGAGATCGTCCTGACGGTTGCGGATGAAGGACACGGGTTCCCCTCGGCTGCGCTGGGCATCGCTGGCCCGGAAAGCGCAGACATGGGCGTGGGTATCCCTGGGATGCAGGAGAGGATGAGGCAACTCGGGGGCCGGCTGCATATCCAGTCCGGCAGGCGAGGAACCACCTTGACGGCAATTCTTCCCCTCGGGCAGGTGAGCAATGGGCAAATTACGCTTCCTTTTGGTGGATGATCATGACGTGGTTCGTCGGGGCCTGCGGTCCCTCGTGGAAGCACAGGCAGGGTGGGAGGTGTGCGGAGAGGCGGCAACGGGGCGCGAAGCAGTAGAGAAGGCAGAGAGGCTCAGGCCCAACGTTGTCATTATGGACATCACCATGCCGGAGCTGAATGGCCTGGAAGCCACGCGCCAGATCCGCAAAGCAGCTCCTGAGACGCAGGTGCTGGTCCTCACGGTGCACGAGTCGGAGGAGCTCTTGGCCGAAGTGCTCAGGGCAGGCGCCCACGGGTGTATGCTTAAATCGGACGCCGGGCGCGAGTTGGTAAGCGCCATAGAAGCTCTAACCCAAGGTAAACCGTTCTTCACATCCAAGGTCGCAGGAATCCTGCTCAGTCGTCAGATGGGACACGCCTGGAGCAGCGACACGGTCGATTTCGGTGGATCCCACCTGTCTGCGCGCGAGCGCGAGGTCATCCAACTGCTGGCAGAGGGGAAGAGCAACAAGGAGGTTGCCACCCTCCTAAACCTCAGCGTCAAGACGGTGCAAACCCATCGCGCCAACATCATGCGCAAACTAAACTTGCATTCTCTCGGCCAGTTGATCCACTACGCCATCCGCAATGGGATTATCGCCTGCTAGCCAGGGCCCTCGTACATTAAGTCTACAGTATCTTCTAGTGAATACTAAGTATTATATCCTATTGACGAGGCCGCTAACGACGCCTTATGCTAAGGCCTCCTCGAGCCCATAGGCAAAGGCGAAGCGACAGTGCCGACCATGCCGCAATCCTAATTGAAGGGGGTCTTATCAAGGATGAGCGATGGAACAAGGTCAGACAGGGCACTGCTGAGGGAAGCATTCGCACTGCTGCTGGGATTTCGTTCACAGCCTGACGCACGGAAACTGTTGGGCCAGGCAGTAACCTTCCTGCGCATGCTGGGGCACCAGGGGGAGTCAGGAGGGCTCCCCGTCGTGGTATCCGTCCAAGTGATGCGCCTCAGGAAGTATTAGGCCGGCTTGCACGTCCCCGCCCGGGCGGGATTACAGACCTATCGGGTGACGCTCATGGCACGACCCGAACCGTCCATCAGATCGCACGCCAAGCCGCCGATGTGGAGATTGACCGCAACAATCCGGTCATTCACTCGTACGCGGAACTGAGCTACTCACAGGCTCAGGCGCATCAACCGATTGACCCGCGCGGAGTTTAGCCATATCCCGCTGCAGCTCCGTCGCCAAATCCTCGAGGATGCGCAACTTTTCGTTCCGGCGATTCAAGGTTGATTCCAGTTTGGCTACCTGTTTCCGCAGCTTATTGTTGTCCCTGCGCAACAGGATCAGGCTTTGGCCCGGCTGGGGTAGAGTAATCTTCCCGCCCGGTCCCGGCTGCCCGATCGGCAAGGGCGCCACGTGGGCTTGCGTTTCCTTGATGAGCGTTTCCAGTTCCTTCCGTTCCGCACCCGCCGGGCAGAGTTGTCGGAGCGCCAGCAGGCGCGCCAAGTCCGGCCGGTTACGGCCCCGCTCCCAGTGTTGCACCGCCCCCTTGGTGGCATTCAGCAGCCGCGCCAGACCCTCCTGGCTGACCTCTAACCGCTGTCGAACCTTTTTTACTACTTTCGCGGCATTCATTTCTTCCATAACACCACTCCTCCCCTTTGCAAAAAAAAGCTTGACATCTGCGATTGTGATAGGCTACACTACGCTGGCCTTGCGAGAGTAGCCGATTCTTCTCCGTGGGCTACACGTGAAGGCACAGTCTCCGCCCTTGGGGCCCTGGGGGAACGGCCCCCAAGCGCCAGGCGGCGGCTTCCCAGGCGGGCCTGGGCATTGAACCAGACCGGCCCGCTCCCGCGCACTTCCCTGGTGTTTCCCTCAAATTCATTGGGGCGCGGGCCGGGGCCTCGTCACCATGTTTACTCTTTGCCATGCTACTCATTCGTAATAGAAACCTCACACCCGCCCACCCTGGGCGCGCCGCGCCACTTGCCTTCGCCCTCGACCCAGCTTCTTGCGCGGCGTTCCTGCGGCCCACTAGCCTCGTGCCCTCAGATTGCGTCTCCTCCCTTTTATCGGAAAGTTGGAGCGCGGACTTGAAGCAAAGTGGCCTACGCCGCTCGGTACCTTACTCGGCTACGCAAAACTTAGCCTACCTCCCGTGCCGTATACAAAGCTATGTTAACACATTTCGCTTTTTTGTGGGAGGGATTGTTTCGAAAAAAACTCCGCCCGCCAGACCCCCAAGACTCTCTTCGCCTCACGAAATTATCGGCAAGTTTGCGGCCACATCCCAGACCTCTTATCAAGGAGCATTTCTATGCTGTTTGAAAGCCATCACGAAGCTGCAAAGGTGTTTCGGCCTGACCTTCGCGGCGTACCGCCGGCGCCACCACAACGAGGATCGGGCAGACTTCATCGTGCTGCGGCCGGAGGTCGACCGCCGCTCGAACCTCATGCTTCACTGCGCGCCCAACCAGGAGTGCTGCGCGGGGAACTCTTCCTGCCCCGTTGCTGCCAGAAGGCCTGTGTTTTTCCGGCCCAGCCGGGCGGTCACGGGGAGTGCGCGTATCACCGCCGCCAGTCCCTCGAGCCCGGTTGTTTCGAGTCCCAGCAACCCTCGTTTTTGCTTCTGGACCAAGCCAAATTCGGCCTGCCGGACTCCGAGCCCGACGATGAGCGCTTCAGGGATCGCCATCGGCAAGCGGAGGAACGCGTGCAGTTTATGCTGGGGGACGCAGCCAGATGAGATCCGTGCACCAGCTTAGAGAAACGCAGGGTGAGCCTTCACACTTGAATGTCGTCTGTCGACGGTGAACTTTGTTGGAGGAATTGTTTCGCCATGGAGCCCTACACTGTTCGAACTCCAATTCCAGCCCTCAGGGGGCAGAATTCCAAACAGGCCTCTGCTCTCTTGCCCATGCTCACTCCCACCAACGCCTGGCGCCTCCTCTGCCGGCGCACTGGCGGCTCCATCTCGCGCACCACGTTCTACCGGTGGATTAATTCCGGCAGAGTAGGGGCTATACGGATTGGATCTCGATTCCTCATCCCTTTGCCCTTGCTCGAAGAAGTTATTCAGAAATGTTTGGACGGGGAACGGCTTTGAGAGAGGCATGGGCCAGCAGCTAGCGCGCACCTTTCATGCAGGTCCGCGGTTCGTTCCAGGATGCCGGGTAAAAGCCGCAGAGCTATAGAACAGGTCTGCGCTTGCCGGAGCCGTTCTCGGAGCCGCTGCCGGCAAACCGTGTAGTCACCCGCGAGTTCGAACATACTCGAATAATTATTCGACTATGTCCGATAAGCAGGCGGCGCGATCTGTCTTGTGGGTCCGCGCTACGTTCAAGAATGCCGAGCAAAGGCCGCCCCGGCAGGTCGGGGGGCTACGCTTGCTGGGGCCTAGGCCTTTTCTTCTGACTACTGACTACTGACTACTGACTACTGACCACTGACCACTGACTCCTGACTTCTGGATTCTGTTTTCCCGTTCCCTCGCCACTCAACAAAACACTTTCACTTGCCGCTGGTTTCTGGCAGACTGTGCGCCAGAAGATTTTGTAGGATTTGCAGTTTTCAAAGGAGGTCTTGTCTATCATGAAGAAATACTCGTTTACTCGGCGTGAATTCATGCGGTGGGGTGGGGGCGCGGCTGCCGCGGGCATTGTCGCCAAGGTCACACTGTTGGAACCCCAACGCTTGTGGGCGTCGCTTGGTCCCGTGGCGCCTTCGGACACCGTCCGGTTCGGCATCATCGGGACGGGTATCGAGGGCTGTACTCTCCTGCAATCGAGCTTATCGGTACCGGGCGCGGAATGTGTGGCCGCGGCGGACTTATACGACAGCCGGCATATCGCCGCCAAAGAAGCTCTGGGAGGAAAGGACATCGAAACCACACGTGATTACCGGAGAATTCTGGATCGCAAGGATATTGACGCCGTAATCGTGGCCACTCCGGACCACTGGCATCGCAAGGCGGTGATCGATGCGGTCGAGGCGGGGAAAGACGTTTACTGCGAAAAACCGATGTCGCACAGTGTGGAGGACGGGCTGGCCATGATCGAGGCTGTCCAGAAGCACAACCGCATCCTTCAGGTCGGCAGCCAGCGCGTCAGCTCGATTCTCTACGCCAAGGCGAAGGAGATCTGGGATTCCGGCAAGCTGGGGGAAGTGGATACCATCGAGGCGGCGTGGGATAGGAACACCGACAGCGGCGCCTGGGTATATCCGATTCCGCCGGACGCCAGCGAGCAGACCATCGCGTGGAACACTTGGCTCGACGGCGCACCCCAGCGCCCCTTCGATCCCACGCGCTTCTTCCGCTGGCGCTGCTACAGGGATTACGGGGCCGGCTTGGCAGGCGACCTGTTCGTTCACCTGCTCTCCGGTATCAACGTTGTGACCGGCACCAACACGCCTCCCCAGCGCGCGCTTTCCACCGGCGGACTCTACTACTACAAAGATGGCCGCGAGTTCCCGGACCTTCTCTGGACCATGTACGATTATCCGCACTTCCAGGTGGTGCTGCGCTGCAACCATAACAATGATTACCAGGGTGAGTTTTTCGGCTTCTACGGGAAGAAAGGCACCATGCTCATCAATCATTCCACAGTCACTTTTAAGCCGCAAGCGCCCTCAGCTCAGCCCGAGGACTATTCGATCTATGGATGGCCGGCGAAACTGCGTAATGAGTACCTGGATAAATGGCGCAAGGAACATCCCGAGCCGGCGCCGGGAGAATTCAAGATCGAAGAGGAGGATGAGGTCTATACTCCGCCGCCACAATACAACGACATGGCGGATCACGAGGCGAACTTCTTCCACGCCGTGAGGACACGCCAGCCGGTCGTCGAAAGTGAGGTGTTTGGAAACAACACCGCTCTCGGCTGCCACATGGCGAATTACTCCTATTTCAACAAGACGGCGGCCGTCTGGGATTCGAGGGCGAAGAGGATTACCTCCTAGCAGTGACCCTTCGACCCGATTAAACCGGATTGCTCGTTTATGCGCCTGGGTGTGGCAACTCTGTGCGGGCGCAGCCATTTGATGACCACTAGGCGCTTGCGCCGCGAGAATCGTGGGATGACCGGCGGCGCAGCGCCTCTCGCCTGCAAAGGCTATTACACACGCACTGATCCGCACCGGTCCGGAAATTCTCCCTTGATCTTACTTTGTGCGCCGATTAGGATAAGCGCCTGCGCGAATAGTATTGATTCAAATATCCAGGAGGCAATACCCCATGAGTGAGCAACGGATTTCCAGGCGTAAATTCATGCAGACGACAGCGTGTGTGGCGGGCGCAACGCTGGCTGGCCGGTCATTTCTTTTGGACCCGCGGCCGTCCTATGCCTCTCCCCGGGCGGTTCCGGCCGGTGACACGGTGCGGATGGGCATCATCGGCGTGGGCATGCAAGGCTCCGGGCTGCTTCGCACCTCTATCCAGCTCCCAGGAGTTGAATGCGTGGCCGCTTGCGATTTGTACGACGGACGGCGCGAGTTGGCCAAAGAAATCGTCGACAAGGAGATTCCCACCACGCGCCACTACAAGGAACTCCTCGACAACAAGGAGATAGACTGCATCGTTGCCGCGGTGCCGGACCACTGGCACAAGCAAATCGTCGTGGACTGTTGTAATGCCGGAAAGGACGTCTACTGCGAGAAACCCATGACCCATACTGTGGCTGACGGCTTTGAGATGATTGCGGCGGAACAGAAGAACAACCGAATCGTCCAAATTGGCAGCCAGCGGCGCAGCTCCATCGTGTACGCCAAAGCCAAAGAACTCTACGAACGGGGTGTGATCGGTGATGTCTGCCTTGTCGAAGCCTCGATGGGCCGCAACGACCCCTGCGGCGCTTGGGAATACACGGTGCCGCCGGATTTGTCTCCTGAGACTCTCGACTGGGACACCTGGCTGGGTACGGCCCCCAAGAAGCCTTTCAATCCCATGCACTTTACGCGCTGGCGTTGCTGGCAGGATTACGGAGAAGGGATTCCTGGCGACCTTTACGTGCATCTGTTGACCGGGGTCCACTACGTCGCTGGAATCACGGCGCCGCCCAAGCGCGCCTTCTCGATGGGCGGCCTTTTCCGGTGGAAGGACGGGCGGGATGTCCCCGACTCGATGACTACCGTATATGAATACCCTCAGTTCCGCGCCACTTTCAGAGTGACGTTGAACACGGAGACGGAAGAGGCGACGCGATTCATGGGCACGCTGGGAATGCTCGAAATCCGCAACGACGAGTTGACCATGACACCCCAGCAAGGCGTGGATTACGCACCCTGCACCCCAGGTTGGCCCAAGAACATGAAAATCGGTTTCGCACAGCAGTGGCAGAAGGAACATGAGCCGAAACCTGCCACCTCGGCGACGGTAGAATCCGCGCGCTATTATGCGCCGCCGGACTACAACGACGACCGCGAGCACCTTTGGAACTTCTTCGAGTCGGTGAGAACGCGAAGGCCTTCAGTCGAGGATGCGACCTTCGGAAACAATACGGCCATTGCCTGCCACATGGCCAATCACTCGTACTTCAACAACACAATAGCCAGTTGGGACGCCGGAAAGAAGAGGATTTCAGGATGAGATAACCTAAAGTCGAAGAGTTGAAAAGTTAAACTCTTTAACTCTTTGACTCCTTGGTAAGAATCTAATCTCAGGTAAACCTGGGCCCTTGGGAACCGCGCAGGAAAGACCATCAAAAGTCAGGCAAAAAAGATTCGGGCCCCTTCACAGGGGCCCGAAGTGAAGAAGAGGAACTTGGTCCCGCCATGGTCAAGCCGCGAAGCCCTGGGGGCAAGGTCTTCTCGACGAAGATCCGATGCTCTGGCGGGACTCACTTACTATTTAAGGCTGGAGGCCTTGAGTAGTCCAATCGATTCTCTTTATGGTTATCATTAAAGAATTGTTGCGACGCAAGCGGCAACACGGTTCGAACATTTTGAGACAAATGGATAGAAAGCCCGCTTGGCCCTTGGGGCAGGGAAAACTGAATGCGATAATTTTCCAGGAAACGGATTACTGATTTGATTCGATTGAAATGTCATGCCTACTGAAGCAAATACAAGGTCCTCCAAGTCATCGGGCGCGAACAAGGAATTGAAGGCGGAGGAGCTTTTGGGCCGCGTGGCAGAGCGTGAGGTTGAAGCGCTGGAGAGCTTGTACGAGGAACTCGCCCCCAAGCTGCTGGGGCTACTTATACGCATTTTGTCCGCGAGGCCCGATGCCGAGAGCGCGTTGCAAGAGGTTTTTGTGCGACTGTGGAAGGAAGCGCCCGGTATTGCCCAAACCAAGGGGAGTCTGGCTGCTTGGCTTGTGCTCACGTCGCGGCACATCGCCTTGAAGCGTCTTCGTGCCCAGCGGACAGTTGGGGCTCGACCTACCCAAAGTCCCCACGGGCACGGTCGTACGAGAGAGGAGAAGGCTGCGGGCAAGTCAGCCGTCTCAGCACGCAAAGCGGACAAACCACGGGAGCGCCTTTCAACCAAGTGTGACTCGGAGACGTTGCTATTCCTCGCCGCGTCTCCTCAGGTCTGGATGCCGCGTGCGGAGGACATAGCCTTGGTTGATGCTCGGATGGGCCTGCTTCAAAGAGCTTTCAACCAAATGCCCAAGCCGCAGCGCCACGCGCTGGAGCTTGCGGTTTTCGGTGGTTATACCGAATCAGAAATCGCTGAGCAGCTCGGCGAGCCCCTGGGGAAGGTGAACGCGGGGTTGCGCGCCGCCTTTACCTTCCTGAGGCACCGCCAACACGCGGTGTTGGGAACTTGGACTGCCGACATCTAGAGGACGTTTACGAATTGTTCCTGCTCGGAGCGCTCTCGGATGAGGGCTCGCTGGGACTGCGTGAGCACCTCACCCAGGGTTGCGAGCATTGCCTGGAGAGAGTTAAGGAAGCCGCTCGCACGGTCTATCTGCTTAGCCTCTCTGCCCGGCCCGTCTCGCCCGGCCCGAAGGCCAAGGCTGACCTCCTTCGCCTGCTCCTCAAGAAGTAGACGCGAAGAACAGGTGCCAGGTGTCAGGTTTCAGGTGCCAGGTCCCCGGCACTAAGCGATCGCAGGTTCGCAACAACTGACAACTGACCACTGACAACTGACAACTTTGTTCAAGGTGAGCCGCATGGAGTTGTCCAGCAAACCGGGTTTGCGTCAAGAACTGGGGCTGATCCAGGCCACGTCTCTGGCCATCACGGACATGGTGGGGATTGGCCCTTACATCACCATTCCCCTCTTCCTGGCCACGATGGGCGGGCCACAGGCGATGCTGGGCTGGTTGGTGGGAGCGCTGCTGGCGTTCTGCGATGGCTTGGTTTGGGCGGAACTGGGCGCGGCGATGCCCAAGGCGGGTGGGAGTTACAACTATCTTCGCGAAGCCTACGGAGCGCGCGGCGCGGGACGCTGGTTCTCGTTCCTGATGGTCTGGCAAATCATGTTTTCGGCGCCACTCTCGGTGGCCAGCGGCAGCATCGGCTTTGCCAACTATCTTCACTACCTCTTGCCCGGCCTGTCGCCAGGGGGCGTGCGCATGGTCGCCGCGGTTTTTCCGCTGTTGCTGGTCGCGCTGCTTTACCGGCGCATCGGCGCCCTCGGAAAGGTTTCGGTGGTCCTGGTGGGTGGCGTGATTCTGGGATGCTTTTGGATCATCTTTTCCGGGCTGCCTCACTTGAGTGCTAGGCGCCTGCTGGATTTCCCCCCTGGCGCGTTTCACCTGAACTGGATCTTCTGGGTGGGGCTCGGCCATGCCACGCTTTATGCGCTCTACGATTACTTCGGCTATTACAACGTTTGTTACCTTGCCGAAGAAATCCGCAATCCGGGCCGCGTGATTCCACGTGCCATCATGTTTTCCATCCTGGCGGTGGGAACCCTGTACGTGCTTATGACCGCCTCCTTCCTCAGTGTGATCCCCTGGCGGGATGCCATTCACAGCCCCTTCATTGCCTCTGTCTATATCGAAACACTCCAGGGCGCAGCCGCAGGCAAAGTGATGACGGGCCTGCTGCTCTGGATTGCCTTTTCTTCGGTTTTCTCGCTGCTCCTGGGATATTCCCGCATCCCCTACGCGGCGGCGAGGGACGGGAA
>Ga0208687_1000823_pt1 | contig 17397 bp, 16 predicted proteins | sample June2015DPH_6_10_FD_184695 | JGI IMG/M metagenome (GOLD analysis project Ga0208687, IMG submission 184695) | Peatland microbial communities from SPRUCE experiment site at the Marcell Experimental Forest, Minnesota, USA - June2015DPH_6_100... | ecosystem: Environmental > Terrestrial > Soil >...
TATCTCTCCCATGATCGTGATCATGAGAGATGGTTTCTGCTTGACCCATGTCATTGCCTCCTTTTTTGGTGGAGGGGGTCAATTTTCAACCGCCACATGGGGTCATTTTATCACCGGCGATGACACGTCCGACCTGGTGATTATCGATGAGGTAGGTTTTCTCCCGATTTCCCGCCAGGAAGCGAACATGTTCTTCCAGTTGATTCTGAGCTTGTACCAAAAAACAGCAGTCATTATCACGTCCAACAAGGGTTTTGATGAATGGATTGATTTCCTTGGTGATCCGGTGATCACGACGGCAATCCTGGACAGATTGGTTCATAACAGTGAATTGTTCAACATGACCGGGGACAGTTATCGCCTGAAACACCGGAACACCATATTCAAAGACCTGGAAGGGGGTGCCGGCAGACACGACCAGCCCGTTTGACAGTCTCCCTAGTGACTATGTTGAGTAACCGTAGTGACTATTATTTTGGGGGGGACTGGCAATCATGTTCATTCGGGTGGTCCGACGCAAGATCAGAGACGACATAGCGCTGGACATCAAGCTCTTGGAGTCTTATCGGCCGGCTCCTGAACAAGCGCCAAAACATAGGTTCGTGAAAAACTGGACAATTCGCCAGGGCGACATCTGGGCGATGGGAGACACTTTTCTGGACGATGTTGAGTGGGACCTGGATTACCTGGCGCCGAAGGGTGAGCAGAAAAAGATCTTGGCGAAAGTGAAACAGACGCTGCGACGTGCTAAGGGACGGTGACATTTTTATAGTCACTACGGAAGGGTAATATAGTCACTACAAGAATTACAACCATAATCTAGCAATTATCATCCAAAATTAATGTCCGTTTTTTGCCCAAAGGTATTGACCGCTCACACAACTCCGTTGACGATCGCAGCGTATCCTGATAACTATTCCAATTAATAATCAAGACAGCTACTTGTGGCTGTTTTTTGCCCTGATTAATCACGATGCCTTTTTCTAAAGCCATCCTAATTTACGCTCCAACTTATTTTTTCTTTTCTAGCAGCCTCGATATAATCTTCGATTTGCTTGCGTGTGAACGATTCGATGACTTCTCCTGGGGCATTATCGTAGTATAGGCGATACCAGTGAACGGTCTCTTGGATAGCCTTGAATATATCATACACCGGTTGCCATTTTAGTTTAAAACGCGCCTTGCTGATATCTAGTTTGAGCAAGGATGCTTCATGGGGATGTTTTAAGGTATCAATAACATATTGACCAGTTCCCCAGTGTTGGATTACCTGCCTCACAACCTCTTCTACGGTGAGGATGTCACTGTCTTCAGGGCCAAAATTCCAGCCCTCGTTGTATTTCTCACCATTTTGTAGCATTAAGGCCCCCAGCCATAGATACCCTGATAATGGCTCCAATACGTGCTGCCATGGCCTGATCGCCTTAGGATTTCTTATCTCAATAGGTTTACCCTTCGCGAGAGATCGCACACAATCGGGTATTAACCTATCCTCTGCCCAATCACCGCCACCAATCACGTTACCGGCCCTGACAGAGGCCAGGGCGATTCCAGCAGTGTTGAAAAAGGCATTGCGATATGCGGCAGCTATTAGTTCCACGCATCCCTTGCTGGAGCTGTAGGGATCATAGCCTCCCATGGGATCACATTCGCGATAATTGTAACACCATTCCTGATTTTCATAGCATTTGTCGCTGGTCACGGTTACGATCGCTCTGACGCTAGTTGCTTGCCTCACGGCTTCATATAAATTGATCGTACCCATGATATTTGTCTCATATGTGAGCTTCGGCTCCTTATAGGACAGCCTGACTAAAGACTGAGCCGCCAAATGAAAAATGAGGTCCGGCTGAAAATCCTTTAGTACCCGACTTAATTTATCAAAATCGCGAATATCACCGATCACATGTTGGATATTATCTTTTATTAATGTCAAGGAAAATAGATTGGGATCTGTTGGCGGCTCCAAGGCATAACCTAAGATTTTTGCTCCAAGTATCTGCAGCCATAAAGTTAACCATGCCCCTTTAAAGCCTGTGTGCCCTGTCACCAGCACTTTTTTATGGTCAAAAACTCTTCTTAAATCATATAACATTCTACTTTATCACTCACCTTTTATTCTCTTCAGAAAAATACTAAGCACCCGACTAGTTTTTTACGAGATTTATAACTCTCTCGTATATCCCCTCAGCAGACAATCCATACTTATTCAATAACCACGCTTGTCCACCAATTTCTTCGATAAGATCGGGCAGAGTAATTCGAAATAATCGTGTATTGCTGTCCATCGCAGATAAGATCTCGGCTATAGCAGACCCCAGTCCGCCATACGGGCAATGCTCTTCTACTGTTATAATCCATTTTATCTTATTTATAGCTATTATTTTGTCAAGTACGCTTACGTCCAGCGGTTTAACAAAGGGAAAACTAATAAATCCAGCATCAAGTCCTTTTAGCCTCAACATTTCGGTTGCTTTCAATGCCTCGTATGCTATTGAACCGGTAGCAATTAGAACCACATCATTGCCCTCATATACTTTAATCGATTCTCCAAGCCTGAAATTAATCATGCTTTTATGTAAATCGGGTTCATTATTTCTGCCAAGCCGAATATACATCGGACCTGGTGTTTCAACCGCCAATTGGACTGCCCTTCTAGCCTCAAAAGCATCGCCAGGTGAAACTATTTTGATATTTGGCAAACACCTTAATATTCCTATGTCTTCTACTCCATGATGCGAATAACCTTGCGTCCCATATGCCACCCCGGCACCGACCGATACAATCTTGACGTTTACATTATGATAACAGATATCGTTTCGTATCTGCTCCAAACATCTCAAGGTAGGAAAATTGGCAATGCTGTAAGTAAAAACTACTCTTCCATCCATTGCCAGTCCAGCAGCCATTCCTGCCATATTTTGCTCTGCAACTCCAGCGTTGACAAATCTTTCGGGAAATTCTTTTTCAAACGATTCCAGCACATTGTATCCCAGGTCTCCAGTTAATAGCCAAATACGCTCATCTTTTTTGGCCAAATGAATCAGTTCTTCGATAAATGCCGATCTCATCCTTGCTAGTCCTCCAATTCGGCCAATGCTACCGCTAATTGTTCATCAGAGGGGGATTTATAGTGCCAAGGCAAAGAATCCTCCATGAAACTTATTCCCTTACCCTTGACAGTGTGAGCAAGAATTATACTGATCTTGTTTTCCTCAAAAGGAAAGAGCGATAGAGCGCTTGCTATAGATAAATGGTCATGGCCATTTATTTCCTTGACGGAGCAATTAAACGCTCGTAGTTTTTTAGCAAAGGGTTCAAGTATTGCCACTTCATTCACTCGGCCATATGCCTGTAATTTATTATAATCAATGATAACCAAGAGATTGTCTAAGTTATGAGTAGATCCTAGCAGCAAGGCCTCCCAATTAGAGCCTTCATCACATTCTCCATCTGAAAGCAGCACGACGACCCGATATTTTTTTTGCTCGCGCTTTGCTCCTAAGGCCATTCCCACTCCTATGGGCAATCCATGTCCCAAAGATCCGCTGGATACTTCCACTCCAGGTGCGCTTGTATGGTTTATATGACCGCCAAGCTTTGCATCGTCGCAGGAATAACTATCAAGCCAGCTTAAAGGGAAAAAACCGATTAATCCTAATGTTGCATAAATTGCTGCAGCCGCATGGCCCTTAGAAAGGATAAAACGATCACGATCCGGCCAATCCGGATTTTTAGGATCAACTCTTAGCCAATTGCTATAAAGGTGCGCCAAAATATCCGCGCATGATAAACAGCTTCCAATATGGCTTGCTTTTGACTTATGAACCATTTTAAGTGAATGTTTCCTGATATTTTTTGATAACTCCACTATATCTTTCATGTTCTACTCTACCTCTCAGGCAAGATATATCGGTATATCAATCTTTTACCGCTTCTTCTTGATAACGAAAACTCCAAAATTTATGACCTATAAAACTTATCAATGTTGTTATTATTAATACAAAGATTTGAGCAATCCTTGGATTTATATGATACCGCTGCACCAAGAAACTTAGTAATATCACATTAAAAATTAAAGCAACAATATATACGGTACAAAATTTTAAGATATGATTATCGCCTATTCTTCCATAATTTAATTTAAATGTCCAATATCTATTCCAAAAGTAACTATTGGTCATGCCCACCAAATAAGAGATCAATAAAGCTATTAGATAATTAAACCATATTAAGGATATAAAAAAAGCACTGTATCCAATAAGGGTGTTAAGTACACCGACTAGTCCAAATTTAATAGATTGCTTAAAGATTTCATTTATAATCATATTTCGTAAATTTACCTCTGCTTTTTTTTAATTTATGTTCTCTAAATTAAATCCAAAATATTTATTAGAATATGGAAAAGATCCAGCTGGATTAATGGCGTAAATTAAATGCTTATGCATTATAATATAATTCCTAGAATTAAAAGTCCAACACATTTAATAACAAGATTGGTGATGCATTACATTTCCCTTAAACATGCCATAGACTACGTGATATCCTTCATCCACCGGTTCCTCAAGCATCTCAGGTAATATATAGATAATCGTAAAGAAAAATCAAATTGATATTTATTTCTGCTTGTGATAAACTCGACTTTGACAAAAAAATACATCTTGTCTGGACTGGTATTTAATTAGAAATGCCGTCACCAAAAAAAATTGCGAAGGGTTTTGATCAATGAAACAGTACAATTCAAGGCTTAATCTTTTTATGATTTCCGCTATGTATGAAAACGGCGGAAATACAACCCATAGGTTCCTTGACGGACATCCGGAGCTATTCGTTTATCCTTTCGAGTCGCAGCTTGGAAATAGCGTTGTGATGGATTTCATGTCATCGATGTTTCCATATAAATACCGATGGCCGGATTTCCCGACCGCCGCTTCTGCCGAAGAATTGTTCGAAATGTTCTTTGACGAAGAGATGAAAACCCGGACCCGTGTCCCTCATGTCAGTAAGTTCCGCGATGCAGATCTCCAGATAGTTGAAAAAGAACGCAAGGAAATATTCGTTGGGCTCATGAAGGACTCACCGATGGTGCGCGCCGATATAATTTACAATTTCTTCAATGCATCCTTTAAGAGCTGGAAAAACATACAGAAAACCAGCAAGGAAAAGGCTTTTGTCGGTTACAGCCCGATTATCGGCATTGATGGGGAAAAAATACTTACAGATTTTCCTGACGGCCACGTTATTCATGTTGTGCGAAACCCGTGGTCGGGCTACTCCGATACAAAAAAGCGCCCCTATCCACTACCGTTGAAGAGGTATGCCTGGTCGTGGTCCTTTCTGCAACATATGGCCATTATTTTCGAAAAGCGTTTCGCAGGACATTTCCACGTCCTTCGGTTCGAAGATCTAGTCACTGATCCTAAAAAAGCCATGTCTGATCTGGTCGTGAAGCTCGGCTTGTCATACTCAGATACCTTGCTCTATCCGTCCTGGAACGGCACAAAGCTCGAAAAGGTTTATCCCTGGGGTACGATCAGAATTCCTACACCTGAAGTAAACATTGCGACTATGAACGAGTTGACAAAGGAAGAAAAGCTTGAAATAAGGAGTATAACTTCGGTCATGCTCGAAAGGCTGGGTTATGAAAACTTTCTGCAACTTTGATGATTCCTTTTTAGCCTACATAAAGGAACGGTCAGCTCAATTCTATCCTAAAACAGATATAGATTTACCGCCAGGTGGTATAGCTAAACTACAACTTATAAAAAATGATCAGGATGAAATAAATACCGAACTGCTCAAAAAAGCCCTTGCAAGTATAACTCAAAAACATCCCATTTCGGTGGAATTGGCTGGCCACGGTACTTTTCATGCCATTTACCGCCTGCAATGTAACGGCGCCCGTTATATCATCAGAACCAACACACAAAACCGTTCATGGCCTGATTATACTTTATATGTTGATAAATGGGCTATGGAAATTTTAAATGTCCATAGCCTTCCATCCGTTGAAGTGCACAAGATTGATCTCTCCAGAAGTATTTGCCCTTTCGACTACGAGATATTGGATGAAGCAAGGGGCAAAACCCTAGCCTCAATAGTCGATCGTATCGACCCAGCAAGATGGTATCTGGTCACACTTTTAGGTAAATTAGCGGCTAAGATTCACAGCATCAAAACCATGCGCTACGGATTGGTTTGCCCGGTGAAATCGTCAGGCGGATTGTGCACCGGTATGCTGAATAGTTGGAAGGATTACATATTTTTGAATTTGGACTATCATATCGCTTTATGCAAAAAAATAAAGGCTATAAGCCATGGAGAAGCAAGCCGAATAAAGGATTATTTTTTTGCCTCACTTGAGCTTTTAGAATGCCGTGAGCCCTCGTTGCTTCATGGCGACTTCGGACACCACAATGTTTTTTCCGACGGTACAGATATAACTGCAATCATAGACTGGGAGGACTGTCTCTCCGGAGACCCCATATTCGATGTGGCATACTGGGGAACCTTCTATTCGGATGAGATGTTGCAGAGCTTTTTGGAAGGTTATTTCGAATCAAGAGCTGAACCTGCCATTTTCTGGCATAAATATTGGCTTTATTATTTGCGTATATCGTTATCCAAAACCATTCACAGGCATATTTTCGGGTATAAGGATATTCCCGGACGTCCGCCGGCATCAACCAGAATCCAAAAAGCGATGGAAAGACTTAATCATATATATTAGATGTATTAAGGGTATATTCCAGGGCTTGAAGGATGTGACTTTATGAAAAAGATCAGCGTTGTAATTCCATGCTACAATGAGATTGAAAATGTGGAGCCAATATCCGAAGCCATAATCGATGTATTTAATCATAGTCTGGTAGACTATGATTATGAGATCCTTTTCATTGACAATCATTCTTCAGACGGTACAAGAGAATTGCTACAGAAATTATGCATGGGCAATAAAAAAATAAAGGCCATTTTCAACGCCCGTAATTTCGGGATCATCCTCTCGCCGTATTACGGCATTCTACAATCTGATGGCGATTGTACAATACAGATGGTTGCCGATTTCCAAGACCCGCCATCTATGATAGTGGATTTTGTCCGTAAATGGGAAGAAGGCTTCAAGATTGTCATCGCCATAAAAATAACCAGCAGCGAAAATAAGTTGATCTATTTTCTGCGCTCTGTTTACTACAAGTTTTTGAAAAAAATCACTGATATAGAGCACATAGAACATTTCACCGGTTTTGGTCTCTACGACCGCGATTTTGTCGACTTATTGCGCAAGTTAGACGACCCCTATCCATATTTAAGGGGCATTGTCGCCGAATTGGGTTACTCGCGAGCCGAAATACCTTTTAATCAGCCCCGCAGGGAAAGGGGCATTACCAAAAACAACTGGTATACGCTATATGATATGGCAATGCTCGGCATAACCTCATACTCCAAGGTAGTAATGAGGATGGCAACAATTCTAGGCTTTACAATTTCAGGCCTTAGCATACTAGTCGCTTTTATATATTTTCTATTAAAGCTTCTCTTATGGAATGAATTCCCAATGGGCATCGCACCAATTATAATCAGTATATTCTTTTTTGGCTCAGTACAGCTTTTCTTTACGGGATTTCTGGGTGAATATATTCTGAGCATTAATATACGTACACTCAAGCGTCCGCTTGTAGTTGAGGAACAGCGGTTAAACTTCGATACAGATACGCACTTTAACAGAAAAATCATTAAGGCAAGAAGCACCCGATATATTGTAAAGTCATAATTTCAAAACTTTTAGACATCCTTTTTCCTACTTTCATAAACCACCATGTTATCCCTGAACCATCTAATTGTTTTATCCAAACCCTGCTCTATATTGTGAGTGGGATGCCATCCTAGCTTTTTCCCTGCTTTGGATATATCCGCCACCCATGAGGCCGGCTCGATCATCGGTCTCTCGACTACTCCCCAGATTGGTCTCACAGATACCCCCGTCAGATCGATAATACAGTTCACAACATCATAAACTGAATGCTGTTTTCCGGTTCCTGCGTTAAAAATATCTCCTGGTTCTATATTTTTGCCCATTAAACTCAGATATAGATCGATAATATCTTCTACAAAAATATAATCCCGCACTGACATGCCCGATCTTAGCATTGGGTTTTTATTATTAAGACATGACATGATTACGGTCGGAATCAATCGAGTTGACTCTTCGTATGGACCGTATGCAGAAAATAACCTAAGAGTAACTATGGGAAGCTGGGTGTTTATAGCAATAGACTGGCAAAAAAGGGTTGCCGAGCATTTTGAAGCCCCATAATTGTTATTTGGTTCCAAGAGATTAGTTTCCTTCATCGCTTCTTCTTTCTTCCCATATTCTGACGAACTGCCTGTGTTGACAAAGAGATCAAAACCGGTTGCGATACAGGCATTCAATAAGTTTACGGTCCCAACAATATTCGTTAGCATTATTTGATTTATGTCTTGCTGAAAAGGATAGGCACCATATGCAGCTAGGTGATAAATTACTCCCGGTTTTATGTTATTTATCAATCTGCTCAAACTTTCAAAATCCTGTAAATCCACAGCATGTTCAGTTACATCCTTGAGTACACTTACAATTCTCCACTTATTTGATTGTTTCCGAGTAATAATATGAACATCACAACCTAGATTAATCAAGCGGCGCACTAGGCAAGCCCCAACAAACCCTGTAGATCCTGTAAGCAACAAAGGCTTGTTATAGGTAATTTTACACACCTCTTTTTATTAATAAGCCGGGCTATACCCATATTTTCCAGGGAGCAATCTGGTTATTCCATAGTTCATTTAAGTATTCTGCCTCTCGCTGCGTGTCCATACACTGCCAAAAGCCTTCATGATAATATACTCCAAGCTTGCGTTCACTGGCCAAGGTCATGAGAGGGTCCTGTTCAAACACGGTTTCCGGTCCTTTTAGATAATCACCAATTTTCTTATTTACTACGAAAAATCCACCATTGATCCAACTCTCATCCAAAGGAGATTTCTCTCTAAACTCTGTAATTAGATTGCCTTCAAAGTTTATTCTTCCAAATCTGCTTATCGGCCTAACAGCAGTAAGTGTTACAATTGCACCTGTTTTTTTATGAACTTCTATTACCTGCGGAATGTTAACATCACACACACCATCCCCATATGTCAATAGAAAATCATCGCTATCTATGTATTTTAATGCCTCTTTAACCCGCCCTCCTGTCATTGTTTTAAGTCCTGTTTCAGCTAAAAGAACTTTCCAATCAACCCGATCAGAACCGTTATGCAAAGGAATCGTATCGCGAGTGCCCAAATCGATCATGGCGTCTCCTGCGTGCAAGTTGTAATGATGAAAATACTCCCGTATCACATCGCCCCTGTATCCGAGACAGATTATAAAGTTGTTATAGCCATAGTGGTTATAGATGCGCATGATATGCCATAGAATCGGCTGGTGACCAACCTTAACCATTGGCTTCGGCCTGAACTCTGTTTCCTCTTTTAACCTGGTACCCATTCCCCCTGCAAGAATTACGACAGGCCAATCCAGCTTAATCATAACAACAACTCCTCACTACTCTACCGTCTTTACAATCTCATTTTATCGATAATATACAATTGCGTATCCGCATAGGAGTAGTCTATTATATAGTTGCATTAAAGAATTACTGGGTCGAAGGTCAGATCATGATATATGTTGAGATTTTATATCTTCTCAACTGAGTTCGAGTACAGTCGACGCCACTCTTTCCAAGCCAATATCGTCTAACTGATAGAATTTCTAAATTACTATACACTACCATAATATAATCCCGATATTTCATATTCTTGGCATCATAGCTTTCTTAATTGATTTCGCTGCATAAAATACACATAACAAAATCACCAGTAGCCAATAAGCGATCGTCACCGCAGCGCCTACATAAAAATCCCAAGGTTTGAAATCAAGCTCTACCGTATACTTGCCAGGATGCAGATATATCCCTCTAAATAAACCGCTTACTTTTTCAATTCCCGCAGGTGAACCGTTAACTATGGCCTCCCATCCTTTATTCCATGATTGACGTATTACCAAATAACCATCCGTAGGAGCATTAACATCAATAATCATTTTATCGGGAGTAAATGATTCAATTTGGACATATTTGTCGCTATTCATTCTTTCACCCACAGAATAATAGCAATTTAGAATTTTCACAGTGTTACTGAATTCTACAGTAATATCGTTATAGGGATTATAGTCAGTCGGGAAATAAATGTCTACACCTTGCATGGCTTGAGCAGACGATATTGTCCCCGAATATTGTTGCGCTATATTGGTGCCATCGCATATAAACCGTATTGTTGCGTTGGTATTTTCACCACCTGTATCCGCTATAATCGTTATCTTTCTCCATTTTGAAGATGAATCACTCAAGTTGAAAGGATACGGATTTTCAATTATTGCTTGTGTATTACTATCCATTCTAAATTGCAAGCCCGTATTAAAGATCGGGGTTGCCTCGATATTCAACGGTTCTCCATTGCCTTTTTTATTTGCAAAGATAGCTGCGGGTGATTCAAACGGATTGCTGAGCCATGCATCCAGTGATGTTTCCCGGGGAGTTACAATATTGTTGGTAAAAAATGCGGTTGGGTCCTGTGTTGTTATCATTCTATTGACTGAATTCCAGTATTTTTCTGTGTCTGAAAATATATAGTTTCCCATATAACCGGTTTCATCTAATGTACGTTGGTATATAATGCTTAAATTACTGATATAAACGGGAGCCGTATCTTGGAAGTCAGTTCGTTTTGCATCCTTGAATTCCAAGCTTTTAACTCGATTGTCGACCAAAGATTTATTTCTAAGATATTCACTTGTTTGTGACATATCATTTGCTGAAGTAATACCTATGGTGATTGGAAAACTCCTATATTGAAACGTCAACACTTCAATAATACAGACCAATAAGATACAAGCATTGAAAACAGTTGGCTTGACATTTTCTTTTTTTGCCAAGATTGTAATATAAAGGCCTGACAACACAGCCGTGATTAGGAAAGCTTCAGAATAAAAGAGCATCTCGCTTGACCCGCTTTTATTCAGCTCTATAGATGCAATTATAGAAAGAGCGAAACCTAATACTATACAAGCTAATGCTACGATTATAAACCTTTTCAGTAATTTATTGCGTTCTTCATTATCGGTGATCAGATCATTCCATATTAGAGCGCAAGGTATTAGTATAAATAATGCAAAAACACATCTCCATAAAGAAGGAAAACGAAAACTGCTAAAATATGGAAAAAACCTATAGAATAAGGGATGTAAGAACAAGCTACCGCTTTGCATCATTAATAATGCAAAGACTGCAATACAGATAAACCAACCAAGCATCCTTTTTTTTGAAATCAATATGCTCGGGAGCGTAAGCAGTGTGAGTAGCCCCATATAAGCATTAACCATGCTTATATCGCCCAACATTATATTACTGTTTTCAACTCCGGGCAGAAACATTGTTATAAATGAATTTAATGAATACTGTCCTGGTAATGCCCCCCCTGAACCGCGGGTTATTAAAGGTATAGAAAGTACGAAGGGCAATAGTGTGATAAATGAACCCAGTATCGTAAATATTGCAATTAAAGCATATTTAATGAAAGAGTCTAAAAATACCTTGGAAATATTATCTGGATTATTGAAATGATTTTCTACGAGTAAAAATGGCAAAAGAATAATAAACAATGCAGCAAATAATTCCGGATACCCTCCCAGCATAATCATAGCCCCGCAGATGCCGGCAAGCAGAAGGTAAATGAATTTTTTCTCTGTAATACTTTTCTTTGCAAAGAACAGTACATAAGGTATCCATGCAGCGCTAATAATTATCACTATATGTTGGGCATTTGAGAGGAAAATCCCAGAAAAAGCATAAAACAGGCCGCCAGCAAGCGATATAAAATATGTCCCTGCATTATTTTTTAAATATGACGAAATCAAAAGATATGCTCCGAATCCTGCCAGTGTTATATGTAATATGTATTCAACTGCCGTCATTCTCACACTATATCCAAACAATTCAAGAATTAGTGTTACCGAATACCAAACAGGCATAGCGGCAATACTATAATGAGGCGTACCATAATTTATCATAGGATTCCATAGAGGCAAGATACCATTTTTAAGACAGTCTTGCACAAACGTTGTTAGCGGAAGGCTTAAATTAATAAGATCCCATTTCAACATATTGGGTGCGAATAACAATGCCCAATTGGCAATGGTTGCTATCAATAAATAAAAGCAGATTGCCATGAGATATTTTAAAGGATTAATTTCAAACAATTTTTTCATTTTTTGCCACCTTAAAAAAATAAATTACTCTAATCTTCTTCAACCGAGATATGATGGATTAAACCATCCATGTACATACGCATTGTTAAGGTCAGGGGTCTCCGCTACATGCAGGTAGTCCACAGCTACTATGTTAGCGGAGAGTATCCCAGACAACAAGTAATTTCCTCACTGGGACGCTATGATGAAGACCGTTACCTTCAGGTCAGGGAAATTCTCCGGGACATGCAGCCGTTAAAGCGAATGCAGGAAGTAGTAAACGAGATCAAGAATCCTCCAGTACTCCCAGGCGCAGGATGCTGCCTCAGATTTAGTCTGCGGCCAAGTGCCAAGAAGGGTTAAGAGGTGCACTGGTGGGACGAGCCAAGGAATACCGTCAGCGCCTGAAATACCAGGTGGCATCGGCTCGCAAGAAAACCCTGGAGAGCCTGCTCGCCGTCCGTTTTGCCGAAGAGCTGGGCATGAGCGAGACCGAGGCCCGGCTGCTGGGGTACCGGACCGGCAGGTGGATCTTAAGCCAGCCGGGAGTGCGGGGACCGAATCAGATCTTGTCTGACGCCGTGCCCGGACGGAATTCTTTCTCCCGAAAGCATAAACCGGCATTAATCAGTGCATAGGTAAAACGTGGCCGCAAAGCATTGTCTGGCAAGGGGCTTAGGGATCGGTAAAAAATCGCCATTTACCTAGGGATTTTCCGGTTGTTTTTTGCTGAGATCCAGTATCCTCGGGGGTTCCTTGATTTTGAGGCCCTTAAACAATTGCTTCAACGCCGGGCTCAGGGTGGACGTTTTGGTCATGCTGCCGGATGTTGTTTTGAGCATGGTCGCCTGAATACGGGAAAGACTACGACGCATCTTTGACTAGGTCTGGCCGGTCTGGTTTTCCATCACCCTGATCAGTAACAACGCCAGCCAGCAGAGCAGGATGTGGGAGCGGATGCGGTCCTCCAGGCGGTGGTAGACGGGCCGCAGCTCCAGGGTGGTCTTCAGGGTGCGGAAGGCATCCTCCACCTGGTACAGTTGCTTGTAACCCAGAGCCACGTCTACCGGAGAGAGGGTATCGTCGGATGTCCTGATCAGGTACTTGCCGTCCAGCCTCTCCTCCGCTTTGACCTTTGCCTTGTCGATATGAGGCTGTCCCTGTTCGTCCATCGTCAGATATCTGCCGTAGCTCTTATGGGCGATCAGTTCACAGCAGGCTTTATGGTGGGGTTCTCCCCCCAGGTCACCGAGTTTGGCCAGTTCTTCCTTGATCTTTGACAAGATGAGCGCCCTCTTTTCCCTGTCCCGCAGGGCCTCTTTCGGGTTCCTAGCCAGGACATAGCGGATGCGGGCCTCCCCGTCGCCCACGACGATCTCCTTGATCTCCAGGTTGTCGGCGACCGGCTTGAACCTGCCGGGCCGGGAGAGGGCCTGCTCCACGTGCTCCATCCCGGAGCGCATCTTTTCGCCGGCGATGTAGTGCCCACCGGCCCTTTGCAGGTAGCGCAGGTTCTCCTCGGAGGAAAAACCCCGGTCGATGACACTGATCACCCGGTTCAGCTTCCAGCCGTTCAAGTCTTTCTTGACCTCTTCGATCACCGACACATCGGCTGTGTTGCCCGGCCAGACCCAGCAGCGCACCGGGATGCCGTCCCGGGTGACCGCCAGACCAATCACCGCCTGGGGCAGGTCCGGCCGGTGGTCCTTGGAATGGCCATTCCTCCTAAAATCATCCTCTGCTTCCGTTTCGAAATAGGTGGAGGTGGTATCGAAGTACAATAAATCAACCTCAAGATTGAACAAGTTGGCCACGCTGAAGAAGACATCTTCCTGAATAACTTTGTCGGCCTCAAGCAGAAAATCCATCGCCCGGTACAACTGGGTGACAGAGACGTGAGACAGATCGGGAATGAAGGCGTCCTCGGCCACCCACTCCTCGATGGCTAATTTACTTGAAGGGGCGAGGGCACGGTTGGCCACCATGGCGAAGATCAAACGCTCCACCGGAGTTTCAAACTGCCGCTCCTTCAAAAGGCGCTTCAGGATCTTGTCGATGCCAAGCTTGCGCCAGAACTGATCCAGTGCCCACACGCCACCGAAGGTGCGTCCCGGTTCGAGCTCGATCTCTTTTTCACTGACGAGACCAGGCTTTTTGATCTCTTCGCCGTCCAGGTAACGAGACAGGCTTTCCATAAGGCGCAGGATGGCCTTGCGGTCCAGTTCATCCTCCCGGCCAAGATTGCGGATGATCTCCACCTTGGAGTAGCCGGCTTTGGGATCCCAGACGTTGTGCGCCAAGTGCACGTAGCGGACTACCGAGCCATCTTTGTTTTTCCTGGACGTTGTTCGTATGTACATACCTATATTATAAACGTGTACCGTAGTTCTTGTAAAGATGTTAATTGCTATATCGTTTACCTAGCTGTTTTCAGATTTTTGTCGCAGCCAATGCTAAAAAAGCCCGTGGTTGAGGGATTGTTGATTTTGAGAAGGTCCATTTTCACTATTCACTGATCAACCCGGGATAAAACCCTGACCAAGATCAGGCTCACTCCCTATGACGTAGAGGACCTCGATTTGGAGCTTGAGTTCGGGCTGTCCACCATGCAGGCAGGCCGCGTCCTCCGCCTGATCGTGGAAGCCTACCGCCAGGATGCCCTCCTCTGCGCCAAGCAGCTCACCATGCTCTGCAACATCACGCCCACCTCCCTCAGGGGCCGCCTGGCCGGACTGCGCCGGGAAGGCATGTGGGTACCGGTAGCCGGTCTCTCCAAGGCTGACCGGGAGCGGGGCGGCGAACTGCGCTCAGCCTGGGCGCTGGCCAGATACCTGGATAGGATGCCCCTGGCGGAAGTCAGGCAGAGGGCCGCCCTCTCCCGGGAAGCATTTCGCCACCTCTGGTCCCGCTTTTCCCACGTTACCCGCTCGGTCCTAAAGGGTGGGTTCAGGCAGGGCGATCCCGAGGAGGAAGCCTGGGCAGCCATCGTGCATGATATCCCGAAGAAGACCCTGCTTCCCCTGCTGGAAGATCCGGGCGTACCTCCTTCCCTCGGGGATTGGGCATCTTTCAAGGCCGAACTGATAGCGGACTTCGCCATGTCTCCGGTTAAGGTCAGGGCTATCCGGGACATAGCCGGAGAGATGCTTGCTGCCCTCTCCGACAGCCGGCCCGACGGTGAAGTGGTGTACTGGGCTGTAGGCAGCGCCGAGCCGGCCGGGAAGCCCCTGGATGCCTGCCGCCTGGCGCCGGTGAGCCTCACCTTCTTAGACCCGGATGACGTGCCGCCACCGGAGGTGGACCGGGACATCAACCGTCTCAGCGACATCAAATTCCGAAAGGTTCTGCGCTATGCCACCCAGGCCAAGTACGCCGGGGGCTACCTGACCTATGCCGACCTCGGCCACCTGCTGGGCATCCACCCCGAGGCCATCTCCCGCCTGGTGCGTTCCAATCCCGCCGTGGCGGTGCCCTTGAGAGGCGCGGAGTGCGATATCGGCCGCGGGGTCACCCACCGCAGTAAGATCATCCAGCTCTACCTGGAGATGCACACCGAGACCGAGATCGTGGCCCGCACGGGGCACTCCTACGAGGCCATAGAGAACTACATCAAGGAGTTCGCAGCCGTCCTGGTGCTATGCGAGCGGGGCCTGACGGCGCCGCTGATCCGCCGGGTGACCGGGCGATCGATCAAGCTGATCTACACCTACCTCGAGTTGATAGAGGAGTATTCAGGTCCCGAGTACGCCTTCCGGTTCCATCACCTGCGCCGGGTGTTCCAGATGCACGAGGACGATTTAAAAAAAAGCCTGCGGGGGGTAAAGCGATGAACCGCAGCGAGTTCTACCGCCCGCTTGTGGAAAGAACTCTCATCAACTACCAGGCGCAGTACCTGGCCCGCAAGTACGACTTCGGCAAGGAGTCCCTGGTCGCCCGGCTGCTGGTGGAAGAGATCGACCACCGCCTGGAAGAAACCGAGGCGATCCTGGGCATCGAACGGGTGCAGCCCTTCGAGTTGTACGTGCAAAAGGCTCAGAGCCAGGCCCTGCTGCCCCTGTTTTGCCCCGAGTACCTGGAGCCGATCCTCGGCGGCGGGGACTTCAGCATAGCCAGGAACCTGATCCTGAAGCGCTGCCTCCAAAGTTACCGCCTGGGGTACCCCAGGGCAGCCAGAGCGATCTCCTGCGCATCATCGACCCCTGGTCGCTGGTGCGGGGAAAGGGGCCGTCCAGGTACGTCGACCAGTTGTGCCAGGAGACTCTGCCCTACAGCAAAGACGATGCGGTTCCCTGGGACTTCATGATCGATCAGATCCATCCGCTCCTGCCTGCCGACCGCCTGCAGGCGCCGGATCTGCTGGCTCCAGGGCGGTTGCTGAAAGAGCTGAGCGAGTTCGTGGCGGCGGAGGCCGGGCTCGGGCGGGTGGTGGCCCGCCAACTGGTGGAAGAGGTGATCGCCCTGCGCCACATCTGCTGCCCGCGCACCAGGGAGTTAAGGCCTTACGAGATGCCTCTCATCGTGACCCATGTCAGCGCCCGCCTCTCGGAGGAGATGACCACCCGCTTCAGGCAACTGGCGCCGGTGATCATCACTCTCTGGAAGCCCGAGGAGCTGGAGCGGCAGCCCGACACCGTTCCGGGGTTCCTGGCGCAACTGAAGAGGCGCATCGTGCGGGTCTGCTTCGAGGCCTACCGCCAGAACGGCCTCCTAACCCTGATGGAGCTGCAGTGGATCTTCCAGATCAGCGCCGCCCGCATCTCGGAGCTGATCCGCAGCGTCCAGAAGGAACACAACCTGGTGGTGCCGATCCCTGGCACCATCCTGGACGCAGGCAGGAGCATGACGCACAAGGACATCATCGTTGGCCTGCACCTCGAGGGCTACAACGTGAGGGAAATCGCCCGCATGACCCACCACTCGCCGCGGGCGGTGGACAACTACATCGGCACCTTCGAAGGCGTCCTGGTCCTTCACCTGTTCGGTGTGGCTCCGGAGCTGATGGCCCGCCTCTTGAAAAGAGGGATCTCCTTGATAAATGAGCACCTGAAACTGGTCCGGGAACACTACCGGGACCA
>Ga0208687_1000825_pt1 | contig 17379 bp, 14 predicted proteins | sample June2015DPH_6_10_FD_184695 | JGI IMG/M metagenome (GOLD analysis project Ga0208687, IMG submission 184695) | Peatland microbial communities from SPRUCE experiment site at the Marcell Experimental Forest, Minnesota, USA - June2015DPH_6_100... | ecosystem: Environmental > Terrestrial > Soil >...
CTCGCAGCTTGTTCCCGTTGGGCGCGTGGAGGCTACCGTAGCTCACCAACCGCGCGCCGACTACCTGACAGAAAAATATGGCATCAAGGCGCATACCAACAACGTTCAGGCGGTCTCCGGAGCCGACTTGGTGCTGATCTGCTTGAAACCCCAACAGGTGAAGGGCTTTCTGCACGAAGTCAAGAAGAAGCTGAGGAAAGACGCCGTCATCATTTCCTCTGCGGCCTCGGTGACAACGTCCTTGATCGAGCGTGAAATGGGACGGCCGGTGCGCGTGGTCCGCGCCATGCCCAACACACCGTGCCTCATCCGCCAGGGTATGACGGCCCTTGCGGCAGGCCAGCACGCCACGGAAGACGACATCCGCCTGGCGCGAGAGATCTTCAGTTCCATGGGCCGAAGTGTGGTGGTGGATGAAAAACACATGGATGCCATCACGGGTCTTTCGGCCTCCGGCCCTGCCTACGTTTATATGATTATCGAGTCACTGGCCGAGGCGGGGGTGAAAATGGGGCTGCCGCGCGACCTTTCCACCGAACTCTCCGCCCAAACCTTGCTGGGCGCTTCTGCTATGGTGCTTCACACAGGTGAGCATCCCGCCAAGTTGAAGGACATGGTAACCACGCCGGCCGGCTGCACCATCGACGGTCTGCTGGAACTCGAGGAAGGTGGCTTGCGCGTTACTTTGATTAAAGCTGTGGTGCGCGCCGGCGAGCGGGCGCGGCAACTCGTGGAAAGCCAGAATACATAGTGGTCCCTGGCAGAGTCTCGTCTAGTGGGGACTGACCAAGTGCAGAGGCACTCCTCTTGCGGCGCACAGGACAATAAGGGGGTGTCCCTTTCACTCTTCGGGTAGCTGGTTGATGAGATCGTCGATTTCTTCGACGATGGTCTTCGAACGGATCTCGACCATCGAGATTTCGGCGGCGTGCTCGCTTAGTTGATCCCAAAACTCTTCCTTCTGAGGGTTCAGGACGAGAACTTTCTTCACTGTCTTTTCGGTTTCGCGAAGCATCTCCAAATACTCCTCCATGAGCCGCTTCAGGACGTGAGTATCTGGGATGGTAGGGGCTTTTGTTCTGGGCATAATTACTTCTCCAGTTGCTCGCTTACCAGCCCCCAGCGCAGAGAGAGTAAGCAGCAGGCAGGGTCAATCCAAAATCTAAAGTCCAAAATTGCCCCAGCCCCCGGTCCCCAGGGCCGTCGACTCTCGACTTGTTCAAGCCGCGTCGCCGAGTGCTTGTTCCAGGGCCTTCCGCAGAGCCTCAAGGCTCGGCTCGACGCGAAGTCTCTGGCGGGTTTCCTGAACTTCCGAGCGCTGGCGCATGATGTACTCGGTATCCTTCAGTTGGTTGCCCGTGAGAACGCAGACAATGTCCGCGTGCCAGGGAATTTTTCCGGCACGCACTAGCTTTCGAACCCCGGCGATAGTCGCAGCGGAGGCAGGCTCACATCCTACGCCGTCTTCAGCCAGCATGGCCTTTGCCTCAAAGATTTCCTTGTCGGTGACGGACTCCGTGAACCCCCCGCACCACTCCAACACTCGTTGGGCCTTCTTCCAATTGGCGGGATAGCCAATGCGAATAGCGGTGGCCTCAGTGTCGGGTTTATCGACTGGGGTCAGTTCGTTCAAGCCGCCCGCCACCATTTGATGGAACGGACTGGACCCCGCGGCCTGCACCACGACAACCTGCGGCACCTTTTCGATGAATCCAAGCTCTTTCAACTCGCGCAGTCCCTTGCCGATGGCGGAGGCATTGCCGAGATTCCCACCTGGCACCACAAGGTAGTCGGGCGGTCGCCAAGCCCGTTGTTCCAGCATCTCCGCCACGATGGTTTTCTGTCCCTCGATGCGGAAAGGGTTCACGGAGTTCACCAGGTGAAGACCCAGTTCCGGCGCGAGCTCACGGAGCAGCCTGAAAGCCTCATCGAACGTATCGCCCACCTCCACCACCAGCGAGCCGAAATCTAAAGCCTGGGCAAGCTTCGCAGCGGAGATTTGCCGGTAAGGCACAAAGAGCAACGATTTCATGCCTGCGCGAGCCGCGTAGGCTGCCATGGAGGAAGACGTATTGCCGGTCGAGGCGCAGGCTACCATGCGGATGCCACGCGAGGCAGCCCGCGTGATGCAGGCGGTCATCCCCAGGTCCTTAAAGGACCCGGTGGGATTGTTGCCCTGATGCTTGATGGTCAAATGGACGGGGCCGGCCCACCATCCTGTCCGGCGGGTTCCCACTAAGGGTGTCGAGCCCTCCGAGAGCGAGATAACCCGGTCGCCCGGTTCGATGAAAGGGATCAACTCGCGAAATCGCCACACCCCGCTGCGGTCGATGGGTTCGCCGCTCAATCGCCGCTGATGCCACGCCCGCCGAAGGGCTTCGGGATCGAAGGCCTCAAACTCGTATCTCACCTCCAGAAGCCCGCCACAGTCAGCACACGCGTGTGCATCCTTCTTCGGGTTTTGCTTGCGCTGGCAAGCTTCCTCAATGCATTGGAGGTAGGCAGATGACATTGTCAGTCGTCAGTCGTCAGTTGTCAGTCGTCAGTAGTCCGTTGTCAGCAGTCCTCTGCTTGTGTCCAGGATGCGAGCTCTCTCGTTCCCAGCGTCATTCCGAGCGAAGAATCGCGGGATTTTTGGTGTCAAACAAATACGAGATTCTTATTCGTCCGCCAGTAAGAATCGTGGACTCCCCAGAATGACAATCTTGCGGGCTTTTTCAGCAACCTTTCAGTCTCATTCAACTGACTACTGACAACTGACAACTATAGCTTAAACTCTTCGTGAATGGCTTTTACGGCTTCCTTCACGTCTGAGGACTTCACGGCAAATGAGATGCTCAATTCGGAAGACCCCTGGGCGATAGCGATAATGTTAATCCCGCGCCGCCCGAGCGCTCCGAAGGCTCGCCCGGCGATGCCTGGGGTGCCTTTCATGTTTTCGCCGATGGCCACCACAATGGCCACGTGAGGCATGACCTCTACCGTGGCTGAGCGGTCGTGAATTATCTCCAGCTCAAATGCTTTCTCGAGCTTGGCTTTCGCCCGTTTCAACTCCGCATCGTGGACGGCCAGGCACAGCACGTTTTCTGCGGAGGATTGAGTCACCATGAGGGCGGTAATATCTTCCAGGCTGAGGCAAGCGAAAACCCGGCTTGCCAAGTGGGCGAAGCTCAGTCGGTCTCCTCCACTGACCATGATGAGGTTGGCTTTGCTCAGGGAGGTGATGGCCTTCACGCCGGGCGGGCCGTCTGGCGCAGCAGGGACGATCCGGGTTCCCGGGCAGGAAGGGTTAAAGCTGTTCTTGATCCAGACGGGAATCTTCTTTTTCATCACCGGCTGAATGGTCTTGGGGTGGAGCACCTTAGCCCCGAAGAAGGAAAGCTCAATGGCTTCCCGGTAGGAGATGCCGGGAACAATCCGCGCCTCTGGGACCAGGCGAGGGTCCGCCGTCATCACCCCGTCCACATCGGTCCAGATCCACACTTCGTCGGCATCCAGGGCCGCCCCGATAATGGTGCCGCTGAAATCTGATCCCCCCCGGCCAAGCGTCGTGCAAAGGCCCTCGGGTGTGGCTCCCCGGAATCCGGTAATGACGGGAACGGCCCCGCGTTTGCGAAGCGGGGCAAGGCGCTGGCGGGTCTTGGCGGTGGTCTCGTCGAAAAGGGGAGAAGCGTTGCCAAAGTTGTCGTCCGTGACGATGAGTTCGGTGGCGTCCACGGCCTCCGACGCAATGCCCAGGGAGCGGAGGATGGCCGCCAGGAGGTTCGCGGACATGACTTCGCCGAGGCTGGAAAGTGTATCCATGGCGCGGGGAGTAACTTCCCGAACCAGGGAAAAACCGGAACAAAGGTTCTCAAAGTTACCGACTTGGGCAGCTAAGCGCGGCAACACCAAAGATTGGTCGGCCGCTGAGAGAAGCTGGTCAGCGACTTCGCGGTGACGCCGCGCCAACTCCCGGCGTACGTTCTTCCAGTGTTCGCCATCCCCGGCGCTGGCTTCCGTGGCCGCACGAATCAGCATGTCCGTCACTCCGCCCATGGCCGAAACCACCACCACGAGGTCGGCGTGTTGAGCATGCTCGGCCACTATCTTGCCCACATTTTGCATCCGCTCGACGTTCCCTACTGAAGTGCCGCCGAACTTCATGACGACGAGTGGCTTCTTACCTTTTGCAGGAGTCGTCGCTTCTTTAACCATAATTCGTCCCTTGCCTCCGGTATAAGTCAATCCCTGCCCGCCTGAGCGAACCGGAGGCCCGGGTGCGCTCAGGTCAGCTAGCGAATAGTAGTCGTGGTCGTGGATGAGGAGACAGAATTAGGTGTCTTGGTCGATTCGCGGACAACATCGATGAAGACCTTGGCAGGGAGTGACAGGTATCGGTCCCGGCGGTACACCAAACCTAGTTCCCGGTAAATCTTCTCGCCTTCCAGGGGAATCAGCCTCAACACGCCGGCTAGGACCTCGGGTTGCGCGTAGGTCCTACTAATCAGGGAAATCCCCAGGCCCGCACCCACAAACTTCTTGATGGTTTCAACGCTGGCCAACTCCATGGAGATCTGGATGTGGTCACGGTACTGGCGCAACAGCCGGTCAATCACCACCCGCGTGTGGCCGGTCTTCGGCAGGATGAGCGGGTGGTGTGAAATCTCCTCCAGCGTCACGCTCTTGTTCTTCCCCAGGGGGTGATTCTTGGGCACCACAAGCTGGACTTCGTCGCGAAAGACCGGAATGACCTCCATGTTATTCGCCGACTGCGGCAGAGTGACGATCCCCAGGTCCAGGACGCCTTCCTGCACTTTCTGCAAAATCTTGTGGCTGAAGTTGCGGTAGATACTGATCTGCACCAGCGGGTAAAGCTGTTTGAACTTGAAGAAAGTCTTCGGCAGGACGTAGAGGCAGGTCGCCTCGTTGGCTCCCATGTAGAGTTTCCCGCGTGGCGTCTGGTTCAGCTCGGCGATGGCTTGCAGGGCCTCCTTATGGAGGCCCAGCATCTTGTCCGCGTATCGCTGAAGGATCTCGCCTGCCGGGGTCAGGAGAACCTTCTTGCCGCTTCGGTCGAACAGCTTCTCCCCACACTCCTGTTCCAAAAGCCGCACTTGAGCGCTAATGGCGGGCTGTGTGCGAAAAATTTTCTCCGCCGCGCGGGAGAAACTCTGTAGCTTGGCGACTTCCAGAAAGCTGGCTAGTTGGTCATAGTCCATCGTATCTTGTCTACACCTAGCTTTTACTATAGCAGATTGTGCGGGCTTGGCAGAAACAAAAATGACAGTCGCTGGTCCCGGCGCGCCTTTGAATTTAAGCAGGAATCAGCATGTTGCTGAAACATCTTAGCACGGGACCTGGGAGGCAGGCCCGCTCCACGTCAGAGCGGCGGGCGCTCGTAGCCGCCCAGAGCCCTCTCGATTTTCGCGGCTACGGCCAGAGCGACGTCCTCGCGCCATGGACGCGCCACAATCTGCACGCCAATCGGCAAGCCTTCCCGGGAACTCCCTGCCCGAACAACGGCTGCGGGCCAGCCTGTCAGGTTATACGTCATGGTGTAGCTGAAAGCCGAGAGGCGGTCGTAGGTCGAGCCGTGGGCCATGCCGGGGAATGAGCAAACCGGGCACACCATAACGTCGAATCCCTCCATGAAGGAAAGGAGGGAGCGGCGAAACGCGTCCCATTGGCCTATCAAGGCGCCGAACGCAGCTACCGACTTGGCATTAGAGCGCTGGAGGTCCAGGACGCGCTGCATGAGGGGATGGACCTTCTTCGTTCCGGCCATTTCGAGCAGTTCTTCGAGCCCCGCACCTCCGTCGGCGGTGAACAGGCCGAGATAGATTTCGTAGGTTTGCTCGATGTCGCGCGGGCGAGCTTCTTCGACGGCTGTCACGCTTGCTTCGAGCGCTCTTGCTGCGTTCGTTACGGTTTCGATTGTTTCTCTTGTGGCTGTTTCGATTCCGTTGTCGGTGTGAAACGCGACGCGCAGGGCCTTGAGATCAACCTTGGTCGCGTCGCCCAAGGGTATGGGGACGATAGCCGGGTCGCGCCAGTCAACCCCGGCGATGATAGGCAGCACCGTGTTGAGGTCTGCTACGGATCGCGCCAGAGGGCCGATCTGCCAGAGCGCATCAAGCGTTCCACCGGGGCCGGGGAAGTGACCGGTGCGCGGAACGCGGCCGGAAGTCGGCTTGATACCCGCAATGCCCGTGCAATGGGCGGGGAAGCGCACGCTCCCACCCGCATCGCTGCCCAAGCCGAGTGGCGATCCTCCTGCCGCGATGATGGCGGACTCACCGCCGCTGCTGCCCCCCGGCGACAGCGACAGGTCATAAGGGTTATTCGTTCGGCCATAAACGAGGTTGTCGCTTTCCCACGCCCAGCCGAATTCGGGGCAGTTCGTCTTACCGAGGAGGACGCCCCCGGCAGCGCGCAGGCGCTTCACGACGGTGGCGTCCTCTTTGGGCACGTAGGAGGCGCGGCCCAGGGTTCCTCCCGTGCTGATCACTCCCTCAGTTTCGATGGCGTCCTTCAAGGTAAACGGAACGCCGTGTAGCGGCCCTCGGATTTCCCCCTTGGCGAGAGCCTTGTCCGCCTCGCGGGCCTGTCGCAGCGCAGTTTCAGCGGGAAGTTGCACGACGGCGTTCAGCTTGGGGTTGACCTCCTCGATTCGCTTGATACACGCTCTCACCAACTCTTCCGACGAAATTTGCCTGTCGCGGATGGCTTTGGCTTGCTCCGTCGCTGAAGCAAAGATCAGTTCCATAATGATTCCCCTCGAGTCGTTTTGAAAAGGTTCTGCCCTCGCTTGCAGCAAGCGCCTTGAATCGAGTCACCTCGAATTTCATTGTATGTTGTGAAGGGGTAAAAAAATAGCCTGGGGCCTTCGCGAGTAGCTGACACTCGTAGAGCCGGGCTTCCCGATCAAAAGCTTTCCGATCAAACGATTAATCGGGAGTGTTTTCAAGACTGCTTGGCGTAGTTGACCAAGCCGGTGATGTCGATGACGACCACGGGCTCATTTCCGACGGCCCACGCGTCGTGTCCTGGAGCAATGACGCCGACGTCGCCAGGGCCGAACTCGATTTCGGTGCCGTCATCCATCTTGACGTGCATGTGGCCCGAGATTATGTGCAGGGTGTGGGGGGCCTGGCAACTTTTAGTCTTCGCAATCGGCTTGAGATGTTCTGACCATTTCCAGCCCGGGTCGAATGTAGCGCGGCCAAACGTGACGCCGCCTACCGTGGCCATTTCGACCTTGCCTCTAGGGAAGGTGCGGGTTTCATCAGGTGAATTCAAACTCTTCTTCTCAGTTGGTTTCATTTCATACCTCCTCGACAGGGATAGTTTAGACGGAGATTTCGATTCCGGAATCCGTCGGTACCTTTGGGTTTATAACCCAGTTGCTTGTAGTGAAAGCCCAGAAATTTAATTCTATCACAAAGAGTTTCTTGGTGGGACAGTTTTTGTGGTCTAGAGAAGGACCCTAGACCTCGCCCCTTGTGTCAGGAAGGACTTCCATTCTTCTTCCACTTTACGAAACCGCGGCTCCGAGGTATCATAGGTGACGCGAAAGAATTTGATTGATTTCGAGCAAGTTTGTCATATAATCAATCAGAATTGAGCATGGCGTCTGACCGGGACAAACTGCAGAGATGCTTCTCCCGCAGAGCGGGATCAGCCTGACAAGATCCGCATTCGTGGTGGCAAAATGAAATCCCGTAAGCCAAGAGAACTCGCCCCGAAACGCATCGAGCGGCTCCGACAAATCTTGAGGATGGACCATGTGGTTAGTGTCGAGGAGCTGTCCCGCCAGCTCAGGGTTTCTTCCGCCACAGTTCGCCGTGACTTGGCCCAACTGGAGAGCCTGGGTGAGGTGCGGCGCGTTCACGGCGGGGCCGTCGGGGTGGAAAGCCGGCTGGAAGAGCCTCTCTTCGACGACAAGACTTCAATTGCGGCCAGAGAAAAGCAACGAATCGCCCAAGCCGCCCTCAAGTTCATCAAGCCGAACGACACGATATTTCTCGACGGTGGCAGTACGGTGTTGGAATTGGCGCGGCTGGTGCGAGACCGCTCGAACCTCACCGTGGTTACCAATTCCCTGCGCGCGGCCATTGAACTGGCGGCTCAAGGACCCAGGGTGATATTGATCGGCGGCGAATTCCGCCGGCTCAGCCAAACCCTGGTCGGTCCTCTCACTCGTCTTACCTTGGATGAAGTACACGTGGATAAAGCCTTCATGGGGACGATCGGGCTGACTCTCGAAGAAGGGCTTACGACCACCGATCCGAGCGAAGCCTATACCAAGGAACTCGTCATGCAGCATGCTCGGCAGGTCTTTCTCTTGGCTGATCATAGCAAAGTAGGCAAGGTCTCCTTTGCTTGCGCGGGGCAACTGGGAAAAGTTCAAGTGCTGATAACGGACAAACAAATCGACCGTAAGTTTGCCAGCCAACTTCGCAAGAATGGCGTGGAGGTAGTGCGGACTTAGAAGAAGTCAAGGGTCGAGAGTCAAGGGTCGAGAGTCGAAGAGCAATTGCGTTTGCGCTTTCGACCTTCGACTCTCGACTGCGCAAAAGCAGGCGGTATTGGGGAGTGCAAAAATGAGTGTAGTTTACCTGAGCGATTTAAGACCTGATTTCAGGCCATTCGAAATAGATTGCGGCAAGATCCCCGGTTACCGGTTCAATGGAAGTTTGCGAACCGAACTCGCCGCGGGCCGAATTGAAGCGAGGACAGCCATCGATCTCCTCGAAGACATGCTGATGATCCGCGAGATGGAAGAAATGATCGTGAAGCTGCGGTCCGGCGCGTACGAACCCATCAAGGATTTCAATTACCGGGGGCCGACGCATGTATCGATCGGCCAGGAAGGCGCTTCCGTGGGAGCGTGCAGCGCCTTGAACCTGAAGGATTACATCACCAGCACGCACCGTGGCCACGGCGACAGCCTGGCGCGGGGCTGTCTCGCCATCCGGGCCATGAATGATGAGCAACTTCGGAAGCGTGTCCCTGACTCGAAAGCGGCCTCGCACGCAGAACTCCTTGAGGATGCTCTTGAGGAGCACGTCTATCGCACCCTCGCCGAGCTCTTCGGAAAGGAAGACGGGTACTGCAAAGGGCGCGGCGGCAGCATGCACATCGCCGACTTCACCGTCGGCCACCTGGGAGCAAACGCCATCGTGGGCGGCAGCGTACCGATCGCGACCGGGGCGGCGGTGGCAAGCCGATATCTGCGCAACGGAGCCGTGGTCTGCTGTTTTGCGGGCGATGGGGCCTTCGCGAACGGCGTGGTGCTCGAGTCGCTGAATTTCGCCGCGCAAGTTCAGTTCACCAACGAACTCGCCGGGGATTACCGCTTCGGCGTGCCCATCGTCTTTTTCGTGCTCAACAACCACTATGGGATGACGGGCCGCGCCGACAACGAAGTGATGGGCATTGCACACCTGGCGCGGCGCGCGGCGGGCTTTTCCGACTGCAACATGCACGCCGAGGTCGTGAACGGCATGGACGTCCTTGCCGTTCGCGACGCCATGCTGCGTGCCGCTGAGATGTGTCGCAATGGGAAAGGCCCGGTTTTCCTGGATGTGAATACCTACCGCTATTACGGCCACTCGTTGAGTGACCCACGCAACGAGTACCGGACGCGCGAAGAAGAAGCGGCCTGGAAAGCGGTTGATCCCATCACGACCTTTGCCAAGCAGCTCCAGGAGTGTCGCGTCCTGAACGAAGCGGGCGTGGCCGCCGTGGAGGCAAGGGTTCGCGAGCGCAATGCGCGCGCCGCCCAACGCGCCGCAGCGTCCGCTGACCCCGATCCCAAGGATGTCATCAAGTATATGTACACGGACACCTGCGTGGAGGTGGTCCCGCCCGAATATCGAAAAGTGAAGATCATCGAAGCGCCCGCCCCGATTAAAAGGGCCAAGGGCGAGATTACTTATCGCGATGCCATCAAGGAAGCCTTGATCGAGGAGATGAAACGAGATTTCCGCGTCATCTTCTATGGCGAAGACGTGGCTGAATATGGAGGAGCGTTCAAGCTCAGCAAGGGGCTGCTCGAGGCTTTTGGCCGCGAGCGGGTCTTCAACACTCCCATCTCCGAAGCGGCAATTTGCGGGACGGCGGTGGGCGCAGCCATGATCGGCCTGCGGCCGGTTGCCGAGCTCATGTATATGGACTTCCTGCTGATGGCCGGCGATCAGGTTTGCAACCAGGCTGCCAAGTGGCATTACATGTCGGGTGCGCAGGTTGAAGTCCCACTGGTCATACGCGCTTCAATCGGAGGCGGAAAAGGGTACGGCGGCCAGCACTCACAAACCCTGGAATCGAGCGTGGCGAATATTCCGGGCATGTATGTGGTGTATCCGGCCACGCCTTATGATGCCAAGGGCATGATGAAATCGGCCATTCGCGACAATAACCCGGTATTGTTCCTTGAATCTCAACTCCTCTATGGCGTTAAAGGAGTGGTGCCGGAAGAAGAGTATCTGGTTCCACTGGGCGTCGCGGACGTGAAGCGCGCGGGCGACGACATCACCCTGGTGGGCTGGGGGCCGGCGGTTCCCGATGCCCTCCAGGCCGCCGAAAGGCTGAAGGCGGAATTAGGTGTGAGCGCCGAGGTGGTGGACATCCGCAGCCTTATCCCGCTCGATAAGGAGACGATACTCGCTTCCGTGCAGAAGACGGGGCGCTGCGTGGTGGTCAGCCAGTCGGTGACCATCGGCAGTTTCATGGGCGAAATCGTTGCCACGATTCAGGAGAACGTCTTCGATTATCTCGATGCTCCCATCATGCGAGTGGGCGCCAAGGACGGGATTGCCCCGCAATCGCACGTCCTCGAGGCCGTTTTCCTTCCCAATGCCAATGACATCTTCGAGGCCGCCAAGGCCATTCTTTAGAAGGGATCACGATCATGGTTCGACCGATCACCATGCCCAAGCTGGGGCAATCTGAGGAAGTGGGCACGCTTGTTCGTTGGCGGAAGCGGGTGGGAGACACCGTCGCCAAGGGTGACATCCTCTTTGAGATCGAGACGGACAAGGCCGTACTCGAGGCGGAAAACTTCTTCGAAGGGACGCTGCTAAAGATCGTAGTCCAGGAAGGGACAACCGTCCCCATTAACACCACGGTCGGTTTTGTTGGTGATCCCGGAGAAGCCATTCCGGAAACGGCGTTGCCTGTACCCGAGCCAAGGCGAGCAGAAGCCCTCAGCGTTTCAAAAGAAGCCTTACGACCACCTGCGCCGTCGCCGGCTCGAGGAATGCCCGAAGCGCGTGTGGAACCTCCAGTTTCGCAGGTTAGACGTGTAGGGGCGGTTCGCGAACCGCCCCTACATCCCGCGTCCAGCGTGATTGTGGCCCGGGAAGTGTTCCGAATCAGCCCGCGCGCCGCCAAGCTCGCCCGGGAGTCTGCCATCAACCCCTCGCCCATCGTCGGGACTGGCCCTTACGGCCGTATTGTCGAACGAGACGTAAAGAATTATCTGGAATCCAAGGGCTACTACCAGCTCCGCATCACGCCGGCGGCCAAGAGACTTGCCGCCAAGGAAAACATCGACATCCTCACACTTGGCGGCAAGAACGGCCCCCAACGCATCACCGTGGCGGCGGTTCAAAGAGCCATTGCTGAAAAGCCACAACCGATGAGCAGAATGCGGCAGGTGATTGCGGCACGGCTGACGGAGAGTTTTACCACCACTCCACACTTCTTTGTCACCGTGGCTGTGGATATGACCGAGCTTGTCAATTTCCGCTCAGAACTGAAAGCCCAGGGGGCGTCTTACACCGTCACCGATTTCATTTTGAAAGCCGTGGCGCTCAGTCTGGTCGAGTTCCCGATCGTGAACAGCACCACAGACGGCAAGAACGTTCGCTGGCACAGCAAGGTGCACCTGGGCCTGGCGGTGAACCTCGAGCAAGGGCTGGTGGTCCCGGTGATCCGCGACGCCGATGAGTTGAGCCTGGCGGAGGTGCACAACTGCGCCACCGCGTTGGTTGCCAAGGCGCGCGCCGGCAGACTCACACCCGACGAAATGGGGGGAAGCACCTTCACCATCTCCAACATGGGAATGCTGGATATTGAGAACTTCACCGCCATCATCAATCCCGGTGAAAGCGCCATCCTCGCCGTGTCGAGCACACTCAAGCAACCTGCGGTCAAGGACGGCCAGATCGTTGTGCGGGACATCATGAAGATGACTCTGTCTTCAGATCACCGTATTATCGACGGGACAACGGCCGCCAAGTTTGCGAATGCAATCAAACAAAAACTCGAGGAGATATCACTGTGGAAACGTTTGGCGTAGTGGTAATCGGTGCGGGGCCGGGAGGGTATCCGGCCGCCATTCGAGCCGCGCAACTTGGAGCTTCCGTGGCGCTGGTGGAGCGAGAGTATTTGGGCGGCGCCTGCCTGAACTGGGGCTGCATTCCCTCCAAGGCATTTATCCACACTTCCGACCTTTACGCGCAGATGAGGTCTTCGGCGAGTTTGGGTCTCAAGGCCGAAAAAACCTCTTTCGATTACGCCGCCATAGCCGAGCGTAAGGACCAAGTGGTCCGGACACTCCGCAATGGCGTAAAACAACTGCTGGCGGCGAATGGCGTGAAAGTCTTTGAGGGAACCGCGTCGTTCGAGAGCCGCAAGCGAATTGTGGTGAATTCAAAGTCGGGAAACACGGTCATCGGAGCCGAAAAGACCATCATCGCCACCGGCGCGACGTCATCCATGCCCGGTTTTCTGCCGCAGCATGAGCGGGTAATGGATAGCCGCGCGTTCCTGGACCTGAAATCCACCCCAGCGCGCGCGCTGGTTCTGGGAGGCGGAGTCATCGGCTGCGAATTCGCCTGCATGCTGGCCCAATTGGGCGTTCAGGTCACCATCGTAGAGATTCTCGAGGATATCGTGGCACTTTTGGATGCCGACGTCAGGCGCGAGCTGCGGCGCCGCATGGAGAATGCTTTGGGCATTCGTATCCTTACGGGGAAAAGCCTGGAGAACATCAAAGCGGACGGGAAAGCAGTGCGAGGAACCGTCGGGGGAGAAGTAGTCGAGGCGGATTTGCTGCTGGCGGCCTTAGGACGCAAGCCGGTAACACAAGAACTACAGCTCGAGAACGCTGGGCTGAAAACCAATCAGCAGGGTTTCATCGAGGTTGATGAACACGCCAGAACCCAGGTGGCCACCATTTACGCCATTGGCGACGTTACGGGAGGTCCACAGTTGGCCCACGCGGCCACGTCGCAGGGCCTCGTGGCGGCCGAGAATGCCTGCACGCGGCATTTGCGCAAGAATGAGAAGTGCATTCCCTATTGCATCTTCACCTCGCCGGAAGTGGGGGCGGTGGGCATTACCGAGCAGGAAGCCCAGCAGAAAGGCCTGGAGGTCAAGACCGGGAAATTCAACTTTGCGGCGCTGGGAAAGAGCCTGGCGATCGGCCACCCGGCGGGCTTCGTGAAGTGGGTCGCGGATGCCAAGACTGAGCAGTTGCTGGGCGCCCAGGTGGTCGGCGTACACGCCACGGAACTCATCGCGGAGGCCACCACGGCCATTCGCGCCGAGCTCACCGCCACTGAGCTCGCCCAAACCATCCACTCCCACCCCACCCTCGCTGAAGCATGGATGGAGGCTGCCGACGTGTTGCTGGGCGAACCCATCCACACCATCGCCAAACGACCAAGGTAGCGGGCAGATTTTCATTAACTTGACAATCAAGGGCTCACACAAGCAGAATCATTCCCGCCTGGGAGGCTCGCCGTTCGCACCCCAGGTACTGGGGTCATTTGGAGCGCAGTCATTCCCGCCCTCCCGCCTTGCGGGACGGGAGGAATCGACGCGGCGACAATGGCGCTACCGCTTTGTACAAGTCGGTCTGGCCCAGGATTGCTCGGCTCTAGTCGGTCTAACCTCCCACCGGTTTGCCACGTTCGCGGGAATGACTGCCTTCACTGGCCCGCACCAAAAGCCAACTTCCCCCAAATGACACCAGTACCGCGCCTGACCCAGGGTTGCACAAAGTTACAGACCGACCTATTAGTTTCGCGACGACAGCAGAGATAAGCCCAAAGGAGGGACAAACTATGACGAACCGACTTGCTTTTGCCCAGTTCTGTTCGGCAGCCCGACGGAAAGGAGCGCTCGCCCTTTGCCTGGCCCTGTGCACGTTGGGGCTGGGCCTTTCCGGGAGCGCTCGTGAGCCCAGATTCACCACGTTCGACGCTCCGTGCGCGGGCACAGGCGCCTACCAGGGCACCTACCCCTTGAGCATCAACCCGGAGGGGGCGATCGCGGGGTTCTGCTTTGACGACAACCGCGCGTACCACGGCTTCCTGCGCAGTCGCGACGGCACCATCACGACGATCGACGTTACGGGCGCGGGCACAGGCGCTTACCAGGGCACCTACCCCGCGAGTATCAACCCGGAGGGGGCGATCGCGGGATTCTACATTGACGACAGCACTGTGTACCACGGCTTCCTGCGCAGTCGCCACGGCACCATCACCACGTTCGACGTTACGGGTGCGGGCACAGGCGCTCACCAGGGCACCCTCGCCGTTAGCATCAACCCGGAGGGGGCGATCGCGGGATACTACGCCGACGGGAGCGATGCGAACCACGGCTTCGTGCGCAGTCGCGACGGCACCATCACCACGTTCGACGTTACGGGTGCGGGCACTGGCGGCGGCCAAGGCACCTCCCCCGCGAGTATCAACCCGGAGGGGGCGCTCGCGGGATACTACGCCGACGGGAGCACTGCGTACTACGGCTTCCTGCGCAGTCGCGACGGCGCCATCAAGACGTTCGAGGTTTCGGGCGCGGGCACAGGCGCTTACCAGGGCACCTACCCCGTAAGCCTCAACCCGGAGGGGATGATCGCGGGATACTACGCCGACGGGAGCACTGTGTTCCACGGCTTCCTGCGCAGTCGCCACGCGACCATCACCACGTTCGACGTTACGGGCGCGGGCACTGGCGGCGGCCAGGGCACCTTCCCCGCTAGCATCAACCCGGAGGGGGCGATCACGGGAACCTACCTTGCCGCGAGCTTTGTGTACCACGGCTTCCTGCGCGCTGAACTCGGCCGCATCACCACGTTCGACGCTCCGGGCGCGGGCACTGGCCCCTACCAGGGCACCTCCCCCGCGAGCATCAACCCGGCGGGGGAGATCACGGGACACTACGCTGACACGAATAATGTGGCTCACGGCTTCCTGCGAACACGGTAAGCCCGCCTGGAGACTCTGTTGCTTAGCGCCACCGCGTGCTCCGGCGGGTGGGGAGGGCGCGCCAGCTTGGCGGGGCCAGAGAGCCATTCGATCGCGGGTGGCGCATACATTGTCTTTTATGCATGCGCCCATCAACAAAGGGGACTAAACTGCTCGCGTGCCTCACACCGCCCGGCTGGGGTCCTGGCAGCGCACTGTGTAGCGCGGAGCTGCCCTGCAGGTCTGCGGCTTTATCACTGAAAGGACCGCGGAGTTAGGATTGCTGACAGCAGCACGGCTCCGAAATGAACGATTGTCGGCGTAGCAAACGCGTCGCCGGCCTGCGCTTGACCTCGTGCGATCGGCATATCGGCAATGAGGGTTATGACAACAAACTGCAAACCGATCAGGGCACCGGCAGACGACCCGACGATTACGTAGAAGTTCTCCCATCCGACGAGTGCTGTCATGCCGTCACCTCGTCTTCTGTCGCCTTTGCGCAAGGCAAGGATACCGGGTCAAATCCAGAGTCGAGTTTCTTGACGCAATGTGGCGATGTCCTTGGTCGGCGCATTCCCGAAGAAGCGGCTGTATTCTCTGCTGAACTGGGAAGCGCTTAGATACCCTACGCGCTGACTCGCAGTACCTGCGTCCATCATCGTCGACAACATGAGACGCCTCGCCTCTTGAAGGCGCAGTACCTTCTGGTAATGCAGCGGGCTCATCGAAGTGACTGACTTAAAGTGCTCGTGGAAAGAAGAAACACTCATGTGCACCAGCCCAGCCAAGTCCTCGACCTTCATGGGTTGGGAGAAGTTGGCGCCTAGCCAAGAAATCGCCTTCGCAACTCTGTACACGCTGGATTCTGCAAAGCCCATTTGAGCCACGCGAACACCAATGGGGCCGCGTAGCAGACGGATCAGAATCTCATCGACCACAAGTGGGGCGAGTAGCTCAGTGTCCCCGGGCTGCGCTAGACACTCCATTAGCCTCGTCGCGGCGTTGACAATGTTCACGTCGACCGGAGTGACGTAAACGGCTCTTCTCTCTTGAACTGGAGGCAGACCATTCGGATAAACCTTCAGGACAAGCTCGCTAATCTTGAGCGGGTCGAGGTCGAGCCTTAGAGCCAGGTAAGGTTCGGAATGGCTAGCTTGCGTGACCTGAGCAGCAATGGGTAGGGCAACGGAGAACACGAGCATACGCGACGGGTCGTACTCGTAGACCTCCTGTCCCACAATGACGGTTTTCGCTCCTTGTGCGATGATGCACAAGGATGGCAACCGGAGGGCATGCGCACATTCCGCATTGGTTCGTGAAAAGCGACTAGCGTACAAACCAGGGATGCGCAGCTCAAAGCTACCGTCGTGAGGGGCATACGCAGCAATGCATCGGGCTAACTTAGCCGTGTCTGGTTCGTTTGATCCCGCAACCTTGTCTGCCCGCCGCGGAGACGCAGTTTTGCCGTTGATCTTCAAGCCTTCGAGAATACCTCCTTTGCAATCATGATAGCGCTCATTGCGTTGGGCCAACCTGAATAAAACGCCAGATGAGTGATTACCTCGATCAGTTCCTCCTTCTTAAGTCCATTGTCCAGCGCCTTATTGAGGTGAAACCGCAACTGTTCCGGACGATTCAAAGCAATCAGGGCCGCCACCGTTACCAGACTACGGTCACGCTTTGAAAGCTCTTGGCGTTCCCATACCTCGCCAAAAAGCACGCGGTCAGTTAGATCGACCAGCTTGGGCGCGAAGTCACCGATCATCTTCTCGGCTGCTGTAGGCTCTTTACTCATACTGATTACTCCTTCCAAATACAATCACTCGGACACCCTGCGTCACGGGACGATGATGACCACCCTACCCACCTGCTGATTCGACTTGAGGTATCGGTAGGCGTCCACGGTCTGCTCGAGCGGAAACGTCGTCGCGATCCTTGGGATGAAGCGGCCGTCGGCGACGCGATCGTAGACGTAATGCTTCGCCGCTGCAGTGGTCTGAGGGTTGTCGAAGACTTCCCTCAACGTGTAGCCGCGAAGGGTGAGGCCCTTGCCTATAACCGGAACGACGGGGAACGGCGTGGGCTGGCCGGATAGCCGCCCGTACTCGATGATGATTCCGCCCGGGGCAGAGGCCGCCGCGAGTTGCTCGAGGAGCGGTCCGCCGATAGGATCGAATGTGACTCGGACGCCACTGCC
>Ga0208687_1000830_pt1 | contig 17259 bp, 24 predicted proteins | sample June2015DPH_6_10_FD_184695 | JGI IMG/M metagenome (GOLD analysis project Ga0208687, IMG submission 184695) | Peatland microbial communities from SPRUCE experiment site at the Marcell Experimental Forest, Minnesota, USA - June2015DPH_6_100... | ecosystem: Environmental > Terrestrial > Soil >...
CGACCGCCTGCACCACATGGAAACCCTTGCGGCCATCCAGGAAGGCATGGCAAGCGCGGAACGCGGCGAACTGAAGCCCGCCGCCCAGGTGCTTGACGAGATGCGGGCTAAGTATGGCCTATCGCGTTAGCCTTTCCGCTCCTGCGGAAACGGACGCATATGCGGCCTTTGAACGCATCCGCGAAGCGGCTCCCATGCACGCGGAAAAGTGGCTCACCCGTTTATTTGAGGCCATTTTCAGTCTGGACGAGCTCCCCGCCCGGTGCCCCGTCATTGCTGAAGCAAAAGAGCTTGGCTATCCGGCCCGCCACTTGCTGTACGGCAAAGGAAAAGGGCTTTACCGAATCATTTTTCACATCCGCGAGGAAGAGCAGCACGTGCGAGTGTTGCGAATCTGGCACGCTTCCCGCGATGCCATTACCGCCGCCGACGTGGAGGATTAACCATGACCCCTTATTTGGCCCGGACCCAATGAAAGAAAGGGTGGAAAGGAAAGGGTGTCAGGAAAGGAAAGGGTGTCAGTTCCGGCTCCAAGTAAAGCCGGGGCCGTGACCCGGTGCCGGGGAGGCAAGGGACGACCCCCCGTGAAGCTCAGAACCCTGAAGGATGGCCACAGGAAATACGAAATATCGCCTGTCCCGGATTCCCGAGAGAAGCCCACGGTCAGGAAAGTGCTGACCGTGGCTACGAGCTTTCCCACCTCCCTGCCATATTGTGTTTCAATGTTGATTTTGGTGGATGTTTCGACGTTAAGAACCGCGGAGGAAGCTGAAATACGCTACCTCCGCGCTACCCCGCCTAATGCGGCGGGAGAAGATCCCTGAAATCGAAATATCCCCGAGCCCCCAGCTTATTTATTAGCACAATCGCTGCATTTTTCGCTTGCCCGTCCTCCGAGCCCATAGCTGCAGAAAGAATAGTGCGAGCATGATCCTGCCACCCGAGAACCCCCCAACCCTCCTTATCGCCCTCCACAATCATGGAGAGACATTCGACCGCCTTTGCAGGCATCTCCTTCGCAAGTTCAGCAAGCCGTTCCACAACCAAGTCGTCAAAATCCAACTTCCCGGCGAACAGCAGGGCCTGTCGGAGCTGATCTATAGCCCATTCGTCATCAAATCTCTTTGACACAAACCACCAGGGATAGCCTCTCAGCTCCTCGCCGTCCGGCGATGCTTCTCCGAGGGACCGCACGGCTTCAAGTCGAGTGGCCCAAAGAGCTTTCAGTCTTTCGAGAACGTCAATACTAATCGGGGCTGAGGGTTCGCGTAGACTTCTCCCGATGAATTCGAGCGCCCAACTGCGCAGTTTCGGGTCAGCCTTGGCATAAAAGCTCGCCATTAACCCTTCGGGTTTCTCGAAGTCGATGTGCCCCCACCAATACTCAATCATCAAATGCTCTGCAAGCCGTGAGTCCGGATTACCCAAGTGCTGCCAGTTCTTAGAGGATGCACCAATAGCCGCAATCGCCTTGCGGTATTCCCCTACAAGTGCATCAAATAGTTCGTCATAGGGCTGACAAAAGATGATGTAGGCTCCCCACGCGACATTACGAAGCCCTTTCGAAGCATCATCGGAAGGGAAAACCCTTGTAATGTTTGCCTTTGCCCAAGTTCGATCCAAGAAATAGAGGGCCGCGAATCGCTGGCCATAGACTGCTCTTACGGCATTGGAAGGCTCGTAATTCGGGTCGAGGTGCTTTTCCAGAACAGAACGAACTTCGGGCATTTCATCGAAGCCACGTGCGGCACGAGCCTTCCCATCGCGCTCCTTCTCCTGGCACCGGCGGACCCACAGTGCATACCGGATGAGCGCGTGCATGGCCTCCCCACGGGTTGTGTTGATTGAGTACGTGGCCGGGTCCATGTTTTCGCCGTAACGTACGTCGTCTTCTGGTGTTGGCATCGGGTCTTTGGTTAGACGTTCCAGAACATCCCAAGCCCGGCCTCGCAGGTCAAATGGGATGGAGTCATGATCCAACCCTTCGGATAGCACCTTCGCTATGGCGCTCCGCGCCCACCCCCAGTCGGGATCGCGATCCAGCAGACGGCCCTTGCGCCCCGGGATTGCTCTCGGCTGACCCATTACCCATCCACACAGGTTCAGGAGCGAGGGCCAAACTATGGCACGTCCTTCTTTCGCAGGCTGCCAAAGGGCTTGGAGGAATTCGCGTATATATGTAGGGTCCAAGCCATTGAATCGTTCTGCTTCGGCTGAATACCGTTCGGGCTCAACGGCCACTAAGGCGGCGAATTGATCTCCCAATCCTTCCATAGACTCGCCCATTAGTTCCCCGGATGGAACCCACGACCTAAGATAATCGACGACTTGCTCGACTGTCAGTTTACGCAGATCCTCTGCACCCAGAGGGCTTTTAGGACCAAATGCACCTCCCCTAACTGACCGCACGGTTGCTAGGTCTCGTCCGGGGCCGACCTCCTCAACTAGCAGCTTGTAGCGCTGCTTCCAGTCTTCGGGAAGGTGGGCGCTTAACGGGGCGAGTCTATCTGCTTGCCACTGCTTCACGTAAAGCGAAGCCTCTTGGTCGTTTACTGGTTTACCTGTGAACTTGGCCAAACGATCTTTGACGAACTCCACGTCCAGGCCTTTATCTATCCAAGCAAGAATCTGGTGTTGGTCCTCTGGCTTGAGAAGCCGGAAGCGCTCATTCGCCAGCAAATTGTATTCACGACGAAAGTCCGGTAAATCGAAAGGCTCTGGGTCCCGCAAGCGCTCGGCTACGAGAGCCGGTGCTGCGTCTGCAAAGAGGCGTAGAACGTGAAGTGCGAGGCGATGAAACACACGCCATGGCCGGGTCTCAAGATCGCGAACAATCCTCTCAACGATCGATGGATTCTGCTCACATAGCTTTTCTGCTGCCTCTCGCACCGCAGAAACCAAGAGCCCTCTGACATCATGATCCGCACTCTGACCTCGGTCGATCGCAGGACGCCAGATGTATGAGTAGTCCTCCGGCTCTGGAACTTCATCGCCTCTGCGGGACAGGCGAACTGCATCATCCAGAAGGCTGCATAGAAGCGTTAGAGCAGGTTCTCCCGCCGCAGCTACTAGGTCCGGAACATTTATAACGATTATCTGTTCATAGGTCCATAAATCGTAAAAAGGCTGCGCGTCGGGAAATAGGAGAAAATTCTTTTCGAGTGCCTTCTGATCGACTCTTGGGTCAGCCCGCACAGCCAACAGTGCCTTGGCAAGATCCATCGCAGGACCAACTTGGCCGCCCTTAGCAAGATGACTAACAAGGGCCCCAAGTTTTTGGGGTAGTAAGAGGAGGTAAGGTGACTTAAGCCAATCCCGGGCCTTTGGGACGAATGCGGCCGACAAAGACGGTGGCAGTGCCAGAGCAATATCCGCGAGGTCCGCAAGAATTCGAACATTGTCCGTTGGGGGGATTTGGAGGGCCACTTCGAAAACAGTGAGCTTAGCCTCCGGCGCCTCCAAAGTCGCCATCCGAGCTAGGTATTGCGACTCAGGCCAAAATGGAAATTGAATGGTTTTTTCATCCTTGATCGGCTCACGCGGGGATTGGAACATGCCAGCCTGCCAAAGGGGCTTGATCCAGTCAGGCGACTTAAGCTTCCCAAAGAAGTACTCATAGTCCGCCGAGCGTTTGATGGAGTCGATCGCCTTCTTGACCACCGCAGGACTAACCACTCTCTTCCCCCTCCTTAATAATTTTGTCGATGCTGTTGAGATCTTCAAAAGTGCGTGGACGCAATCTATCCAACAGAAACGCCTCTAAGACATTGAGCCATCCGTCGAACTCCTTGCCGTCTGTCTTTGTAGTGTGATGGGACACTCCTTCGAAGTAGTTGTGACACTCATCCCATTCTTCAATCCGTAGCTTCTCAATGGTGTAAGGCAATGCGCGACCCATGGGGTCCAATCCGCGTATTAAGGCTTCGGTTTGTTTTTTTCGCGTGGGCCGATCGGCCTCGACAGATCCGAAGAAGCTCTCAATTTTAGCGAGAAAATCCTCCAACGCCTGATCAATTTCCCCTTCCCACACCCGCTTGCTGTAGCAACTTGATTTCTTTGAGACTCTCACCCATGCTTGCTGCATCACGCGGACTCTTTCCTTCAGGCTCAAACCCTTCTTCTGGACGGGAAGGTTTTTGTATTGAGGAAGCTTCTCCATTAGCTCCCGGAATCCATGCGCGGCCAGCGCAAATCGATCTGGGTTCGCGCTTTGGGACAGCACATATAGTGCGCCGAGATAAAACGCGCCAAGCACCACATGACCCTCGGCGAGGGCCTCGTACATCACACGCTGGTGCCCTGTTAGCAGCGGGGACGAATTTTCCTCATCCATATATTGATGATAGCTCCCTGGAACCTAGGCGGGCAAGGCAGTCTCCTGAGGGACGCTCCTTCACCATGGCCTGGGCGCGGGCATGCACTCTGACAACGTGCCATTCTGGAGGCCGACTGAGGTGTGCGGTCAGTTCCCGCAAGTCCGTTCAGGACAGCGCAGAACTCTAAGCTTAAGAACAGGCAGATGAGCCAGCAAGGGTGCTATAATCAGCAGGCAAGGAGAGGTGGCCGAGTGGCTGAAGGCGCCCGCCTGAAAAGCGGGTATGCGGGCAACCGCATCGAGGGTTCGAATCCCTCCCTCGGGGATATGGCGGAATTGGCAGACGCGGCAGGTTCTATAATCGCCTTTCGTGAAAGGGTGATTATACAACCTGCCGGAGTTTCGGCTCCATCCGGGTTCGATCCCCGGTATCCCCACCAAGCTATTAATGGTATCAGGAACCATTTTCTTTGGAATCGCTTCCGCGTTACCGCTCGGAAAGGGAAGGAAAAGGTGTCCGGCGCCTTTTGCCACCTTTTTCACCCTGCGCGCTCATACGGTCTCTGAAATCCTAGGAACCAGGAACCTAGGAACCTTAGGAACCTGAGGAACCTAGGGACAGACGGAACGATACACAGGTTTATTATGTCCATGCTGTGCCTGAGGCCATCCGAAAGCGAAAAAAATAATCTCTACTGCGTTCCGTCTGACCCCATACTCCCCGCTGATTGAGGCGGTCACGTCCGCTCGATCAACTCGGGGGAAACCGGAGACAGACGGTCCCCGGTTTCCCAGCGTGGGGTCGGCGCGATGGAATCGCACACTTTCCTGGACAAGGAAGAGGCGGCACGGTTTCATTTGGACGGCCATCATGGACGTGGTACGCTTAGGATAGTTCTTTGAACGACCCTCGTTTTGAAGAGGGCAAAGGAGGAACTCCATGAGTGAAACGATACGCGCCCGCGTCAAAGGGGGCCTGTTAGAACCGCTGGAACCCTTGCAAGTCGCGGAGGGTGAGGAGGTAACTTTAACCATCGCCCTGACGCCTTCCCAATCTCGTACCGATTGGTTGTCACGGACTGCGGGTGGCTGGGTCGGACTCGTGGATGGAGAGAAGCTGAAGCGGGACATTTATGAGAGCCGCTCATTGATCACCCGCCCGGAACCCCGCTTATGACCGGCGTCTCTTTCTTGATTGACACCGACTGGGTCATCGATCACCTGAACAGCCTGAGCCCCGCCACCCAACGGCTGCGAGAACTTGAACCACAGGGAATCGCCATTAACATTATTACGGTGGCCGAATTGTGGGAGGGTGTCATCTTCTCCCGCGATAGGCGCCGAAGCGAGACGATGCTGCGCGAGTTCGTCAAGAACGTCCGCGTCATTGCTATCGACGAGGAAACTTGTCAGCGGTTCGGACAGATTCGCGGAACGCTGCGGAAGCAAGGTAAGCTCATCGGCGATCTGGATCTCCTGATCGCCGCTTCCTCGTTGCGGCACGATCTGACTCTCCTTACCAATAATCGTAGGCATTTTGAAAACATCGAAGGCCTGCGGATCGAAAGCCTCCATAAATAGGCTGATTTCATAAGCCAGATGTCAGATTATGCCGGATGGGAAGCCCGCAGAGTGATATCATGCCCGCATACGGATACGACCCATGGTGACGATTACATTCGCGGACCGCGAGACTGAAAAGAGGGCGCTGGCCTTTTTGCTCGGACGCTTTTCCGGCCGGGTCCTTCGTTCGGGGGAGCATTTGGTTCCCGAATCTGCTTTGCAAGCGCTCGCCGATCAGAACATCCCATTTAAAGCAGAGTAGGGCAAGCTGCGGCCAACTTTGCTACCCGCTGTGCCACGCTACAGGCCGCGATAAACGTCGCGACGGTGCCCGATCCTGATCACCAGAACAATCAACCGAACATCCTCGATTGAGTAGATGATCCGATAGTTTCCGCAGCGGAGACGAAACAGGTTCGACTCACCCTGCAATTTCTTCACCCCTGGCAGACGCGGATCGACTGCCAAGCGGTCGATTCGTTCCTTGATCTTCTTCTGGTCACGGCGGGGAAGCTCGGCCAACTGGCCGAGCGCGGAAGGCAGGATCGTAACCGTGTAGGTCACCACTAAAGGTCCAGTTTCTTCTTCGCTTGCGCCCAGGGAATGGGCTTCTCGCCCTTAGCCTTGGCATCCGCCAGGGCCTGGCGCGCTTCCTCCGCGTCCTGGCGATCCTCGAGTTCCTCGAGCAGCGCCAGGTCCTCGAGGGGAATCAGGGCGGCGAGATTCCTGCCGCGGCGATGAAGGACGACCCGCTCACCGCCATAGGCGACGCGGTTCACCGTCTCAGCGAAATCCTGGCGCACCTTGCCAGCCGGAAGACGGGAAGCCGACATTGACGTTTTGCTCGTTTTGTACATCTGGCTCTCCTGTACAAGAATAAGAGCAATTCTGGTTTATGTCAATCGGATGGAAACGGTGTCAGGAACCGTTTTCTTCCTCCTAGGCGGGATTGAGGGCGGAACCTTGGCGGCTCGGCGACCGCTTTCCGCGGTGCGGGGATTTGTGCGGCGCGCGGCTCTTGCGCAGGAGCCGACCGGTCGATCGACGACTCTCGCGCACCAGATCCAGAATTTCTTTCCGGGAGAGACCCGCATCGATGCCCGGCACGTCCAGGGGTGAACCGGAAGGCGCGGCCGGGCGGACCAAAAAGGCCTGCCCATCGCGGGTGGCGCATACGTCCGGACGGTTTTTGTCCGGATGTATGCGCCCTAAATAAGGCCATAATCTGCGCGTGTCCAAGCTAAAGCACTGTTACGGCCTCAATCACCTGCATTATTTGACCACCAGCACCTATCGGCGTGCGTCCGTCAGGTGACGGATTTGATTCCGCGCGCTTCAGGAACCAATGGGTCACGACTTTACGAGAGCTGCGGCGGGAGTTGGGATTCAAGATCGTAGGATACGTGCTAGAGAAGCGGGAAGAGAAATTGAATTACATGCGCAAAAATCCGGTGAAGCGAGGCTTGGTGAGGCAGTCGGGCGATTGGCCATGGTCCCGCCGCGGCGGGGAGGTTTCATTTTCTGAATGACGTTTCTCTATTGGCGATGGACGGAGTGCCGTGAAGGGTTAGAGGGTGCGCTGCCCGCACAAGGGGCGCATACATCCCGACAAAAAACGTCGGGACGTATGCGCCACCCCCGCGTCGTGACCTTCTGTGGCAGAGGGACATGATGAGTCTCCTATCGATCCAAATTCTCGTACCGTAATCTCTTCGCGATCACTGCGTCGGATACTTGAAAGACCTCGCGCAGCGATTCGGTTACATACTCAAGAAAGGCTTCGGGCTCGCTCTGTTGGCTGAATCCTATCCGCTCTGCCGCCTCGGCGGCTGATTGAAATTGCGCCTTCAGATGGCCCGTGGGCACCAGCACGAGCCCGGCGAAGGCATACGCCTGGTATTCAAGCCAGTTGTAATCGGCCTCGTCCGCTTCCCTCTGGAACTGCTTCCACTCGTTCAGGGTGCCAAACTGGAGCTCGGTGTAAATATCCCGGTGCATGTAAAGGTGCCCGAGCTCATGCGCGAGTGTGAAGCGATAACGGTTTAGCCGCCTCTCGAGCACGAACTGATCCACCGTGATCGAAGACAAGTCGCTGGAAATGAAACCATCGATCTCAAGAAGGTCGCGCAATCCGGGCAAGGGGATGATGTCGAGGCCGCATTTGATTTCGGCAATTTCTTCGATGGGGGTGGGAATCGATCCCTCCGCATGAAATTCGCGCAAGAATTGCTCCGATATTCTGCGGATTTCGTGGTAGGAAAGGCGGCGAACGCGGAGTTTAATCGGAGTGCTCCCTTCGTATCAATTCCGCGAGCTGGTCGAGCTTCTCCGGCGTGACCTTTCTACCCCTGAGGGTGCGGAACAGCACCGGCAGTCGCCCGAGAAGTTTCTCGTCGGCTTGCAGGTCAGCGGGGAGCTGCCCGCGAGATGCGGCAGCTCGGTCAAAAAATTCGAGCCACTCTTCGCCACCCTCCTTCAGGGTTAGAGCCTTGGCGTACTCCCGCAGCTTCTGCGGCGACTCGGGGGGAGGAAACACCCCTCGCTCCAAACGGCTGATGTTCCCAGGGTCATAGCCGTTCGACTCACAGAACCGGCGTAAGGTCCATCCCTTCCGCGTCCTCAGTTCCTTGAAATAGGACCCAAATGTTGCAGCCACTTTGCACCTCCCTTAATAGTGTTGTAATTAGCATACAACATCGCCAGTAAGCATGTCAAGTATGCTCGCCAAGTTTCAAAATCGCAGGCCGTGTAAGCATCGCAAGGAGCCGGGTCTCATCCTACCCACGACGAACCAAGAGCGCAAGAACCATCAAATCGACTGGCAACCGAAATCGGCCACAAACTCTTTGTCGCTGCTCAAAAAAGTTTGGCACTAGTGGGTATTCGGCCCGAAAAACGCCCTTCCCTGACAAGGAAGTGTTTTGTCCCTAGACCAGGCCCAGGATTGCACACGAGGGCGGATCGCTTGCCGGGAACAAAGGAAGGATTTACCATTCAGTGGTAAGTAGTGTCTTGACTGGTTGTCTCACTTCAAGGGCCCACACCGCAGCACGTTACGACTTACGAATTCGGGGTCACATCCAATCGATCTTGGGTCTGGGTTCTCAGGATTTCGCTCTCTCTTCCAGCACGCGGCGCAGGACTGGCAGGGCAGCTTTGTCCTTTTCTTGGCCGGTTTCTTCTTTCTCTTCTAAGGCTGCCATAAGGCGGGCGAGGTTGTGCGGCTCGCGGCAATGGACCACATCGAGATCAAAAGTGGCCAGAGGAGCGCCGTGCAGGACTGCACAAACTCCACCGACAACGACGAAATCCACCCTATGGCTGCGAAGAGTTTTCAGGATAGCCACATAATCAACGTTTGGCTTTGGCATCCCGTAGCCTCAGAAGAGATTGGACTGATTGCTGGAGGACCTGCAGGCGTTCAGCGGGCGTGAGCGAAAGCATCCAACGGATGAGGGTCAGGTCCACACCGTCTTCGCTGTGGGTTGGCTCATTCCTAAGGGAGTGTCCCGTTTCATGGTTGGCACTTGGCAGATTATCTTCTGGCATATCGCGCTTCAAAGGCTCACCTCTGCCGCTTTCCTGAAGAAATGGAACGGAAGTTGGACCTTCCCTCTCCCCAGGGGCTGAGCGTGTCCCACATCTTTGGCTGGACACCGGGGGTAGAACTGAATCAATGGCCCTCTCCCCCGGGGAGAGGGTGTCCCGCTCCGGCGCTTTCACCAGCCGGAGCGGGACGGGTGAGGGGTCTCTTGCTCAGTTTCGCTAACCAACCTTTTCCCTAGCGCCTCGGTCGTCCCCCGCTGTGCAAAGCCGGGTAGCGCAGACCTGCTTTCCAGGTCTGCGGCTCTTCCGCAACCGGGTTTTGCCGGGGAGACGGGTGGCGAACCCTTACCTTCAGCGTCCGGTCGCGCCACGAGGAGGAGGGCGCGTATTGAGCTTCGGTTGGGTTGCGCCGCCAGGGGCGGGCCGCACGGGCAAAGGGAGACTCGAGCTGATGCTTAGGCTTAGCTGGACAAGAGCGGTTGCGAAGGGAAGGAACCCCTCACCCGTCCGGCGACGGCTGGAGAAAGCGCCGTCGCCGGCCACCCTCTCCCCAAGGGAGAGGGCTATATTTCCGACTTGTGCAGCGGCGGTGTCCAGCGAAAGGTGGCACACGCTTAGCCCCTCGGGAGGGAGCTGGTGGGCCCTATCGTTTCCCTGCACCGCAGGTGATACTGGCCCCCACCACTAACCACTAGCCACTGCTTTTCTCACGTCCAGTAATTGCGGTCAAGCGAACGATACTGAATGGCTTCGGAGATGTGCGTTGTGCCGATGGCGTCGGCGGCGTCGAGGTCGGAGATCGTAAGGGCGACTTTCAGGATGCGGTCGTGGGCGCGGGCGCTGAGGCCCAAGCGCGTCATGGCGCTTTCGAGCAGGCGCTCGCAGTCGGCGGAGATGTTGCAGTACTTGCGGATCTGCCGCGAGCTCATCTGGGCATTGCTATAAATCTTTTCCCCCGGGAAGCGGCGCAACTGGCGCTGGCGGGCTTTTATGACGCGCTCCCGAATCAGGTCCGAACTTTCCCCGCCCGAGTCCTGCCGCAGCTCCTGGTAACGGACGGCGGGCATGTCGATGTGGATATCAATGCGGTCGAGCAGCGGCCCGGAAATCTTCGAGATGTAGCGCTGAATGAGAGGCGGCGTGCAGGTGCACTCGCGCGAGGGGTCATTGAAGAACCCGCAAGGACAGGGGTTCATGGCGGCGGCCAGCATGAAGCGCGAAGGAAACGTCAGGGACATGGCGGCGCGTGAGATGGTGACCGTGCCGTCCTCGACGGGCTGCCTCAAAACCTCCAGGACGTTGCGCTGGAATTCCGGCAACTCGTCCAGGAAAAGCACGCCATTGTGCGCCAGGCTCACTTCGCCCGGACGCGGCACGGCCCCGCCTCCAATCAGCCCGGCATCCGAAATGGTGTGGTGGGGAGAACGGAAGGGCCGCGTGCCCACCAGGCCCGCGCCCGGGTCGAGCACCCCGGCGACGCTGTGGATTTTCGTGGTCTGGATAGCCTCGTCGAAAGTAAGCGGCGGCAGGATGGTCGGGATGCGTTTGGCCAGCATCGTCTTGCCGGCGCCCGGCGGGCCGATCATCAGGATGTTGTGGCCTCCCGCGGTGGCAACTTCAATGGCGCGCTTGGCATGAAGCTGCCCCTTGACGTCGCGGAAATCCACGGCGTATTGGCTGGCTTGCGCCAGCATGGCGGCGCTATCCACTTTGGCCGGCGTGAACTCGCGTGTCTCATTGATGAAGTCCACAACTTCAGGCAAAGAGCTCAGGCCGTAAACCTGTAACTCCTCCACCACCGCCGCCTCGCAGGCGTTTTCCACCGGCAGGACCATCCGCTGAATACCCTTCTGACGCGTCATGGCGGCAATCGAAAGCGCACCCTTGATGGGGCGCAGGCCGCCATCGAGCGAAAGCTCACCCAGAAACAAGGTGTTTTTGAGGTCGGTTTTCAAAAGGACGCCGGTGGTGCCCAGGATGCCCAGCGCGATGGGCAGGTCAAACCCCGAGCCTTCCTTCTTCACGTCCGCTGGGGCGAGGTTGACCGTGATGTTCTGGAAGGGAAACTCCAGGCCGCAATTCTTGATGGCGGATTTGATGCGCTCGCGGCTTTCGCGCACCGCGGCGTCGGGAAGACCCACGGTAGTGAAATTGGGCAATCCGGCGGAAATATCCACCTCAACCTCGACCGGATAGGCGTCAATGCCGAAGACCGCAGCGCTGAGTGCTTTGAAAAGCATAGGGATGACTCCCTACGGGAAGATGCAGAGGACTCGGGGAGCTCGGGCGACCGCTCCCGTGCGCGCCCCCCCGATCTGCGAGTCCTTAATCGCCGTGGAAGTATACCAAAAGCGACCTCAGCGCGTCCTGGAAAACGCAAAGGGCGTATTCCACCCGCAACCAGCTTAGCCACTCTTTTCTAAGACGAAGAAGATCCGGTCAAGAATCTCAAAAGGGTCGTGCAGCGAGATGGGTAGCCGCACGTCCTCCAGGCCAGGGTGGAGGTGGCAGCGCGGCTCCGATAGCGGGTCTGTGTGCGGTGCCTTATTCAAATCAAACCGGAAGTATCCTGGCGACGGCGAGGCAGGAAGCTGGTCAGGAAGCTGGTAATGGTATCGAAACTCTACAAGCTGCGACCCGCCATCACGCTCTCGTAGGATCAAGCCGAAGCTGAGGCGAGCACCGGAGTCGAAATGGAAATGCTGCGGGGTCGGGCCCTTGTCGATTCCCGGACCCAAGACGATCGATGCCACCCCGTTACTTTCGATAAACTTCAGGAGCTGAATCGGATTGTTCTTTCTGTTGATGTCCTCGGAACGCCGGAGCAGATACGCTCGGATTGCGCTAAACATCTTGTGTGGGGAGGGAAAGGGGCGAGCCCCAATTTCCAGATGCGTTCTCTGGTCCATGTCTGCGGCACGCTTCAAAGCGCGGTCACGCGTCACACCAAATCCCCCCGGCCAAGGAGGACCAGCCATTCTACGAAGTGAGGTTCGGGAGGCAGCTCCTTGGCTTTAGCCCTCCGCACGATTTCCTGGTCGCTGAGTTGGTAGTGCTGCCGAAGTTCCTCGAGACGGTTCTCTCGCTCTTTGTCGCTCATGATACCCGGTTCCGGCCCGGCAAGGAATATGCTCGAGCCGATGAAGCTGCGGATGTTGGGCGCAAGCTGCGTAAGCTGCGCTACAGCATCCGGGGCTATCCACAGGACGATAGGGCCAGTACGTTCCAGCGCGCTCCGCATTGTATCAAGGGACGACCACTCGCCCGCCTCGAGATCAGCGCTGGCGAATAGGATGACAGTGTCATCCTCGGGCTGGTGCAGTTGCTCGCGCAGTCTGTCGAAACTGGAGCTCTTCAGTGACACCACTCGCACGGGCATTTGAAGGAGAGACTCAAGCTCGGTGCCCAAGTCATCGCAAGCGGCGGTTGGATCACCGCCTGAGCTCAGAATAGCGAGCCAGGAATGTGCTCCCTGCACCTCAAGCCGCTGGGCAATTTCAACAAATGGTTGACTCGAGAAGTCAGGCACTCTTCGGCTCCGGCGAGGGCATTACTGACAGCAGCGCGGGGTGTACGCGGAAGTCTGTGGACGAGTACTCCAACACGCGCCGAGTGACCAGCAACTCCACGTTCGCCGCTTGACTGACGTCGAACGACTTGGACTTCTCCAGGTGAAGGAGTATTTTGATGTCCTCCGGACCTAACCCACGCAGATAACCCGTGCCAAGTTGCTGGGCTACGTTCTCAATGTCCTGAGAGGTGACGGAATCGTGGCCCGCGATGTACGCCTCCACGGCTGCATCCCGAGCCAGAGAAATCAGATCCCGAAGCACGCCCCCGGAGTATTCGCAGACTGAGTCCGGAGTGAAGCCACGCAGCAGCTCGTATCCGTGGCGCTTCTCCAAGACGGACTGCAAAAGACCGCGTTTCGGATCAACCGCAACCACTGGCATGTGGTGAACCCTGTCAAAGTGATCGGACACGGACTGTCCGACACCTGCACCAAACAAGACCGAGAGCGGCGCCGTTGACACAACCGACACCTTGAGCTCGCGGAACAGCCTTAGATCTTGGCTTGCGACCGACCAAAACTTCGTAGGATCCAATAACCGATCTAACCCGTCGAAGATGACCATGACCTCTTTCTGGCCGTCCTTGGCCACCGCCAGGAATTGCTCAAGAGGCCCACGAATCTCCTGAACATCGCGACTAAGAACCGGAAGGGCTGGTGGGTTCAGCTTACCGGGGATGCCCACAACCTCGTAATAGCCCCACGAATCTTCGTCCTCTTCGTCCTCCGGTTCGGGGGGCTCGTCTCCAGGAACCCACACTCTCTGACGTGTTCCGTAAGCGAACTCCTTGAGACTGCCATAGGCCTTGCCCGGCCCTTGAAGCGCTTCCATCCCTTGTCTAAGCGTGGGGAAGTCCTCCCACAATCGCCGCGTTAGGCCTAGACCGAAGCTCGCAAGCAACGCACCCGAGTTCAAACTCGATAGATCGGTTTCCGCCGAGATGTCGATGTATAAGGGCAGGACGTGGCCTTGCTCCTGGAGCCAGCGCACGGCGAGGATTAGCTCTGTTGTCTTGCCCGATCCGACACCCCCGACCAAGAGCTGTTGGCTTCCCGGCTCAAGGTCCGCCCGGCCGGCGAGATTCTGGAACAGAGAACCATGCAAGTCCTCGCACACCAGTCCGGCTTCGATCGCGTCCTGAGGAGGGGCAGTGGGATTGAAGGCCTGCATGTAGGCGCGGAACCTTTCGCGCCGCTGAAGCTTGACTTCCGTAGTTGACGGGGGACTCGACATGCTCTTCAGTATAAGCCCACGGCCATGATCAGGCAAAACAAATGCTCCCTCTGACCGTACCACCTGTTGCACAGTTGAGCACTGTGGAAAGCATGGCCACGCCCTGCTCCGTAAAGGCATAGGGCAACGTGCGCCTGCCCCCCTTCCTTCTCTTGACCTCGCAATTGGTCTCAGTTGGTCTGATGACTGCCACGCTAAGGTGCGGCCGGTTCCTGGGGGCCGCCTGAAACGTCTCGTGCAGAGTGGCTCCTCTTCTGCCGCCTCGTGAACTGCGACTTGTAGAAGCGAAGGTTCTCTCGCGCCAACTCATCCGATGGGTCCACGGCGACCGCTCGCTCGAGTATCCTGCCGGCCTCCTCGAGGCGACCTGCCTCGAAGAGACACCAACCAAGGTCGTTGACGAACTTCTGATTGCCCGGTTCAAGCTGCAGGGCTCGCTCGGACGCTGCCACCGCCTCCTCGTGGTAGCCTTCGTGACCAGCGCAGCATCCGACACCCTGGTGCAAAACAGCGGCAGCAGGGAATACCTCGATAGCCGCCCGGAACAGCTCCAAGCCATCCTTATACGCACCAATCTGGATGAGAAAACTCCCAGCCTCGTCGATGGTCTGGCAAAGGTCCGGCGTGTTCTCGGGCAACGACAGCAGTGATCGAAATAGTTTTCGCCCCTGGGCCCTTCTCCCAAGCTGATACTCGACCGACCCCATGCTTAGAATGGCGGGCGCATAAGTTGGCTTCAGCTCGAGTGACCACCTCAGAGCAGACACAGTACCTTCGCGGTCACCAAGAGCATCACGCAACATGCTATCGGCGTACTCAGCTTCCGCGTAGAATTCGCGTTCTCTGTCGGTGGCCTTCGCCTTGGACGTCCTTGGCCTTTTCATACTTGATGCTAGCGGAGCCGTTCGCCGGGTTGCGCCTTACCCAGAAAATGGCACGAGGGCGGCGACCGCCACGTCGATTAAACCCTCACCCCAACCTGCAAGTCAAGACCAACCGGCGAACGCGGGTGATGCCTCAGCCTCGGGTGGCAACGCACGTAGCGCCGGTCCCCCGCCGCGGGACCGGCACGTGCCGTCCCGCCCTGCGGGAGCGTAAGAAATCTCCCGAGTGAGGGAGAAACTTGAACTCGATTCGGTCGGCGTGGTGCGGCGAGCCTGCGCAGCAGTCGCGAAGCCCCGAGATCCCCGAGTTGGGATGCAACATCCCTATGTGCGTAGCCACCCGAGACGGAGAGATTACCAACCTTAACAGTTTAGACTTGACAAACTCCAACCCATCGGCTAGATTGGTAGCGTATGGCAAGGGGCGGAACATTCGAGGGCCGGTTGGGCGGCTGGCCTCACCCTCGTGACCATAAGTCCGTGGCTGCCGGGAAAAGGGTCTTTATGCAAGCTTTCACTGTGGACTGTTTACTGTCCCGCCGTGGGGGGTTGACTATCCCCCGGCCATTGCACGGCAAAGAAAGAATTCTTTTTTGCAGGAACGATGCGCGAATGTCTATGAAAACAAAGGACCACTGTGGAAAAGTGGGAGGGGAACCGGGAATGTTTATGAAAATAAAGGTAGCTATCCGCTCAAAGCCGGAATATATATGAAAACAGGCAGCTTAATGTTTTCAGTCGAGATCAGCTACAACATACTTTCACATGCCCCGACGCGGCGGAGCTTGAGAGGAGGCGAAATCTTTGACATCGCAATTTGCGGGGTCAAAAGAAGGAAGGGGGGCTGGACTTGGCTCTGGCAGATGCACCGCGAAGAAATTCTTTTTTTGAACGACCGATGCGGGAATGTGTATGAAAACAAAGGACCGCTGTGGAAAAGTGGGGCTGAAGCGGGAATGTTTATGAAAATAAAGGTAGTTATGCGTTAAAAGCTGGAATATATGTGAAAACAGGCAGGTTAATGTTTTCAGCCGAGATCAACCAGCTCTCATTTTCAGACAAACAGTCCCACTTCAGATCATAGCAATCCTCATCTCGTTGGGGACTTAATGTCCTTACTTGCAGGAGGCCGGCAATGAGTCCCCCCGCCTTCTGGCTTCGAGTAAGGCGCTAAAGGCGCGAGCCGCCCGTCTTGGCGATCTGGCGGGGACGTGGCTGGCAACAAGGACAGAAGTGGCTGCTGCGCCCCGCGATCACGATGCGCCGGATCGGCCGGCCACAGCGACGGCAGGGTTTGCCGGTGCGCTGGTAAACGCGCAGGCCCTGGGCGTAATTGCCGGGGCGGCCCTCGATGTCCACGTAGTCGCGGAAGCTGGTGCCCTGGAGCTTCACGGCGTGCTCCAGGACTTTCCTGACCGCCCTGAAAAGGCGGCGGGCTTTCCGGGCGGAAACCCGGCCGGGCTGCGCCAGCGGATGGATGCGGGCCACAAAGAGCGACTCATCCGCATAGATGTTGCCAAGGCCGGCCAGCAACTGCTGGTTCATCAGCCAACTCTTGATGGCGCCGCGGCGGGCGCGCATGGCGCTCAGGAACTGCTCCTCGGTCACCTGCTGCGCGTCCGGCCCCAGTCGGCCGAACGCGGCTTCCAGCTCCTCAGGCGTGCAGGAGCGTATCCTGCCGAACCGCCGCACATCGCGAAACCGCAACTCCTCGCGCTCGCCGAGCGCCAGCAGCACGTGTGTGTGCGGCTCGAGTGGCGCCCGGCGCGCGGAGACCGTGAATTGCCCGGTCATGCCGAGGCACCAGCAGATAACGCGGCGGCTGGTTTTCGGCGCTGAGCTCGAGGGCGAGCGCCTTGCCCTTGCGCTGCACTGAAACGATGGCGCGCCCCTCAATCTCGGCTGCGAATTGCTCCGGCGACCCAACAATGACGCCCGGATGGCGGACCTCAACGGCAAGGATGCGGCGCCCGAGAGCATGCCTCTGGAGGCCCTGCGAAACGGTTTCGACTTCGGGGAGTTCAGGCATTGGGCAATCTAACGACGAGGGCCAGAACGCGCGTCGGGCTCCCGGAGCCGCCCCGGAGTTTCATGGGGAGAGCGATAATGCAGGCGCCGGTGGCAGGCAGCAGGTCGAGATTCGCCA
>Ga0208687_1000835_pt1 | contig 17130 bp, 6 predicted proteins | sample June2015DPH_6_10_FD_184695 | JGI IMG/M metagenome (GOLD analysis project Ga0208687, IMG submission 184695) | Peatland microbial communities from SPRUCE experiment site at the Marcell Experimental Forest, Minnesota, USA - June2015DPH_6_100... | ecosystem: Environmental > Terrestrial > Soil >...
GGGCAGACCCTGAAGCAGCGGATCGAGAACGCGAAACTCGAAAATCGAAACGCGAAACTCGGGCCCAAGGCGAGTTTCGAATTTCGAGTTTCGAATTTCCCGTCAGGAACAAGAGCATCCTTGCCCGCTGATGAGGTGCTCGACCTCGCCATCCAGATTGCCGACGCACTCGACGCCGCGCACTCCAAGGGCATCATCCATCGCGACATCAAGCCAGCGAACATTTTCGTGATCCCGCGAGGCGGGATGGGCCAGGTGAAGATCCTGGATTTTGGCTTGGCGAAGCTGACCGTAGGGGCACCCCTTGTGGGTGCCCCCGCGTCTGCCGGGCACCCACGAGGGGTGCCCCTACAAGACGGGCCGACAGCTTCGATCGCGGCAGAATCCCTCACCAGCCCGGGTGTGGCCATGGGCACAGTCGCGTACATGTCGACGGAGCAAGCGCGCGGCGAGGAACTCGACGCCCGCACGGACCTCTTCAGCTTCGGCGCGGTGCTGTACGAAATGGCGACGGGCAGGCAGCCCTTCACGGGCAACACTTCCGCGATGATTTTCACGGCCATCCTCACCCAGGCCCCGACCCCACCGGTGCGGCTGAACCCCGACGTGCCGCCAAAGCTGGAAGAGATCATCAACCGGGCGCTGGAGAAAGACCGGGAGCTGCGTTATCAGCACGCCTCTGACATGCGCGCCGAGTTGCAGCGCCTGAAGCGCGACACGGAATCCGCGCGGAGCGCGGGCGTCTCGCCCGCTGTAGGGGCGGGCCTTGTGCCCGCCCCGATACGATCGGTGCCCGTCCCGGAAGGGCACCCACGAGGGGTGCCCCTACGAAAGGTTCTTGGTCCCGCTGCCCTGGTCCTTGTCGCTGCTGCCATCGGGGGAACGCTCTACTTCCGCTCGCGCCAGGCCACGACGCGCCTGACCGACAAGGACACCATCGTCCTCTCCGATTTCGACAACAAGACGGGCGATGCGGTATTCGACGACGCGCTGAAACAGGGACTCTCGGTGCAGCTTGAGCAATCGCCCTTTCTCGTCCTGGTTTCCGACCGCAGGGTAAACGAGACTTTGAAGCTGATGGGCCGCACCGCCGGTGACCGGCTGACGCCGGAGGTCGCACACGAGGTCTGCCAGCGCACGGGCAGCAAGGCGATGCTGACCGGCTCAATTGCGGGGCTGGGCAGCCAGTACGTGATTGGCCTGAAGGCAGTGAACTGCAACACAGGGGACGTGCTGGCGGAAGCGCAGGAGCAGGCGGCGGGCAAGGAAGCGGTGCTCAAGGCTCTGGACGCCGCTGCGGTCAGCTTGCGGAGCAAGCTGGGGGAGTCGCTCAGCTCGGTGCATGAATACGCCACGCCGGTGGAGGAAGCCACCACGCCATCCCTGGAGGCGCTGAAAGCCTACAGCCTGGGAGTAAAGACGCGCAATGCGAAAGGGGACACAGCCGCGCTGCCCTTCTTCAAACGGGCGGTGGACCTTGACCCGAATTTTGCCATGGCCTACGCCTGGATGGCGGCTGTCTACTGGGACCAAGGCGAAGTAGGGCGGGGGGCCGAAAATGCACGCAAGGCTTACGACCTGCGGGAGAAGGTAAGCGAACGGGAGCGGTTCAACATCCAGGGGAACTACTACCTTACCGCGACAGGAGAGCTGGAGAAGGCGGCGCAGACCTGCGAGCTGTGGCAGCAGACCTACCCAAGAGACTACTTGGCTTACAGAGGGCTGGGACTCGTTTCCCTCAGCCTGGGGAACTGGGAAGAGGCATTGGAGGAATTGCGAGCGGCGCTGCGCCTGGACCCAAATATTGGGGGCAACTATCTCAACCTCGGCTTCGCCTACACGGCCCTCAACCGGCTGGATGAAGCGGAGGCGGTGTTCAAGCAGTCGGAGGAGCGCAAGCTGGAGAACGAGGGCCTGCTCCAGAGCCGCTACTGGTTGGCGTTTCTGAAGGGCGATGCGGCGCAGATGGCGCAGTTGGCCTCAGCCGCCATGGGCAAGCCGGGCATTGAAGACGGGATGCTGGCCACGCAGGCGGACACGGAAGGTTGGTACGGCAAGCTGAAGAACTCGCACGAGCTGACCCGGCGGGCGATGGATTCAGCCCAGCACAACGACGCCAAAGAGAGTGCGGCAGCCTATCAGGCAGCGGCAGCGCTGCGCGAGGTGGAATCGGGAAACCGGGAGCAGGCGCGTGCCGAGGCCAATGCGGCAGTGAAGCTGGCCCCGAACCGCGATGTGCGGGCCATAGCGGCTCTGGCCCTGGCCCGGGCAGGCGACGCGGCGGGGGCGGAGAAGCTGGCGGCCGAACTCGACAAGGCCTTCCCGCTGGACACGCTGGTCCAGAGGTATTGGCTGCCCACGATCCGGGCTGGGGTCGCCTTGCAGCGCAAAGACCCGAACCGGGCCGTCGAACTATTGAAGGCGGCGAGCACGGTCGAACTTGGCGAACCAACTGGTCTCACGATATTCCTGTGCCCCCCTTATTTGCGTGGAGAAGCCTATCTCATGGTCCACGACGGCAACCGAGCGGCAGCGGAATTTCAGAAATTCATCGACCACCGAGGAGTGGTATGTAACTTTCCGTGGGGCGCGCTGGCCCGCCTTGGACTGGCGCGTGCTTACGCCCTCGAAGCCGGTGTAGGGGCGGGGCACCCACAAGGGGTGCCCCTACAGGACACCCTCGCCAAAGCCCGTGCCGCGTATCAGGACTTCCTCACGCTCTGGAAAGACGCCGACCCCGACATCCCCATCCTCGAGGAAGCCAAGGCGGAATACGCAAAGCTAAAATAATCCCCGCAATCCGCGGGTGGCGCCGACATGGCCTTTTATGTCGGCGACCGTTAAGAAGCCAGAACAGGCCACGGATAGGACGTGGTGACAGGGATGTTTCCCGTGTTCGTGGGGCGCCCCGATGCATCGGGGCGCCACCCGCGAAACCCGGCGGACGATTGCATCCAGGGGCGGTCGGGTGTATGTTATGGGTTGCTCGAAAATTGAAGACGGGAATTCCGGTTAAATGCGTTGGGGAGATTCATCTCATACGACGACGTTGACTTGGCTTTGAGCACGGCCTGACGTGCGTCGCCAAGGGCGGTTTCTCAGCAATGATCGGCCAGACCATCTCGCACTACCGCGTCATCGAGAAGCTCGGCGGCGGCGGCATGGGCGTGGTCTATAAGGCCGAAGACACCAAGCTGGGCCGGCTCGTCGCCCTCAAGTTTCTGCCCGAAGACCTGGCGAAAGACCGCCAAGCGCTGGAGCGTTTTCGGCGGGAAGCCCGCGCCGCCTCGGCGCTCAACCATCCCAACATCTGCACCATCCACGACATTGATGAGCACGAAGGCCAGCCCTTCATCGCTATGGAGTTGCTGGAGGGGCAGACGCTGAAGCAGCGCCTTGCCGGGAAACTGCTCAAGACGGACGAAGTACTGGACCTGGCGATTCAGATCGCCGACGCACTCGACGCCGCGCACTCGAAGGGCATCATCCATCGGGACATCAAGCCAGCGAACATTTTCGTGACCCAGCGTGGCCAGGCGAAAATTCTCGACTTTGGGCTAGCAAAGTTGGCCCCGAAGCCACGGCGGGCAGCGGAAGCAGTGGGGGCCTCAGCCTTGCCGACCGCGACTGCCGGAACCGCAGAAGAGCACCTGACCAGTCCCGGCGTGGCGCTGGGCACGGTGGCTTACATGTCGCCGGAGCAGGCGCGGGGCGAAGAACTCGACGCACGCACGGACTTGTTCAGTTTCGGAGTTGTCGTCTACGAAATGGCTACCGGCCACCTAGCCTTCCCAGGTAGCACGTCAGCGCTCATCTTTGACGCGATTCTCCACAAAGCGCCTACCGCACCAGTGCGCTTGAATCCGGAAGTGCCGCCGAAGCTCGAAGAGATTGTCAACAAGGCACTGGAAAAGGACCGCGACGTTCGCTATCAGCACGCCTCGGACATGCGCGCTGACCTGAAGCGCCTGAAGCGGGACACGGAGAGCGGGACACGCCCAGAGGCGGCGCTCGTCACCGCGGCTCCCCGGCGGTTCCCCCGTTGGGTGTGGGCGGCGGGCGCAGTGGCTCTGCTATCCCTCGCCGCCGGCCTGTATCTGCTGCGCGGCGGACGGCCGGCAACCGACTCGGTGGCCGTGTTGCCGTTCGCCAGCGCTGGCTCAGATCCGAACACGGAATACCTGAGCGATGGTCTGGCCGAGCAGCTCATCAACAGCCTCTCCCAGCTCCCCCAGCTCAGAGTAATTGCCCGCACCACGGCGTTCACTTACAAGGGCAAGCCAATCGACCCGGTAAAATTGGGAAAAGATCTGCGCGTACGCACGGTGCTGATGGGCAAAGTGGTGGAGCGGGGCGACCGCCTGATCGTGCAGGTGGACCTGGTGGGCACGGAGGACGGCTCGGAGCTCTGGGGGCAGCAGTTCATTCGCAAGGCGAGCGAGTTGCAGGCGGTCGAGGAGGAAATCGCCCAGCAGGTCGGTAACAAGCTGCGGGTCAGGCTGAGCGGTGAAGAGCAAGAGCGGCTGGCGAAACGCTACACGGAGAACCCGGAAGCCTACAACCTCTACCTCCAAGGCCGCTACCTCCTGGACGAAGAGACACCGGAGGCGATCGTCAAGAGCCGGGCTTATTTCGAGCAGGCCATTGCCAAGGATCCGAATTACGCGCTGGCGCATGCGGGGCTGGCCGACTCGTACACCTACGCCTGGATCAATTTCCTTGAACCTCCCGACGCGACAATCCCGAAAGCCCGGGAGGAGGCTCTAAAAGCGATCCAGATCGACAGTTCGGCGGGCGAAGGGCACATTTCGTTAGGAATCATCAAGCTGCTCTACGATTGGGACTGGGCCGGCGCCGAGCAGGAGTTGCGCCGGGGCGGCGAGCTCAGCCCGAACAGCGCGTACGTGCGCCACTGGTACGCGCATTATCTGGAAATCACCGGGCGGCTGCCGGAAGCCAACGTGCTCATGCTCCAAATGCTCGATGCCGATCCGCTCTCGGTGATGCTTTTGGAGGACATATATCAAGAATACATGTGGACTCATCAATGGGACCAGGCGCTCAGCATCCTTCAGAGACTGACCCCGCTCAGCCCAGACGACCCGACTGCCCGACAGTGGAGCCCAATGCTCTACGAGCGTCTGGGGCGGCATGAAGAGGCCTTGGCCGCCCTGGAGAAGTTGCGCGCTGCTCCCGAGTTCTTCAGCAGCGTATTCGTGGGGGCTTCTCTGGCCAAGATGGGGATGCGCCGCGAAGCGGAGAAGGTTCTGGCCAGCACGAAGGAGGCGGTAAAAAAGGAGCGCTTCCCGGACTATGCAGTAGTGGCGTACCTCTGCTTCGCACTGGGTGACCGAGACCAAGGATTCGCTTACCTGGACCAGGCTTATGAGGCGCGAGACCAGGACAACAACCGCCCGGAGCTGGCGTTCATGAACCCAGTCTGGTGGCTCGAGGATTCGCGCCGTGACCCGCGTTTTGCGGCGCTTCTGAAGAAAATCGGATTGCCGGCTGCCGCCATTCACTGAGCCTAGTTTCGCAGTGGGGTGGAGGGGAAGTCACCCCCGCGGCCCGAGCCTGCCGGCCGCAGGCCGAGTTACGAGCCAAGCCTCAACCACATGCCGACAGCTTCGGCGGCTTCCCCATAATGCTCCTGGGCTCCGCCCCGCGCTTCCGGGATCTCGTGCGCCGCATGAATTTCCCGCCGCAAGGCCGCCCGCGGCCTTTGGCTCCCCTTTTCTTGCGTGCGCCTCGAATGCGATTCCGTTCCGTACATACGCAGTTGCGGAATCGGCTGGCATAAATGACAACAAGGGAGCACGGCCCTTGCGGGCACCTCTGCCAGATTGTGCCTGTGAAACGCCCATCCACACCTGAATCCAGCCCGAGAGGTGACCCAGTCGATGGGAAGGCGACTTATCATTCCCAATCCATTCTGTTTCCATTGAGCACCCATGATGCGCACAGGAGCCCCTAGCGAAGTCCTGGTCTGCTGCCGGGACCACCTCACGGTCGATCCAGCACGGCGCGGTGTTGCTCCGGACAGCACTCCTGCGAACTGTTCCGCTACTTGAACTGTCCCGGATAGTCCTATTGCGTTGACTTGCTGGTACACGCGGCGTATGCTAGCCGCAATCGAAGTTCGCGTCATCTTGCTGTGAGGTAATCGCCTCATGATCGGCCAGACCGTTTCCCACTACCGCATCCTGGAGAAGCTGGGCGGCGGGGGCATGGGTGTGGTCTACAGGGCTGCGGACACCACGCTGGGCCGTCAGGTCGCTCTCAAGTTCCTGCCTGAGGAATGGAGCAAGGATAGGCAGGCCCTGGAACGCTTCAAGCGCGAAGCCCGCGCCGCTGCGGCGTTGAACCATCCCAACATCTGCACTATTTACGAGGTCGGCGAACATGAAGGCCAGCCCTTCATCGCCATGGAGTTGCTGGAGGGACAGACCCTGGAACATTTGGTGGATGTAGGGGCGCGCGGCGCGCGCCCAACGGGGCAGGGCGAACGCCGTTCGCCCCTACAAATCGATGCTCTGCTCGACCTGGCGATTCAGATCGCCGATGCGCTCGACGCCGCGCACTCGAAGGGCATCGTCCATCGGGACATCAAGCCAGCGAACGTCTTCGTCACGACACGCGGCCAGGCGAAGGTCCTGGACTTCGGCTTGGCCAAGCTGGCGCGGGAAAAACGGGGGCTGGGTGCTAGGGGCTGGGGGCTAGGGAAAGAAACCCTGCAAGAGATGCCGACCGCGACCTACGGAACCGCAGAGGAGCAATTGACCAGCCCCGGCGAGGTGATGGGAACGGTCGCCTACATGTCGCCGGAGCAGGCGCGGGGCGAAGAACTCGACGCACGGACAGACTTGTTCAGCTTCGGCGCGGTGCTGTACGAGATGGCCACCGGCCGCCAGGCATTCTCGGGCGCCTCGGCGGGAGCCATCCTGGAAGCTATCTTCAACCGCATGCCCCCTGCCCCAGGGCAATTCAATCTACAGGTTGCGCCGGGGCTGGAGGAAATCTTCATCAAGGCGTTGCAGAAAGAGCGCGGGCGGCGCTACCAAACAGCGGCCGAGCTCAAAGCCGATCTCGAGCGCCTGAAGGAGGAGCTGCCCTTGCGGCGCGAGATTACTTTGGCGCGCTATGTGCGCTGGAGGGCGGCGAGAACGATTCCGTACGTCGCCGCGGTGGTGGGCGTGATAGCACTGCTGGCGGTGCTGGTGGGGCTGAACGTGGGCGGCCTGCGCGAGCGCCTGCTCGGTCGAGCCGCTGCGCCGCGCATCGAATCCCTGGCGGTGTTGCCCGTGAAGAACTACTCCGGCGATCCCGGGCAAGAGTTCTTCGCAGATGGGATGACCGACGCGCTGATCGCTGGTCTGGCGCAGATTAAGGCGGTCAAGGTGATCTCGCGCACCTCGGTCATGCACTACAAGGGCACGAGCGAGACACTGCCGCAGATTGCACGGGAGTTGGGGGTAGACGGCATCGTCGAAGCCTCGGTGATGCGCTCGGGAGGCCATGTGCGCATCACGGCCCAGCTCCTCCAGGCGCGGCAGGACCGGCACCTTTGGGCAAACAACTACGAGCGCCAGATGACGGACGTGCTCGCGTTGCAGTCGGATGTGGTTCAGGCGATTGCAGACGAGATCAAGGTCCAGATCACACCGCAGGAGAGCGGACGGCTGAAGGCAGCCCGCCAGGTCGATCCGGAGGTCTACGACACAACGCTCAAGGCCGGGGCGATCCTGGAGTACGCGATGCGCGAAGAGCAATTTCGTCAGGCGATCGAGCTGTTCCAAAAGGCGATTGACCGCGATCCGACCTACGCCCCGGCCTGGGCGGGTTTAGGCGAAGCCCTGTGGTCGCTGGCGTCAGGGGGACTCGAATTTGTCGCCCCAGCAGAAGTACGCGACAGGGCGATCGCGGCGGCCGACAGGGCACTGAAGCTCGACCCCAACCTCGCCGACGCTCACAAGGCGCGCGCGGTCATCGCTGTCGACGGGGAATGGGATCTCGTAAAAGCGCAGCAAGAGTTCGAAAAGGCTCTCCAGCTGCGGCCCGGCTATGCGGCCGCCGAGAATCTGTATGGGCAGATATTTACGTTTACTCTTCTCCGTTTTGATGAGGCGCGTCGGCACTTTGATCGAGCGCGCGAACTTGACCCGTTTTCGCCCTGGAACGACCATAACGCGGTCGCGTGGTGGCTGTACCAAGGACGCTTTGAGAAGAGCCTTGAGGAGGCCGAGCGGGTGATGCAGCGGAATCCGACTCTCTGGATTGTGCGCCAGGAAATGGGAGGCGCCCGACTTGAGCTCGGGCAGCCCGGCCAGGCTGCGGCCGAGTTCGAGGCGGCGCTCAAGCTGGTCCGCCCCGAACCCCCGCCCCCTGTGGCCTTCGCTGCCCTCGGCTTGGCGTACGGCTTGGCGGGGCGACGAGCTGATGCCCTCAAGGTTCTCGCTGAGATGGAGCAGGCGTCGAAGAATCGGTATATCTCGCCGTACTGTCTCGCGTTGGTGTACTCGGGGCTGGGCCGAATGGACGAAGCTTTCCGACTTCTCGATCAAGCGCTGGAACAGCGGACCCCTTACCTGATCATTTCCCCCCGATACGATCCCGGCTCCGTCGGCTTCCGGCGAGACCCCCGGTGGAAGCCGTTCATGGAGCGCGTCCGGCGGGAGATACGCCTGCCTCCCGGCACCCCCAACCCGTATTCGTAGCCCGGGCTGGAATGGCAGCGGCCTCTGGAATGCCTTGGGCGGCCTTATCGAGAGGATTCCGCCAGCCCTTGCGGTCTCAGACTGAAGGCCTTCTCCGGTACGCTGCGCTCCGACCCGCGCTTCCAGAACCTCCTGCGCCGCACGAACTTCCCGCCGCAAGGTGACCTGCGGCTTTTGGCTCCCCCATTTCGTACGTGTGCCTCCGATGCGATTCCGTGCCGCACATGCCCTGTGGCGGGATAGACCGGGATACATGGCACGAGCGGGCGCAGCCCTTGCGACCAACTCTGGGAGATTGGGCCTGATAAACGCCCTTCCCTGACAATGGGGTATTTTGTCCCTGCCCAGGCTCACGAGTGCACACGAGGGCGGATCGCTTGCCGGGAACAAAGGAAGGATTTACTATTCAGTGGTAAGTAGTGTTTTGACTGGTTGTCTCACTTCAAGGGCCCACACCAGTCAGTAACCGGTGTTCCGGATATTATGCGGATCAACCTAATCACTGTTGAGCTGAAACAGGGATACGGAGTCGGAGGTGCTGGGTGGAACCACCCCATGAACCGCCGCTCCAGCCTGATTATCGTCGCACAACCCGGATAGCAACGAGGTGGCAGCGATGGCTCTCGCAGAATGGAGGACTTGGCGAACGCTGGTAGTACTGATCGGGTTGGCTGCCATTGCCCTTGCACTGTGGCCGCGCAGAGGAACCCAGCCGTTGGGCGATGTCGCGACGGTACCTGAGCTAGAGGCGCTCATGGAACGGCTGGTAGCCTCTGCCACGCCCCCCGGCATGTCCCTGGTAGTCGTCAGGAACGGTGATGTCGTGTACGCAAAGGGGTACGGCTGGGCCGACGGTCCCCGGCGGATCGCGGCGACCCCTCAGACCGTCTACCACTGGTTCTCCTGCACCAAGATAGCCACGGCAATCGCCATCCTGCAGTTACGTGAGCGCGGCGCATTGCAGCTAGATGACCCAGTGACGAAGTACCTTCCTTTCTTCACGGTGCACACCCCTTCAGCTTCAGGCAGCCAGGTGACGATCCGCCACCTCCTCACCCACAGCTCAGGCCTGCCGGACGCGGGCTGGCGCATCATTGGCTGGGTCCACCACGACAACGAGCCAGCCGTCAACCAGACGGCGATGCTGCAGCGCGTGCTTCCGCGCTACGTCAATCTCGCCTTCGAGCCGGGCGACCACGCCGAGTATACGAATATCGGCTACATGGTCTTAGGTGCTATCATCGAGAGGGTCACAGGACGGACGTACGAGGACTACGTCCGGCAGGAGATTCTGCTGCCGCTCGCGATGGAGCATACCGACTTCGTGTACAAGACGTCGATGGCCTCCGATGAGGCCGCCGGTTCACATCCGCTCCTCCATAGCTGGTCAGTGATGATTCCCTTCCTTGCTGGGTCCTATGTCCGTGAGGTCACCGCAGGCCGCGTGTGGTTCAAGCGCTTCTACAACGACCAGACGCCTCCTACGGGGCTGATCGGGTCCGCGGCTGATGCGGCGCGGCTTCTGTCAGCCCTAACCAATGGGGGGCAGTTCCAGGGCCGGCGTATCCTGTCGCAGGAGTCGGTGACGGCGATGGTCCGTGAGGGCTATGTCGACGGCCGAGAGGATGATAGGCGCATCAATCGCCGACAAGGGATAGGGTGGCAGATTTATCGAGACAGAGATCGGCTGATGATTAGGCACGATGGTGGTGGCCTGGGTTTCAGCAGCGTCATGAAGCTGTACCCAGATGAAGGCCTGGGTCTTGCGCTTTTCACCAACGACGTGACCTGTCAAGCCTCGGGCGTCGTGAGTCTCGCAGCCGGCCTGAATTGGTAAGGAGGTCGGCATGTCGCGGCTGATACAGGTCATTGCGCCACACAGAATGGTCCCCCGCATCTTGGGGCGCTACCCTGGCGACACCAAGTGGAGGCTACCCGTGCTGGTGGAGCTGCCGTCCCCACCTACGGCTATCGGAGGGTGGCGTCCGGGTGGACCGCAGAGCATGAATGACCGTGACTGACAAGGGTTGGAGCATTGCGGACAAGCCCAACAACCGCATGCACCCGACGCGTGTCGCGCGCGGGTGCGGTGGTCCCCTAGCCTGAGACAAAGAGGTAAGACAGCCCTTCCGACCACCTCTGTCAGATTGTGCCTGTGAAACGCCCATCCACACCTGAATCCAGCCCGAGAGGTGACCCAGTCGATGGGAAGGCGACTTTTCAGGCCGAATCCCGCAACAGCGCGGGAACTATGTGCGCTGCCACAACTTGCAGTGCGACGAGCGAGTAGATCCTTTGCGACCACTTGAAAGTAATCTCCGCGTACGCGACCAGAACTAAGCCTCGGCGGCGGCGGACGCTACGGTGTGTCCTGTCCCTCGGTCTGAGCGCGCGTGTAGCGCGCGGGTCACAAGGAGCTTCCTGTGATCTATTTACGCAAAATAATGCTGGAGGAACTCCAGCGTCGTAATTACTCCGATGGTGCGATCCGCCACCATCTGCGAGCTGCCGAGGAGTTCCCCCGATATTTCGGGAAGCCCCCCGACCAGCTTGGTCTCGCCTCACTGCGCACTAACCGAACCTACCTGCTCAAGGACCGGAAGCTGGCGTTCGGAAGCGCAAGGAACTCGCCGCTCTCGAATGTCTTGGCTTTGTTCGAGTGTTGCGCGGAACGGAGTTCAAACACAGATCGGTTCACATTTGCGGCGTTCCGTGGCAGCACGATCCTGCAGAGGTGACGAGGCTAGTTGGACGCTTGCATAGGTCGTCTCAGTCCGGATCGCAAATTCTTCTGCTTCACAATTTCATAAAGGGAACGAGATCGATACCAGCACAATTGTGGGAGGTCGATCCCCGATGCTGTGAGGGATTTGCCAGAGCATTTGTGGGCCACCATCACGTCTACGAGACGGCCGCCGATTGCGTTATGCCGGGATCAACTGAGGTTCAGAATATGCTGGACCAGTCCGAGAAATGCGTCGTTGTGTACGATTCTGAGGCTGATAGCATCGAAAGACAAGCCTTGCCTAAGACTCATCCTGTTGTGGCACTTAGGGTAGCGGCCCGACACATTGCGCCGTGCAAAATGCGTGTGCAAAATGTATTGACATTCTGTTGGCGCGCGTAGAGAATCTACCGTCAGGTGTCGGGTAAGTTGAAGAAAGAGTCGTTTTCTCTCGGAACTCCAAGCTCTTATCTTTTGCGGTCTCCCGCTCCAGGCACGTCGGGAGGCGCATAAGCGTGTGAGCACTGAGCATTACGATCTTTGCACTCCCTTCTTCGGGGAGTGCAGGTTGAGGAGGCGCAGAACATGAAACGGCTTCTCTTTTGCTTAGGATTGGCAGGGCTATTGACGGCAGGGATGGTTCCTTCGGCGTGGGGCCAGGCGCTGACCTCTTTGCGGGGCACGATCTCTGACCAGAGCGGCGCCGTCATTCCCGCCGCAAAGGTGACTCTCGTTAACGTGGACACGGCCATCACGCGCGTGACCAGCAGCAGCGGGGACGGCGTCTATGAGTTCCTGCAAGTCTCCCCGGGCAAGTACCGCCTGGCGATCGAAGCTCCAGGGTTCAGAAAGTATGTGCGGGACAACATCGAATTGCTCGTGAATACGCCCGCGACCATCAACGTGGCCCTCGAGGTCGGCCACGCCACGGAGGTGGTTGCCGTGAGCGCCGAGGCGCCGCTCCTGAATACCACGGACGCCTCGTTGGGCAACGTCATTACCGAGAACCAAGTCAAGCAACTGCCCATGGAGGCCCGCGACGTAGCGGGCCTTTATAGCTTGCAGCCCGGGGTGGTTTACCTGGGTAATCGGCCTGACATCGACCTGAATTACGATACGCGCAGCGGCGCCGTCAATGGCGCGCACAGCGATCAGTCGAATATTACCGTCGACGGCATCGACGCGAACGACCAGTCCAATGGTTACGCGTTCACTTCCGTCCTGCGCATGAATCCCGATGCCATGCAGGAATTCCGTGTGACGACGACGAACTACAACGCTGACCAAGGCCGTTCCTCCGGCGCCCAAGTCGCCATCGTCACCAAGAGTGGCACGAACAGCTTTCACGGCTCGCTCTACGAATACACCCGCAATACCGCCACCAGCGCCAACGACTGGTTCATCAAACGCGCGGAGCTTTCGAGCGGAGAGCCGAACCAGGCCCCCAAGCTTATCCGCAACATTTTCGGCGGGTCGGTGGGCGGGCCCGTCAAGAAGGACCGGGCGTTCTTCTTCGTGAACTACGAAGGGCGGCGTGACCGCCAGGAGGAGAGTGTGGTGCGAGTGATCCCCAGCGCCACACTTCGTCAGGGTGAGATCCGCTATAAGGACGTCAATGGCAACATCCAGACGCTGACCTCCCAGGACATCACCAACATGGATCCTTTGCACCTCGGGCCTGACCCCGTTATGTTGGGCTACTTCCAGAGCTATCCCATGCCCAACGACAACTCCGTGGGCGACGGGCTCAACTATGCCGGGTATCGTTTCCCTGGGTCCGTGCTGCGACACTTCGACAGCTATATCGCCCGCCTGGATTACAAGTTGACTTCGGGCGGCAATCAAAGTCTGTTCTTCCGGGGCGATATGCAGCCTTACGACCTGGACCGGGGTGCGCCCTTCCTCCCCGGCCAGCACCCCATGGAAACCAACGAAGACTATAGCAAGGGAGTCGTGGTCGGCTACACAAGCATCTTCAACCCTACCCTCGTTAACAATGTCCGCTGGGGACTGACGCGGCAGAGCCAGGCCGTGCTGGGAAGTTCGAGCCAGCCCTGGAACGAATTCCGCGGGTTGGATCAAGGCATTACTCGCAGCCATAGTTTCACCCTGCCGGTTAACAACTTTGTGGATGACCTCTCCTGGGTCAAAGGGCGGCATTCCTTTTCTTATGGCACCAACATTCGCTTCATTCGGAACCCCCGAAATAGTCTGGAGACTTCCTTCAGCGACGGCCTAACCAATGCCTCTTGGCTGGCTACGGCTGGCATCGCCAACAAAGGGATTCCCCTGGATCCGGCGTATAGCGGCTTCCCTGGCGTGGACCCGTCGTTCAACAACTCCTACGATTTTCCGCTCATTGCCATGTTGGGCAGCGTCACCGAGGTGGACGCCACATACAACTACGACAAGCAAGGCCACTTACTGGCCCAGGGGGCGCCCCTCCAGCGGCACTTTGGCGTGGATGAATATGAGTTCTATGCTCAAGACGCCTTCCGCATCAAACCGAACCTCACGCTGACTTACGGCCTCCGTTACGAGCTGATGTCGCCTCCCTGGGAGACAACAGGTCTACAGGTCGCCCCCAACATCAACATGGGGCAGTGGTTCCAGCAGCGGAGCATCAACATGTGGAACGGTATTCCTTCCAGCCAGGACCCCCTCATCCAGTTCGCCCTGGCCGGGCCGGCGAACGGCAAGCCCGGCTATTACAACTGGGACAAGCACAACTTCGCTCCCCGACTGGCCCTCGCCTATTCCCCGCGGCCCAGTTCGGGCTTTTTCAAGAGCCTCTTCGGCGAAGGCGACAAGACTTCTATCCGGGTAGGCGCCGGGATTGTTTATGATCGGATTGGGGCGGGCTTGCTTAGTACCTTTGACCATTCGGGCTCCTTCGGACTTTCTACGGGCTTAACGAACCCCGCCGGTATTCAGACCCTTGACTGTGCCCCCCGACTCACGAGCCTCAATGTCATTCCCACCTCGGACTGTACGGGAACGCAACTCTTCATTCCGGCTCCCCCAGGTGGCTTCCCACAGGCCCCGCCCAGCACGCTGGACTCGGGCGGCTTTGCTATTGCCTGGGGCTTGGACAATTCCATCAAGACTCCGTATTCCTACATGCTCGATTTCTCAATCACTCGCGAGCTCCCCAGGAATGTCACCCTCGAAGTGTCTTACGTGGGCCACCTCGCCCACCGCCTCCTCGTCCAGGAAGACCTCGCCATGCCGCTCGACCTTGTGGACAAGAAAACTGGAATCGACTACTTCAAGGCTGTGGACCGTCTGAACCAACTGGGGCAAGCAAATACCCCCGCCTCCGCGATCACTCCGGCCTTGGTTGGCCCGACGGCTGCGTATTGGACCGACATGATGCAACCTGTAGCCGCTGGAGGAGCTTACTCGGTTCCCGGTCTCGGATGCCCTGGGAGCTCCACCGCCGACCCACTTCAGGCCGCCTATCAACTCTTTAATTGCTTTATATTCAACGAAACCACGGCATTGTCAGATTGGGACCTGTATGGTATACCCGATGCCAACAACTCCAACTTGGCGTACTTCCCGACCACCGGGCAGAATTCGTTCTGGAACCGGCAGTACTCGTCCCTGTATGCCTGGCGGTCCATCGGCAACTCGAGTTATCACGCCTTAGAGGTCAGCCTTCGCAAACGCATGGCGCACGGGGTACAGTTCGACTTCAACTATACCTGGTCCAAGTCCGTAGACTTGATGTCGGACGCGGAACGCATCGGGGCTTGGGGCGGGCTGGGGGGAGTGATCGTTAACTCTTGGGACTACAAGCAAATGCGTTCCGTCTCGGATTTCGATACGCCCCATCAGATCAACGCGAACTGGGTTGCTGAGCTGCCCATTGGGCGGGGTCGACCGCTGGCCCACAACGCTCACGGAGCCCTGCAAGCACTGATCGGGGGCTGGCAGAACTCGGGGATAATTCGCTGGACGAGTGGATTCCCGGTTAACGTATTCAACGGCTATACGTGGCCAACAAACTGGCAGGTTGAAGGGAACGCCATGCTCGTCGGCGCCGCGCCACCGACCCATACCACCAAAGACGGGGACGGGACCGTCAACATGTTCCGCGATCCCTCTGCCGCCTTGGGGGCGTTTCGCAATCCCATTCCCGCCGAGGGTGGAGAGAGGAACGTCATCCGCGGCGACGGCTATTACGGTTGGGACATGGGACTGGAGAAACGCTGGAAGATGCCCTATGCAGAGAATCATTCTCTGCAGTTTCGTTGGGAAGTCTTCAACGTCCCCAATTCCACGCGCTTTAACGTTACCTCGAATCCTCCGGAGATTGACCTTGCCACATCTTTCGGGAACTACACGGGCTTGCTGACCAGCCCGCGGGTCATGCAGTTCGCGCTGCGGTATGAGTTCTGAAGAATTATGAGGCGATGATCCCTTGGATCTGCTTCGCAGTCGCTTACGGCGCGCCCTTCACCACTCGGAATCCAATGTACGCCGTGCCGGGTTGCGTTTCCAGGGCTTTGGGGTCGGCCGGTCGGTCGGCGCTCCCGCCCAGGGTTTTGCCTTTGCCGTCTTTCGTAACGCACCACTCCGCCACGTTACCGCCCAGGTCAAAAACCAACTGGTCTTCGCCCACGGCGCGGAAGCTGCCCACTTCTTTGAGCAGTGGGGCCGCGCTGCTCAGGTCCTTTAGCTTAGCCTCCAGGCGCGCGGCGTCGTCAGGATTGGGCTTGTACCCGGCCCAGTAATCAAGCGTGTTTTCGCTCGCCGCCGGCGTCTTGTAGACGGCTGTCATCTCGCCTTCACGGCCCAAGCGATACGTCTCGCCCGTGAGCTTGCTGAGCCACGCGCAATAAGCCTGCGCCTGCTCGAAAGAGATGCCATTCGCGGGATAGTTCTCTGTCCCCGGCTCGACTTGGTAATCCCTGTCAAACGCCGCGTACTGCGCGCGCGTCACCTCGAAGCGGCCGATCGTGAGGCCCTTGTACGCCACGGTCTCCGGCGCCAGCGTGGATTTCACCTTCACGCCGTAGTTCAGTCCGACCTTCTTGATCCGCTGGCGTTTGCTCAGCTCTCCCAGCGGAGAGTCGGCGCGAAAGGCTTCGTTCGCCGCCGCGCCGGGTTGGAAGAGATATTTGTCGAACCATGCTTGCTCTTCTGCCAGCTTGCGCCGCCGGTGCGAGAGCTTGTGCGGCCCGTGCGGCTCACCAGGCAGGACGAGGAAGCGGGTGTTGGTGAGACCGAGTTGTTCGAGGGTACGAAAATGCTCCCAACCCTGCACGTGACCCACGGAACGATCTTCGGTGCCCGAAAAAATGATGGTCGGCGTGCGTACCTTGCTGAATTCATAGAGGGGCGATTTGCGAATGTACAGTTCCGGATCCTCGTACGGTGCGGCGCCGAAATAGTAATTGTCGAAAGCCGCACCGTCGTCTGCATAGGCCCAATCGCTGGGTTGCTCGACGTCGCCGGCGCCCGCTGAGGCAACTTTGTAGCGCGTCGAGTGAACCGTGAGTGCAATGGTCAGAATCGCGCCGTTCGACCAGCCCAGCAAACCCATCCGCTCGGGATCGACGAACCCGCGCGCGATCAAATCATCCACACCTTTCTCGATGTCCGGGACTTCCAGGTCGTAGTACTTCCCGCCGCCGATTGATTCCGCCCACGCCAGGCCGTAATTCCCGCTGCCATGGTAGTTGG
>Ga0208687_1000843_pt1 | contig 17002 bp, 29 predicted proteins | sample June2015DPH_6_10_FD_184695 | JGI IMG/M metagenome (GOLD analysis project Ga0208687, IMG submission 184695) | Peatland microbial communities from SPRUCE experiment site at the Marcell Experimental Forest, Minnesota, USA - June2015DPH_6_100... | ecosystem: Environmental > Terrestrial > Soil >...
AAGGCCCGCATCGTGTTCGAGTTCTTCGACCCCCTCCCCAAGTTCAACAAGCACATGGAGGTATCCCGCCCCGAGTACACCATCGAGACGAAGCGGTGGGGCCTGCGCAAGTCCGCCGACACCGAGCAAGGGGCGGGAGTACGTGCCGTCATGGGCGGGGTCGCCTACACGGTCGGCAACATCGACGTAAGCCGCCTCAGCGAGGCGCAGCAGCAGGTGCTAGGCATGCCCCTGGACATCTTCTACAGCATCGGCGAGGTCAACCCCGCCGTCAGCCGTGAGAACCTCCAGCTAGACGCCAGAACCATCGACGCCATCAAGAAGTCCCTGGACGAGGTATACGTGGAGATACTGGAGCAGGTGAAGAAGAAGGTCGATGCCGCCCCCAACATGTGGGAGGGCAAGATGATTATCTGGAACATGCTCCAGCACGACGCCATCGCCGGGATAGTCAACGCCGCCTACAACAAGGGGCAGCTATCCGGGCAGTACGCCAACTTCACCCTGACCGGCACGGGCAAGGACCTTGCCGCCAACGAGCTTGACTTCACGTCCGTACAGGTCTACCGCTACGAGCGCTCCTGGAGGCGCAGGGGGAGCCAGAGGGAGGAGATGTTCACCCTCAAGCCCGAGGAGCGCAGCGCTGCCCTAAAGAGCACCGAGTCGGGGGTAATGGAACGGAAGGAGTACGACTGCAAGTTCAGGGTGGACCCCGAGGTCGCCTTCGTCCTGGACGACATGAAGCCGGGGCGTGCCAACAAGTTCGTGTACGCCTACGTCCAGAACCGGGCGTCGGACAACCCCGAGAAGCGGGTGGTCTACCTGATATCGCCCCTCAAGGACGCCGACCAGAAGGCCGCCCTGGCAGAGGCGGACGGGCTGCTGGCAGCGCTCGGCAACCCGCCCATAGCCGCAGCCAGCGCCTTGCAGGCCAAGTACTACTACCTGTTCCCCAAGCGTGAGTACGTGCCCAGGGAGCGTGGGGTGCTGAGGTTCGAGAAGCCCTATGGCCGCTCCTGGCGCAACGCCTGGAGGGCTGCGACGGCAGAGCAGGTGAACGACGGCGGGACCAAGCTCTACGTGGTCATCGAGGGCAGGAACCGGGAGCCCCAGGACGCCCCGGCCGCCAGCTCCCCCCGCAGCTTCGACGTCCTGATAGAGCACATGAAGGAGTCGGGGCTGTTCGGGATGGACACCGCCACCCCCGTGTTCGGGCTGCGCAAGAACGCCAAGCTGCGCCAGGAGCACGGCTGGACCGAGTTCAAGGGGTACGTGGAGAAGGCGGTAAGCCAGGAGATGACCCCCGTGCGTGAGGCATCCCTCAGCCTCAAGGTCCACCCCTTCCGGACGGACTGGGAGTTCGCCCTGGACTACATCGCCAAGCACCACCCGCTGGACGGGGGCAGCCCCTTGCAGCAGTTCGCCGACGACCTTGCCGCCGCCAAGAAGGCGCTCGGCAAGTCCGGAGAGCACTTCGCCGCCATCCTGAGCATGATAGGCAGGAAGGCGACCACCGTGGACCTAAACGATGCCTGGGCAAAGGTGAAGGCGCAGTACCCCGTCATCGACATGTTCGGGCGGCGTGGCTACGGCAGCGGGAACGTCAGGGAGACGGACGCCTTCGTGGGCTATGCCCGGATGATAGAGCAGGCGGCCCAGAAGCCCCAGGGGCCTACCAAGGACGAGCTTCGCCGGGCACGCAAGGCACGCAACCAGAAGGCCTACTACGAGCGCAAGAGGCAGGCGGGGCTGGCAGCCCTGGCCAGCCACCAGGGGAACGATAAGTTCCTTATGGTGAACGGCGTGCCCGTCCTGGACGGCGCAGTGTAAAATCCTCCGGGGATTACCCCCCGGCAAGGTATAATAGAGTAGAAGGAGACAACCGTATGGCAAAGGCAGCAGCAATCCCCTATGTAATGCAGGACAACTTCGTGTCGGTACTGGTAGGCGGAAGGCCGTTCCAGCTACTCGCCAGCCACCCGACGTTCAGACGCATGGTGCGTGCCCTGAAGGGAAGGAAGTGGGACAGGGTCCCCGACCTGGTGAACCTTGCGCAGTCCATCTCCAACCGCAGCCACGGCAACGTGGAGGTGCGTGAGGGCAAGGTGTTCTACAAGGGTTCCGAGGTGGACTCCTCCCTGACCCGCATGATGGTGTCCCTCGTCGAGCACGAGCAGCCTGTCACCCACATGCTGCGGTTCATGGACAACCTGTACGAGAACCCCAACCCCCGTGCCATCCAGGGCCTCTACGACTTCCTACAGCGCTACAGCATGCCGATAACGGACGACGGGTGCTTCGTCGCCTACAAACGGGTGGACGGGGGTTACAAGGACTGCCACTCGCACACCATCGACAACAGTGTCGGCACGGTGAACGTCATGCCCCGCAAGGACGTTGACAAGGACTCCGCCAACGTCTGCTCCAGGGGCTACCACTTCTGCTCCAGGGCCTACCTCACCAGCTTCTCCGGCGAGCACCTGATGGCAATCAAGGTCAATCCCGCCGACGTGGACGAGATTCCCGAGGTGGACTGCGGGAAGGGGCGCACGTGGCGCTACGAGGTCATCGACGAGGTCCCCAACCAGAACTACGAGAAGGAGGACGCCGAGTACTTCCAGCGCCCGCTCATCGCCGTTGGCAGGGACCGCAAGGCGCTCATCAAGAGGCTCCTGGCGCTGTCCTCGGTGGCACGCCTCGTGGCACGGACAGAGCGTGACCGTGCGAGGTACCGCCGCACCCGCAAGAGGCTCGGCGACAACCACCCGCAGGTCCAGGTCGCAGGGCTGACCAGGCAGGCCCTCGGCAAGGCGTCCCTGGGACGCCTCCGGCAGTGGTACGAGCGGTTCGCCGCAGACAACCCGCCTGCCCCGGCAGGCAGGCCCGCCGTGTTCGCCAACCCCACCCGCCCGGCACGCATCGCAGCGGGCCTGAACATTGTGGCGGTGGCGAACGAGATGAAGGTACGCCCCTCCGACGTGTACAAGCAGGAGAAGGCCGAGAGGCCCACGCAGCGGTTCATCGACAACTACATCGCCGCCGTGCAGAGGCTCTCGGACGCCGGGTACGGGGTAGGCTTCGAGTCGGCAAAGGCACAGGAGAAGCGGGGACGGCCGTCCGTCCTCGCCTCCTAGACCGAGGGGCCATGTCTCAGACCAGCAAGGAAAAGTGGCTGTTCGTCGGGCTGCTCGCCTTCTTCCTGGCCATCGCCCTGGGCCTCACCCTGGTGGTAGGAGGAGCATCCCCCTACCTCTACCTCCTGATTTCGATGGCATGGACGTTCACCGCCCTGTGCGCCTGGAAGCTTGGCAGACTTATGGGGGAATGACCGTGGGAGACAGCAAGGAACCAGGCACTATCGAGGAGCTATCCGACCTCCTGAGGCAGACGGTGGAGGAGGGGAGGGGAATCCTCGGCGAGGTGGCCGACGCCAACCGGCAGCTCGGCCAGTCCGCAAGGGAGCTATGCGACAGCCTCAACCGGCTCGTGTCTCCCCCGCCGATGCTCCCGCCGAGACGGAGGGGACGATGGCTGTAATAGCAGGCGTCAGGGGGGCAATCGAGAGATGGAGGGAGAGACGACGCCTCCGCAGGGAGGCCCGCCGCCTCATAAGGTTCTACAGGGGCTACCTGAGGCTACTGAGGCAGGTCCAGCGGGAGGCAGAGGAGCTGGGCCTGGCCAGCCATGATTAGGCTATTCAACCACACCCGGCACCCGGACGCCCCTATCAGGAAGGTCCTGGCGTTCGCTGCCAGAGCGATAGGGGTAGGGGGGGACGTGTACGTCAAGGTCACCCCCTCGCTGCGGCTCCGGCCCAGCGCCTACGCAAAGCGTGGGTTCCCCTACCTAGGGTTCATGCGGTGCGCCTCCGACCGGAAGGGCAGGAACGGGAAGCTGCTGGGGGACAAGCCAGGGTTCGCCGTCCTGTCCCTGACCGGCAGGAGGGGGAAGGTGGACTGGCTGGAGGCATGCTGGTGGTTCATGCATACCGCCCTGCACGAGATGGCGCATATCCGGCAGTTCCGTGAGAACAGGTACGGTATACTGAGGCTCAGGGAGGCCGAGATGTCCAGGGGGGCCAAGAGGAGGCTGAGGCACAATGCCCGCCCGTGCGAGGTAGATGCCTGGGACCAGGTCGAGGACGTGAAGAAGGACAAGAGGAGGTACCTGCGGCAGCAGGACCTCACCATCGACCTTGCCGTGGCCATCGAGGAGGCAGAGAGTGGGGGTATTCGGCCCAGGTAAGCCGAGGCACGAGCACGCATTCAGGGTGAAGAGCGTGGCGCTGGTAAGGCCGGACGGAGAGGCGCTGAGGAGGCTGGCCGACCCTGCCGTGTTCTCCCAGGCCATAGGCATATACCTGGACGAGGACGACTATACCAGCATAGCAGAGGCGCTGCTGGAGCGCTCCGTCCCCAGGACCTCGGTGCTGAGGGAGTGCTCCTGCGGGGCGCTGGAGGAGAGGATGTACAGCGGGGACCACACGCAGGCGTTCAAGTAGGGAGGGGCCATGAAGAGGCTGGAAACGATACCGAGCGAAAGGCTCAGGAAGTGCTTCGACGCAGGGAGCGTAGCGGCCCTGTTCCCGCTCCTCAAGGGGTGGACGGGGGAGGAGCTTACGGCGCTCCTGGGCGACGTCGATACCTTCTACGGGGTAAGCCTGGAGAAGATAGGGGCAAGGGCCCGGGAGATGAGGAAGGGGACCAAGAGGGGGAAGGCCGGCACGGCGGTGCGGGCGGTCCTCGCCAGGGCCCAGGGCAAGGTAGAGATGCACCTCGTGGCCATATGCTCCGAGATATCCTCCGTGGCGCAGTACTACCTGCACGGGGAGGACGGGGGAGCGGCATGAAGAGGAAAAAGGCAGAGATATGCCTGGCGGTAGGGGACCTGATGCGCCTGGCAGAGGCAGCGACGGACACCAGCCTGGGCCAGCGCATCTACGTGGTGGTTGCCGAGACGGTGCAGACCCCGATGGGCCTGGACCTGGAGGGCGGGGGGGAGAGGCTGTTCAGGCCCCCCGAGTCCGTGACCGTGCGCCAGCCGCACGGCAGGGTTGCCGCCCAGGTAGCGCACGTGGTCAGCCTCGTCCGGCTGGGGATGGCACAGCATACCATGATGGGCAGCGGCCTGACCAAGCTGCCCTCCAGCACGGACCTCTACGAGTACCTGACCAGGGTGTGGCTGAGGCTCTCGGTGCCGATAACCACCGTGGTCCTGTCGGCAAGGGACAGCTACGAGCTGCACCACGTGTACAGGCTCCTAGAGCAGGTGCCACGTGCCCGTGTGCAGGCGTTCTACGACGAGAACGCAGAGGCGTACGGGCCAGGGAAGATAATGACCGCCATCGCCACGGAGCCTGTCGTACCGTCGGCCACGGCAGGCATCCTCGACTACCTGCCCCTGTGGACGCCGAGGGAGAAATAGGGGGGCACGCACATGGCAAGGCTGACGCTGACGCTTACGGAGGGCGACCTGGTGAGCCTCCTGCGGGGGGAGCCTGTCCAGATATTCCACGAGGCCCCGGTCAGGGAGGTCGTCCTGGAGAAGGGGGCCAACCTCCACCATATCCTGGAGACGGCCGAGGAAGAGCTGAGGAAGAGGGCATAATGGACACCGTGACGATGACCAGGATAGGGCTTAAGGACTGCCACGGCACGCTGTACGAGTGCCCGTGCGGAGGCGAGTTCGCCGTCCTGGAGGAGGCGTGGGAGCCGAAGGCGTGCCCCCGCTGCGGCGGGAGGGTAGAAAAGGTAGTCCTGCCGGAGGATGACTCGGCGTCCTGGGAGCAGATAGGGGCCTACGGGGAGCAGCGCAGGGCGGACGACAGGGACGGGACCAGGGAGCGGCTTAAGGCCCCCAGGGGGATGTTCCGGGTCGTCGGCGTGGACACCTTCGAGGGGCCGAGGGAGGACTACCTCGTAGGGGACTACGGCAGCAAGGCCAAGGCCCTCAAGGTGGCCAAGAGGCACGGGGGGCAGATGAACCCCGTGCATGTCTACGACGACCAGGGGAACAGCCTGGCGATGTACGGGAGCGTATGATGGGCGACGTCGGCGAAGGGGCTTACCGCACAGGGGACGGCATAAAGCACTACCCCCCAGGCACCTGGGAGCTTGACAGGCCCCTGCCGACCATCGGCGACTGGTACGTGGACGGCCAGTTCCTTATCAGGCAGAACGGGGACGGCTCCCTCGACGAGGTGCTAACATGAGGGCAGGAAGGCTCCTCTCCGCCCTCCTCGGAGGGGCCATGGCAGCGATGGCCTCCCAGGGGGTAAGCGACAAGGTCAAGTACGAGCGGCTGATGGACAGGGCAGGGTACGTGCTGGGGCATGCCGAGGGAGACCCTGGGAAGTGCGAGGAGGCGGCCCTGCTGTACCACGAGGCCCTGGAGACCAGGCCGAGGTCGGCCGAGGCGAAGGCAGGGGAGAAGAGGGCAGAGGGATGCGCCAGAAGGAAAAGCTCGCAAGGGGCAAGGCCTACGCCGCCACGGTGAGGAGCATCGACAGGGAGTACGGCGAGGATGCCCTCCTGGACTATCCTGCCGACTTCCAGGAGGGGCTTTTCAACGCCGGGTGGAGGGAGGGGAAGAGGTATGCCAGAAAGCAGGGGAGAGACCGTGGTGCTGCTCATCGACAACGGGCCGAAAAAGGCAGATAGGCCATCCTGGAACAGCTTCGAGGGAACCCCCCTCTCCGAGGGCAGCGACCCCAGGGTGGAGAGGGCAGTGTCGGAGATAGCCTCTATCGCCGTAGCGGGCAGCCGGCCGGGCAACGGGTACATCTTCAACGCCTACGCTGTCAGGAGGGTCCTGCTGGGCCTGCTCAAGGAGGAGTCCGATGCCGGATAGCCCGGAGAGCCTGGACGACGGCTGCTACATCCACTGCCCCAAGCACGGCCCCCGCAGGAGGGCCTACATCGTGTGCAGGCACCTGCTGGAGGAGGCCCCCGGCGGCCCTATAGCCATGGCCCTGGCCATAGGCTTCCACGAGCCTTGGAGAAAGAGGCTCCCCGGCGAGGGGGAGACCGGAGGGATGGGGCAGCTCTGCTGCAAGAGGCCCCCCGAAGGGCACACGGTAGACGAGCTTGTGCTGGCGTGCGTGGACTCGCTCGTCGAGGCGGGCCTGCTGTGCCGGGCCTTCGGCGAGGTAGTCCAGGGCTGACTAGGGGGCGGATTGGCAGAGGACAGGGTAAGGGTAGAGGGGCTGACCAGGGAGCTGCCCCCCGAGGACGAGGGCAGGAGGGAGGGGCGGAGGGGCCTGTACGGGGCCGTCCGCATAGGCACCCCCGTAGTCCCAGGGTGGACCGAGAGGTACATCCTCTCCCGCATGGCCAGGGTGCTGCCGGAGGAGCTGGCCAGGCTGGACGCCGAGATTGAGAGGCTGGAGGATGCTGGTCTGGACATCACCCTCTCCGCCTTCCTGGAGATGCTTGAGCCTCCTGTGCCCAAGCCAGCGCCCGAGCCAGAAGCGGTGCCCGAGCTGCCGGTAGTGGCTACAGCGCCGCCAGCCAGGCCTACCCTGTGGGGAAGGCTGAGAGGATGGCTCTCAAGGATATGGGACCTAGCCTCCTAACCCGTGAGGAGTTCCGTGCAGGCGTGTTCGCCCGTGACGGCGGCCTGTGTGTGCTCTGCGGGGAGCCGGGCGTCGATGCCCACCATATCATGGACCGGAAGCTCTTCCCGGACGGGGGCTACTACCTCGACAACGGGGCGACCCTCTGCGGGGAGTGCCACTTGCAGGCGGAGACCGCCCCCGAGCCGGAGTTCCTGCCGTCCTCCATCCGGGAGAGGGCGGGAATCGCCAGCGCCGTCCTCCCGCCGCAGCTAGGGCAGGGGCAGGAGTACGACAAGTGGGGAAGGGTGGTGGACTACGGCCTTGTGAAGTACCCCCACACGCCCCACCTGCCGTGGAGTCCTGGGTACGACGCCGAGGAGGACATGATTCTGGAGCCGGAGGCCCTCGAAGGCTGGTACGGCCGCCACGTGGTCATCACGGAGAAGATGGACGGGGAGGGCACGACCCTCTACAACAACGCCTACCACGCCCGCTCCACGACGTACACGGGGCACCCCTCACGGACACGGGGGAGGGCGATATGGGGAGGCATAAGGCACGACATCCCCAAGGGATGGAGGGTATGCGCCGAGAACGTGTCGGCGGTCCACTCCATCCGCTACGGCAGCCTGCCGGGCTACCTGATGGTGTTCTCCGTGTGGGAGGGCATGAAGGCCTTCTCATGGGAGGAGACGGAGGAGTGGGCCGGGCTGCTCGGCCTGCCGACCGTGCCTGTCCTGTGGCGGGGGCAGTGGCTAGGGCCCGAGAGGTGCCATGAGGTAATCGCCGGGCTGGACCTGGAGCGCCAGGAGGGCATCGTGGTGCGCCCGGCGGGGGCGTTCAGGTTCGGGCAGATACAGGACACCAGGGGCGGCGTACTGGGCAAGTGGGTCCGCCGTGGGCACGTGACGACCGACGAGCACTGGATGGACAGGCCCGTCGAGTGGAACAGGCTGAGGGGGGATATATGAAGGTATCAGAGCTTATCGGCATGCTGGAGGAGCTGCCGCCGGACATGCTGGTGTTCGCCGACGACGACGGGGAGGGAAGGCCGGCCAGTCCCCTCGTTGACACCGTCAGGAGCATAAACGGCTCGCTCTACTCGTCCTCGGACGGCGGCGTGTTCTACTCCGAGGAGGACGGGGTCGAGGAGGGGATGAAGACCCTGGTGCTATAGGGGGGAGGATACAGATGGGGCTTAGGGAGAGGTTCGACAGGGCATGGGAGGACGGCAGGCCCCCCGACTTCGGGGGGTACCGGGACACCCCGTCGCAGCGCAAGGACCTGTCGGCGTTCATGGCGCTGGACAGGCTGGTGCCGGGGAAGGGCGACATCGTATCCGCCGCCGAGCACGACCAGATATTCCTGGGCGTGGACGGGGAGGAGCTGGACAGGGCGGCAAGCGACGCCGACATCAGGTTCCTGGCCGCCTGCGGGGTATTCTACAGCAGCGAGTTCGACTGCCTGTCGATGTACGCATAGGCATACGGGAGGGGGAAGCATGAGCAAGGGGCAATACTACAGGGTGAAGCTGGCCAAGCACATGGGCGGGAAGTGGACAGTGGCGGAGTACCTCGGGAACGGCGAGTGGTTCCTCTGCGGCAACGAGTGCGAGGTAGGCACCAGGGAGCTTGCCAGGGTCGGGTCTGCCGTCCGCCTTCCCAGGAGGTGAAGGGCATGAGCATGTCAACCTACGTGAAGGGGTTCAGGCCCCCGGACGAGAAGTGGAGGAGGATGAAGGCCGTCTGGGATAGCTGCCAGCAGGCGGGCATCGAGGTGCCGGACGACGTGCAGGCGTTCTTCGACTACAGCGCCCCTGACCCGAGGGGCGTCGAGGTGGACCTGACGGAGGGCAAGAAGGCCGCCGCCAAGGAATGGGGGGACAGCGACAGGCAGGGGTACGAGGTTGACCTGTCGAGGCTCCCCAAGGGGATATCGTTCATAAGGTTCTACAACTCCTGGTAGGAAATAGGGGATGGAACAAGGAAGCCATAAGTGCGACCCGAACAGGCTGAGGGATACCTGGTCCGAGTTCATCCGTGAGTGCCCAGAATGCGGCAGGAGGTTCTACTGGAACAGCCCCATTCTCGGAGGATGGATACCGCAGCCGATGGCGCAGCAGCCAGCGCCGCAAAGGAGCCGTATGAAGAGGGAAGAGATAGAGGAAAAGGTCAGGCAGCTCGTCTGCGAGCACCTGGGCACCGAGGAGAGCGAGGTCAGGCCAGAGTCCAGCTTCGTGGACGACCTGGGGGCGGACTCCCTGGACGCCGTGGAGATGGTCATGGCGGTCGAGGAGGCGTTCGACATCGAGATACCGGACGAGCTGGCCGAGAAGATGGCCATCGTGGACAACGTGGTTGACTACGTATGGGGAGCGGAAGGCAAGAAGGACCTTGAAAGGGCAAGGAAAAGGAGGGCAGAGGCGTTCCCCCATGCCAAGGGGCACGAGAGCGCCCTGACCCCGGTCACGGACTTCCGCATCGGGAAGCGCACCCTGAGCCTGTACACGGTCTCGGGGCGTACCCCCTCCGCCCCGTTCAGCCTGTACTGGAACGACGAGAACAACCCCGTGCAGCACGCCATGACCGCCTGGGAGGTGTTCTGGGCGCTGCACAGCATCCTGGACTCGGAGGAGTGATGGAGAACGGGTGGTACTGGGTAAGGTGGCACAGCGGGGGGGACTCCGAGGTCCTGTGCTTCTCCGCCCCGGAGCCTGGGACGGAGGGCCACTGGCATGCCTCCGGGGTATCCCTGCCCCTGGACCCTGCGGGGTTCGCCGTGGTGGCCAGGGTAGAGCCGCCTGCGGGGAGGAGCATCCCCCTGGAGAGGCTGCTGCACCAGGCGAAGTAGGGAGGACGAGATGCTCAGGAGAATCCTAAGGGCCGTGTACGGGTGGGCCATCGAGTACTGCTTCAGGCACCAGTGCTTTATGAGGCAGTGCTGGCTGGCGGCCTGGTGCCCGCAGTGCAAGGCGGAGCGGGAGGCGAGGGCCATGAGGAAGCGGCTCGCCCGGATAGGCTGGCTCAGCCTGACGTAAGCCTGACGTAAGCCTGACGCAGACATGGACAACACGCCCCCCAGGAGGACGCCGAGGCGCTCCCGCCTCTACATAGACATCGACGACACCATCCTTGCCAGGTACCTCCCCACCACCTTCCTGGAGCCACGCCCCGCCATAGTCAGCCAGCTCCGCACCCTGTCCCACCTCTTCTACTGCTACTGGCTCACCTGCTGGCCGTGGAACCAGGATAGGGGGGCGGACGTCAAGAGCCTGATGCGCTCCTTCTACGCAGTTGACCTCCTGAAGGACATCCAGTACATGGGGTGGAGCCTCGGCCATCCCGACCGCAAGGCCGGGGCGGTCCTCGACCCCATGGTGCCCCAGGACTTCTGGTGGCTGGAGGACAGGCTGGACCACGAGGAGCTTGCCGCCCTCCAGCGGGCCGGGAAGGCCGGCAGGTACGTCGAGGTGGACAGCCTCGGCCCCTGGGGGTTCGCCGACGCCTGCCTGGAGCTGTTCCGGCGTGCAGGCATCACCGAGAACGACGTGAAGAGAGTAGGCGGCAGCATGCGCCTGTTCCGCAAGGAGGAGTTCCTCTCCCCGGTTGTAGTCCCCGTATAGAAACCAGCCTTTCCGCTACCTAGTTAGGAGAGCTAACGGTGGCGGACGCCTTCAAGATTCCCAGCAGAACCCTGCCCTACCCCAGCGGCCCCTACAGGGAGACGCTGGCGGACGCCATCACGTCCTCGGCCGGCGCAGGCGACGCAGGAAAGGTCCCCGTCCTCGGCCCCGGAGGGCAGCTCGACCCCTCGTTCCTCCCAGGAGGGGCAGGGAGCACCGGCTACACGGGCTACAGCGGGTATACGGGCTATACCGGCGAGCAAGGGCCAGGGGGGACTGGCTACACAGGCTACACAGGACCAGGGGGGACTGGCTACACAGGATACACAGGCTATACTGGTCCCGGAGGGACTGGCTATACCGGCTACACGGGCTACACAGGACCAGGGGGGACTGGCTACACAGGATACACAGGCTACACCGGCTACTCGGGCTATACGGGGTATTCAGGCTATACCGGAGGCACTGGCTACTCTGGCTACACGGGGTATACGGGGCCAAACATAACAGGCTACACCGGCTACACAGGGTACAGCGGGTATTCCGGCTACACAGGCTACAGCGGGTATACAGGATACACTGGGTACACTGGCCCTGACATTACAGGCTACACAGGCTATTCCGGCTACACAGGGTACACGGGATATACAGGCTATACCGGGCCCCAGGTGACCGGCTACACGGGGTACACTGGATACTCTGGATATACTGGATATACAGGATACACAGGACCCTTCTCCGGCACTACCCTCGTCCAGACCGTCAGCCAGGCAGCGCACGGCTTCGGCTCGGCAGGCACGTGGGTGGCAGTCTACCACGACGGGACCAACTGGAAGCTCGCCCAGGCGAACGCCGACAGCACCCTGGGCTTCGCCGTGGCCGTCGTCATCGACAGCGGCAGCTTCTACCTCTACACGGAGGGGCTGATATCCGGCCTGTCCGGCCTGTCGGTGGGGGACTACTACTTCGTGTCCGACAGCGTGGCGGGGTCGCTGACCACCACGGAGCCGACCAGCACCTCCAGCTACTCCAACCCCCTGTTCCAGGCAGTGACCTCCAGCACCGCCATCATGGGCCAGTTCCGCCCCAGCCAGATACTCCCCATCACCCCCCAGCCCGTGCCCGTGCAGATAGACGCAGGGGCAGGGCCCATCTCCGACCCTGGCGGCAACGACTACTACCTGTTCAACAACCACGGGGCGCTCACGTTCAACGCCCCGGCCGGCACGGTTACGGGCATGCAGCGCTGCTATGCCAACTACGCCGCCATATCCGGGGCCATCACGGTGCAGATGGCAGCGTCCAACACCGTGGCCCTGTACGGGTCGAACAGCTCCGCCGCAGGGACGCTGGTGTCCTCCGGGGCGCTGGGGGACTGCGTCGTGGTGGTGTGCGACTCGGCTAACCACTGGACGGCCTTCGTCATCGCCGGGTCGTGGAGCAAGACGTAGATGATACCGCAGTCGCACCTCCTCAGGCTGCTGGGCCACTCGAAGGCCACGGTGGGGATTGTCCAGGGCGCATACTGCGTCGGCGGGGGAGGCTCAATCGCTGGCACTTTTACGAACCCCCCGACGCCGGGGAACACGGTGCTATTCGTCGCCAGCGGGCAGGAGGCCTGGGACATCTTCGGCGAGACGCCCGCTACCACCACGCTGTTCGGGCCGTACCACCCGGTGCAGCAGACGGCCTGGGCGGGCTACCGTACGGTGCTGGCCGGGGACGGCAAGTCCTTTAACATGAGCATCACCTACGGCAGCTCGGCCGACACTGCCGGTTATATCCTGGAGCTTCAGGGGCAGCCGAGGTTCTCGGTCCAGTACGGGCTGAGCACGGTGGTGGGGAGCGGCCCCTGGACGGTCTCCACGCCGACCGTCGTATGCGACACCAGGTCCGTCGCCGTCGTGGAGATGGTCACCGTGTACGTCCTGCCCTCCTCGGTGTCGCCGTCCGCCACGGGCGGGCTGTATGCCAACCGCTCGTGCTGGGCAGCCTACTGGGCGAACACCGCCATCGGGGGGCCGGTGGTTGTGACCTATACCGGGAGCGCCCCGACGTCCCCGCCGGCCCCCGTCTACGCCACGATTGTGGCCTCGTACTAGGACTACCCGGAGCCTTTATAGCATGGCAAGCAGTGCGGTAATCAAGGCGTTGCAGGGGAGCACCGGCGCTACCGGGCCTGGGAACTTCACGGGGTACTCCGGCTACACCGGATACACGGGATACACATCCTATACCGGCTATACGGGTCCAGGGAACTTTACGGGCTACTCGGGCTACACTGGATACACCGGCCGTACCGGCTACACGGGCTACACTGGACCGGGCAACTTTACGGGCTACACGGGATACAGCGGATACACAGGCTACACTGGATACACCGGACCAGGCAACTTCACAGGCTACACAGGCTACACCGGCCCGAACATCACGGGCTACACCGGCTACACGGGGCCTGGGAACTTTACAGGCTACACCGGGTATACCGGGACCGCCCCCGCCACTACCACCTACCTCCCGGCGTCCGTCTCCACCGTGACGGGGACCTACGTCAGCGGCGACGTCACCAGCATCCAGACGTTCAACGACGGGAACTACTACCTCGCAAACGAGACGGCCACGACGCCCGGCCTGGAGATTGACATCGGCTTCACGGCGGTGGTGAGCTTCAACCTCGTGCAGCTCAACCTGTACTACAGCGGCACGACGTCCGACTACGTAGGGGTGCAGCTCTACAACAATACCACGCTCTCCTGGGACACGCTCTGCATCCTCGACGGCACGGAGTTCACTGCCGGAAGCTCCTCGGGGTACACGCAGTTCCTCCTGGGGGTCATAGGCTTCGCCCCCTACCTGTCGGGGGGTGCGGTGTCGCTGCGCCTCTACCACCCCTCCCTGGGCAACGCCTCCCACTCCATGAAGATAGACTATGCCGTGCTCCAGAACTCCCTCGGGGCCGCAGGCATCCTGGGCACCACGGGGGGCACAGGCTACACAGGCTACACGGGGCCAGGGAACTTTACCGGCTACACGGGGCCGGGGAACTTCACTGGTTACACGGGATACTCAGGCTACACGGGCTATACCGGCCGTACTGGGTACACTGGCTATTCAGGCTACACGGGCTACACTGGGCCTGGGAACTTTACAGGCTACTCTGGATACACAGGATACAGCGGGTACACTGGCTATACCGGCCCTGGGAACTTCACCGGGTTCACCGGACCGACAGGCTACACGAGCTACACAGGCTACACCGGGTATCCTGGCACGGCTGTCTCCACGGGGGCCACGGGCTACACAGGCTATACCGGCTATACCGGCTACACAGGCTACACGGGGCCTCAGGTCACAGGGTATACTGGCCCCAGTGGGTATACGGGATATACTGGACCCCAGATTACTGGATATACGGGATATACGGGATATACTGGATATACTGGATACACGGGTCCCCTGGGTGCCAGTGTAGCCTATGGCTCGATGTATATCTACAACGGGTCCAACACCATATCCTTCACCAGTGCAAGCACCTATACCCAGATTACGGGCGCATCGGCAGGACAGGGCGGACCCTTCACGAGCGGCGGTGCATTGAGTGGGTTCACATTTTCTGCAACCAACGGCGAACTCACTGCCGTCAATGCCGGATACTACCAGGTAACTTGGTCCCTGTCCGTGTCGGTGAATTCCGCCAACCAGGAAGTCGAAGGCACGGTCTTCATAAATGAGGCCCAGTCGGACGCCTTTGCGTCGCACAGCGAACAGCACGACACGAACGAACCTTTCGTCATAGCGGGCACGGGAGTTATACACCTCAGCGTTGGAGACAAGGTTGGACTGGGAGTCCAGAACGCAAACTGGTCTGAGGGAACCAATACCGTAACGGTAGCCCATGCAACCCTGTCGGTGGTCGCTACCGCCCCGCAGGGGGAGACTGGTTATACGGGTTACACCGGAACGTCTACATCCTTAGTCGATTATTGCCCTCAGCTCATACAGAACAACTATGCTGCTGCGGCGTCCGTCTCGTTCCTTTATGGCAACCAAGCGGGGAACTTCCTGCTGTGCTGCATAGACGGAGGCTCAACCGAACCCTCGGCCCCTACGGACACGGCGGGGAACGTCTGGACGGAGGTGGGTGCCGGGGCACAAAGCGAGGGCAGCGGCGCATCCAAACACTACATCCGCATGTATTATGCATACAACTGCCTCGCCTACGGCCTGACAGGCTCGGGTGCCACGAACGCCGTTGCCAGCACGAACGCCGCCCATATGGAAATATTCGAGTTCAGCGGCGTCTACGCTTCGGGAAGCCCATATGACACCAGCCTGGGAGTGTCCAACCAGACGACCTCGGGGACATCGCTCAATATCAATGCCGGTGCCCTGACCCCGACGTATACGGACATGTTCTTCATCTTCGGGTATGGGGCATCGGGAACGTTGACCAATGGCACGGCCACGGTGAACGGGCTTACTGCCATTCCACAGAGCGGGCCGCCGACGTTCTACCGCACCGGATGGGTGGCGGCAGGCAATGCATACCTCATCAACTCCGCCACCACGGCGGTGATATCCGACAACACCAACGGCGACGCATATTGCGCAATCACCGCAGCCTTCCGGCTGGCCCAAATCAGCAACAGCACGGCGTGGGTGGGGAAGTCGAACGGTGTGTCACGCCTCTACCCGAACGCCAACATCTGGAACGGGACCTTGCAGTTGATGGTGCCAGTCAATTACGAGGCCATAGGCTTCTGGTATCCGGTGCTATTGAACATAAACGGCAACTGGACTCTCGAATGGTGGGTGACGGCGTCAGGCTCCGCCGACACTTGGAGTCTGCAACTCAACCCAAACCTGAACCCGAGAAGCTACGAAGCTAATGGAGGACTGAATTCTGCGAACGGCTGGGGGGTGGTCTATGAGATGTATACCTCCCCCGGCACGATAAACTCCATAAACTTCGTCAGCAACGGTGCATACACGCTGGGCACTTGGCAGTCCACTTCCCCAGTATCGGGCAACTCCGGCCATATGCTGCACATCACCCTGGCATATACGGCATCCTCCACGAACCTGCTATACATCATCCACGACAGCACCACCAATGGCGTGTTCTCCAAGAACTATACCTTCAACATTCCGTCAATATTGAACTCGAATACGACGTATATGCAGGTTGGGGCCAATTCGGGCGGGGCGAACATGACCGTGAACGTATGGGGCTTGAAGTTTATTGGCCCAAGCCAAACGGTGGACTTCTCGAACGGATTTGTCGGGTTGGTCATTCCTGGGTAGGCGATTTTTTAACATGAACGTAGGGGCTACAGGAACCCTTTTCAGGAGACTTAGATGATTACATTGACGGGCGGAAGATTCCAGGACTCGGACGGCACGCTGCTGGCGGGCGGCTCGATAACCATGCAGCTCAGCCAGGATGCCGTGGTGATTTTGGCCCCCTATGCCCAGGTGGAGGCCATATGACGGCGTGGGGTGGGTGACGGCGTCGAGTAACGTGAACAGCGGCTTCAACCCGACCGTGGCGTACATAGGGATTCGGGCCGAGGCTAACGGGGTGACCAACCACTGGCAGTGCGCCGTGGACTGGATCAGGGTCAACTGGGGGGCTATAGCCCCCGCCCGCAGCAGTATTGTACCCTATGCAGGAGTTCCAGAAGGCCCTTGATGCCCTGTCTGCCTCCCTCAACCCCGGGGGGCTGGAGGGCAGGGGCACGGCCCTGGCAGGCGTGCTCGACAGGTATGCAAAGAGGGGGTGGAAGGGCATCGACTACCTCTGGCTGGGCCTCAGGGAGCATAAG
>Ga0208687_1000847_pt1 | contig 16901 bp, 11 predicted proteins | sample June2015DPH_6_10_FD_184695 | JGI IMG/M metagenome (GOLD analysis project Ga0208687, IMG submission 184695) | Peatland microbial communities from SPRUCE experiment site at the Marcell Experimental Forest, Minnesota, USA - June2015DPH_6_100... | ecosystem: Environmental > Terrestrial > Soil >...
CGGGCTCCCGGGAATGCGGGCGGTGGCCCCGGTTTCGTCCTTCACCGAGATGCGGGGCCTGAGCTCCGGGTCCCGGCTCTCGATGATGAGGCGGGAGGCCTTGCCGGTCACCGGGTCCACCCGTTCTTGCACGGTGCTGTTGTCCACGATGTCCCCGAACTTGATGCGGCCGCCCACTTCGGTGAGCATGGCATTGGTAAAGGGGTCCCACTCCGCCAGCCCCTGGCCGGCCTCCACCGCCTGCCCCTCCTTCACCTTGATGTGGGCCCCGTAGGTCAGGGGGTAGCGTTCCCGTTCGATGCCTTTTTCGCTGACCAGTACCAGTTCCGCCTGGCGGCTCAGGTTCACCAGCTCGCCCTGACGGTCGACTACCATCTTGGGATTGTCGAAACGGACCCAGCCCTTCCCCCGGGCCACGTGCAAGCTCTGTTCGGCCCGCCGCGAGGCGGTGCCGCCGATGTGGAAGGTGCGCATGGTGAGCTGGGTGCCGGGCTCGCCGATGGATTGGGCCGCCAGAATACCGATGGCCTCGCCGATGGACACCGGGGTGCCGTGGCCCAGATCCCGGCCGTAGCACTTGGCGCACACTCCCCGGCGAGTCTGGCAGGTCAGCACCGAGCGGATCTGCACCTTCTCCAGGCCGGCCTCCTCGATACGCCGGGAGGCGTCTTCATCGATCTCTTCGTTGGCCTGCACCAGTACTTCCCCGGTGTGGGGATCAACGATGTCGTCCAGGCACACCCTCCCTAAGACCCGATCCCCCACCCGCTCGATGATTTCGCCGCCTTCCACCAGGGGAGTGACGAAGATGCCGTCGATGGTGCCGCAGTCCTCCTGGGTGATGACCGCATCCTGGGCTACGTCCACCAACCGCCGGGTCAGGTAGCCCGAGTTGGCGGTCTTCAAGGCCGTGTCCGCCAGGCCTTTCCGGGCTCCGTGAGTGGAGATGAAGTACTGCAACACCGTCAGGCCTTCCCGGAAGTTCGCGGTGATGGGGGTCTCGATGATCTCCCCCGAAGGCTTGGCCATCAGGCCGCGCATGCCCGCCAACTGCCGCATCTGATCCTTGCTGCCCCGGGCCCCGGAGTCGGCCATCATGAAGACCGGATTGAAGGAGGCCACCTCTTCCTGAAGCATCACCTTGGAACCGTCAGGAGCCACCTCCTCCCGGACCAGGACTTCCCGGGCCATTTCTGCCATCATCTCCGCGGCGATCTCGTCGGTGGCCTTGGCCCAGATGTCCACCACCTTATTATATTTTTCCCCTTCGGTGATCAGGCCTTCCTGGTACTGCTCCTCCACCTGGGCCACCTCGGCCTGGGAGCTCTTCAGGACCTCGGCCTTGCGGGCCGGAATCATCATGTCTTTAATGGAGATGGAGATACCCGCCTGGGTGGCGTATTTGTAGCCCAGGTTCTTGAGTTGGTCCGCAAAGACCACCGTTTGCTTGATGCCGCACTTGCGGTAAGATTGGGCAATGAGCTTGCGAATCTCCTTCTTGGACATGGTGCTGTTGATCAGGTCGAAGGAGAGGCCTTTTGGCAGGATTTCGCCGAGAATTACGCGGCCGGCGGTGGTCTGGACAATCTTCCCGTTAATTAAGACCGGAATCCTGGCCTGCAAATGGACCTCCCCCTGATCATAGGCCGCCCTGACCTCATCCGGATTGGGGTAGGGGACCAGCTCAGGATTCTGGAAGGGGTTAAAGTTTGGCAAATCATCGATGATTTTTTCGCCTTTGGCGAAGGGGCGCTCCCGGGTTAAATAGTAGAGCCCCAAGACGATATCCTGGGTGGGAATGATGATGGGATCGCCGTTGGCCGGGGAGAGGATGTTATTGGTGGACATCATCAAGGCCCGGGCCTCGATCTGGGATTCGATGGAGAGCGGCACGTGCACTGCCATCTGGTCGCCGTCAAAGTCGGCGTTAAATGCGGTGCACACCAAGGGGTGCAGTTGGATGGCCTTGCCCTCAATGAGGATGGGCTCAAAGGCCTGAATCCCCAAACGATGCAGGGTGGGGGCCCGGTTGAGCATCACCGGATGCTCCCGCACTACCTCATCCAGGATGTCCCAGACCTCCGGGGTCTCCCGGTCCACCAGGCGCTTGGCTACCTTGATGGTGGTGGCATATCCCCGAGACACCAGCTTGTGGAAGATAAAGGGCTTAAAGAGCTCCAGGGCCATCTGCTTGGGCAGGCCGCACTGGTGCAGCTTCAGTTCCGGGCCGATGACGATGACCGAGCGGCCGGAGTAGTCTACCCGTTTGCCCAGCAGGTTCTGGCGGAAACGCCCCTGTTTGCCCTTGAGCATGTCAGAGAGGGACTTCAGGGCTCGCTTGTTGGGGCCGGTGATGGTGCGGCCGCGGCGGCCGTTTTCGAAGAGCACGTCCACCGCTTCCTGGAGCATGCGCTTTTCATTGCGAATGATGATGTCCGGGGCGCTGAGCTCCAGGAGGCGTTTCAGGCGGTTGTTGCGGTTGATCACCCGGCGGTAGAGGTCGTTGAGGTCCGAAGTGGCGAAGCGGCCACCGTCCAGGTGCACCAGGGGGCGCAGGTCCGGCGGCAACACCGGGATCACTTCCATAACCATCCATTCGGGCCGCTGGCCCGATTCCCGGAAGGCGTCGATGATCTTTAGCCGTTTGCCCAGCTTCTTGCGCTTGGCGTCGGAGGCAGTCTTGCTCATTTCGGCCCGCACTTCCTTGGACAGGGCCTCCAGGTCCAGGACCTTCAACATCCCCCGGATGGCCTCGGCGCCCATGCCGGCCTTGAAACGGTCTCCGAACTCCTCCCGGGAGGAGCGGTATTTCTCTTCGGAGAGCAGGCTCCCTTTGAGCAGGGTGGTGTCACCGCCCTCAACCACCACGAAGGCCTCAAAATAGAGGATCTTTTCCAATTCCTTCAGGGTCAGGTCCAGGAGGTTGCCGATCTTGCTGGGCAAACTCTTCAAGAACCAGATGTGCACCACCGGGCAGGCCAGTTCGATGTGGCCCATGCGTTCCCGGCGCACCTTGGACTGGATTACCTCCACCCCGCATTTCTCGCAGGTGATGCCCCGGTGTTTCATACGCTTGTATTTACCGCAGTTACATTCATAATCCTTAGCCGGGCCAAAGATCTTGGCACAAAAGAGGCCGTCCCGCTCCGGTTTGAAGGTGCGGTAATTGATGGTCTCCGGCTTCTTCACTTCCCCGTGCGACCAGGAGCGGATCAACTCCGGGGAAGCCAGGGCCAGGCGGACCGCCTCGATGACCACCGGGTCTTCCGGCCGGGCAAAAAGGCTGTTGAGATCTTCTAAAGCCACTTCCTTCATCTTATTGCTCATATGACCTTATTCCCTGCCCTTTTCCTTTTTCAGAAGCTCCACATTCAGAGCCAGGCTCTTAAGCTCCCGAACCAGGACGTTGAAGGATTCCGGTAAACCGGCCTCGAGATCGTATTCGCCCTTGAAGATCTTCTCGTACATCCGGGTGCGGCCCGCGACGTCATCGGACTTTACGGTCAGAAATTCCTGCAGGGTGTAGGCCGCCCCATAGGCTTCCAGGGCCCAGACCTCCATCTCCCCCAGGCGCTGCCCGCCAAACTGGGCCTTGCCGCCCAAGGGCTGCTGGGTCACCAGGGAGTAAGGTCCGATGGAACGGGCATGAATTTTATCAGCCACCAGGTGGTGGAGTTTCATCATGTACATCACCCCCACCGTCACATTGCGGTCAAACTCCTCCCCGGTGCGGCCGTCCCGCAATCTGGCCTGGCCGCCGGTGGGCAGCCCCGCCTCCGCCAGAAACTCCCGGACCTCGTCTTCGGTGGCCCCGTCAAAGACCGGAGAAGCCATGTGGATGCCTTCCCGATAATGTTTCTGCCAGACCTGCCGCAGTTCATCAAAGCTCAGTTCCTCGATCTCCTTGGCCAGGGCGGCGTCGGCCCCCAGGACCTTATTCAGACGGGTCTTGATGGCCTCCAGACTGTAAAACTGGTCGATCATCTCCCCGATCTGTTTGCCAAGCTCATAAGAAGCCCAGCCCAGGTGGGTCTCCATCACCTGGCCCACGTTCATGCGGGAGGGCACCCCCAGGGGATTGAGTACGATGTCCACCGGGGTGCCGTCGGCAAAATAGGGCATGTCTTCATCCGGCATAATGCGGGAGACCACCCCTTTGTTGCCGTGGCGGCCGGCCATCTTGTCACCCACCGCCAGCTTGCGCTTCATGGCCACAAAGACCTTGACCTTCTTAATCACCCCGGGGGGCAGCTCGTCCACCTTCCGGAGACGGCCCAGCTTGGCCTCAAAGATCATGTTCACCAGGTGCAACTGCTCCAGGTAGCGGTCCAGGATCCGGTCTATCCGGTCTTCCAGGCCGGCTTCCTGAAAGGAGACGTGGCGCCAGAATTCCAGAGGTTGGCGCTTCACCAGTTCCAGGGGCACCGCCGCGGCCTGCGCCAGCAGGGTGAGGCCCCGCCGTTCGTCTTCCAGGGCCTCCTCCACCTTTTGACCCACCACCATTTCCCCCAGCTTCTGGCGGTAGCTCTGGGTGATGATGGCCACTTCATCGGCCTGGTCCTTCTGGAGCTTGGCCACCGCTTCATCCTCGATGGATCGGCTGCGGTCGTCCTTTTCCACTCCTTTGCGCGAGAAGACGCGGGCGTCGATCACCACTCCTTCGATCCCCGGTGGGACCCGCAGGGAGGTATCCTTGACGTCGCCGGCCTTCTCCCCGAAGATGGCTCGCAGGAGCTTCTCCTCCGGAGTGAGCTGGGTTTCGCCCTTGGGGGTGATCTTCCCCGCCAGGATGTCGCCGGGGCGGACCTCGGCCCCCAGGCGGATGATGCCGCTCTCATCCAGGTTGCTCAGGGCCTCCTCCCCCACGTTAGGAATGTCCCGGGTGATTTCTTCCTTGCCCAGCTTGGTGTCCCGGGCCATCACCTCGAACTCTTCGATGTGGATGGAGGTGAAGACGTCATCCTTGATAAGCCGTTCGCTCACCAGGATGGAGTCCTCAAAGTTGTAGCCGCCCCAGGGCATGAAGGCCACCATGACGTTCTTGCCCAGAGCCAGTTCGCCCATGCCCGTGGCCGGCCCGTCGGCGATGATCTGGCCTCTCTCCACCCGGTCGCCCTTAGCCACGATGGGCCGCTGATTGAAGCAGGTGTTCTGGTTGGTGCGCTGAAATTTGGTGAGCTTGTAAATGTCCACCGGCGAGCCGTCGCCACCGCTGGCCGGCTCCGACGCCCGGATGACCACCCGGGTGGAGTCCACGTCTTCCACCACCCCGGCCCGCCGGGCCACCATGGTGACCCCCGAATCCCGGGCCACCACGTTTTCCATACCGGTGCCCACGATGGGTGAGCTGCTGGTGAGCAGGGGCACCGCCTGGCGTTGCATATTGGAACCCATAAGGGCCCGGTTGGCGTCGTCGTGCTCCAGGAAGGGGATGAGGCTGGCTGCCACCGACACCAATTGGTTGGGTGAGACGTCCATGTTCTCTATATCTTTGGGGTTGGCAATGATGAACTCGCCCGCCCTCCGGGCTTCGATCAGGTCCACCTTGAAACGGCCTTGCGGGTCCAGAGGGGCGTTCGCCTGGGCGATGACCCGAGGCTGGCCGGGAGTCCACCCCGACTCTCCTTCTTCCAGGGCGCTCAGGTATCGCACCTCCCGGGTGACCCGGGTCTCGGTGCGGTTGCCTACCTGTTTTTTTTGCACCACCCGGTAGGGGGTTTCGATGAAGCCCAATTCATTGACCCGGGCAAAGGTGGACAGGGAGACGATGAGGCCGATGTTGGGACCTTCCGGCGTCTCGATGGGACAGATGCGGCCATAATGGGTGGGGTGTACGTCCCGCACCTCGAATCCGGCCCGCTCCCTGGTCAAGCCCCCGGGCCCCAGGGCGCTGAGGCGCCGCTTGTGGGTGATCTCGGAGAGCGGGTTGGTCTGATCCATGAACTGGGAGAGCTGGGAGGTGCCGAAAAATTCCTTGATCACCGCTTGCACCGGCTTGGCGTTCACCAGGTCGTGGGGCATCAGGGTGTCCAGGTCCTGGATGGCCATGCGCTCTTTGATGGCCCGTTCCATGCGCACCAGCCCCACCCGGAACTGGTTCTCCAGAAGCTCGCCCACGGCCCGTACCCGCCGGTTGCCCAGGTGGTCGATGTCATCCACCGGGCCTTCTTTGTCCTTCTGGGTGATGAGCTCCTTCACTGCCAAAAGGATGTCCTGCGGCTCCAGGGTAGTCTGGTTCAGGGGCAGGCGCTCCTCCGGGGGCCGCAGCTTCAGGTCCAGCTTGAGACGGCCCACTGAGGAGAGATCGTAGTATTCCGGATTGAAAAAGAGGTTCTTAAAGAAGGTGGTGGCCACTTCCTCATTGGGACGGTTGCTGGGGCGCAAACGCCGGTAGATCTCCAGAATGGCGTCCTTGGCAGTGGCGGTTTTGTCGGCGTAGAGGGTGTTGCGCAGGCAGGCGCTGACATTGACCCCGTCGATGAAGAGGAGGTCGAGCTCCTTGATCCCCCTTTTCTGCAACAAGGCAATCTTGTCCTCGGACAGCGCCTCGTTGCAGTGAGCCAGGGCCTCGCCGCTCTCCGGGTCCAGAATATCGTGGGCCACCACCCGGCCCACCAGCTCCGAGACGCTCCCGGGAATGCTGGTGACTCCGGCCCGCTCCAATTTTTTCAGCAATACCGGGGTGAGCCGTTTTAGCTTCTTGACCACCACTTCCCCAGTCTTAGGATCCAGGATGTCGGCGGTGCTGGTCTTGTCCTGCAGCAATTCCGGAATGAACGGGCGACGTATGCCCTCTTCCTCCAGAAAGATCCGTTCGGTCTTATAAAAGAAATTGAGCAGCTCTTCGGTGCTGTAACCCAGGGCCTTCAGGAGAATGGTCACCGGAAACTTGCGCCGCCGGTCGATGCGGACGTAGAGGATATCCTTGGGGTCGAACTCGAAGTCTATCCAGGAGCCCCGCAAGGGAATCAAACGGGCTGAATAAATGATCTTGCCGCTGGAGTGGATCTTGGCCCGGTCGTGATCGATGAACAGGCCCGGCGAGCGGTGCAGTTGACTGACCACCACCCGCTCGGTGCCGTTAATGATGAAGGTGCCATTCTCGGTCATCAGGGGCAGGGTGCCGAAATAGATCTCCTGCTCCTTGATGTCCCGGATGGTCTGGGATTTCACCTCGGCCCCGGTCTCGTAAACCACCAGGCGGACCCGAATCTTCATGGGGACCTCGTAGCTCATGCCCCGCTGCAGGCATTCATCCACGTCGTACTTGGGGTCACCCAGATCGTAGTCCACGAACTCCAGGGAACAGGCGCCACTGAAGTCCCGGATGGGAAAGACGCTCCGGAACACCCCGTGCAGGCCATATTCGGAACGCGCCTCCGGCGCCAGGTTTTTCTGCAGAAAGCGGCGGTAGGACTCCTTCTGCATCTCAATAAGATTGGAGATTTCCACAATCCGCTCGATCTTGCCGAAATTCTTGCGGTACAACTTTAATGGCGATAAGGCGTTGCCCATGGATACTCCTTAATAGGATGGCCTGGAAAAAATCGGGGTCCGCACAGCCCGAACCCACCCACAACTCCAGGAGTTTGCCGCTAATCCCGAATAATGGCAAAGGGCACCGGATGGCCTGCCCCGGTTGGCCTTTTCGGCTGTCACTCCTCCAGCCCCAAACCCATGAGCCATCATCGGCGGGAACCGCGGCGGCTTTGCACGCTAGTTAACCTCTACGGTAGCCCCTTGGGCTTCCAGTTTCTTCTTGACCTCCTCGGCTTCCGCCTTGGAGATGGCTTCCTTCAAGGTGGTGGGCACGTTTTCCACCGCTTCCTTGGCTTCTTTCAGGCCCAGATTGGTGATGGCCCGCACTTCCTTGATCACCTGGATCTTGTTGGGACCGCAGGCGCTCAGGACCACGTCGAATTCGGTCTTCTCCTCGGCCACCGGGGCTTCCGCGGCCGCCATCCCCGGCATCGCCGCAGCCACCGCCATCGGCGCCGCCGCGGACACGCCGAACTTCTCTTCCAGCTCCTTGATGAGGATGGAGAGCTCCAGTACCGTCATATTAGCCAGGTAATCCACTACCTCGGCTCGGGAAATGGACATCGTTCTTCCTCCTTGGATAAATACGAATCTTTTGCTGGGCTGTTGGCGCCGGCGCTGCCGTCAACGCCACTTACAATCAGACCTCGTTGCCGGCTGCGGCGCCTTCAGCTTCCGCCTGCTGATCCCGGTGAGCCGCCAGGACATTGAGCAGGGAGCGGATCACCCCGGCCAACACGGTCACCAAGCCGGTGGGCACCCCCCGGAGCACCCCCAGCAACTGAGCCAGCAGCACCTCCCGGGCCGGCAATTTACTCAGGGCCTCCAGGTCCTTGGGGCTCAAGAACTCCCCGCTCATCACCGCCCCCTTGATCGCCAGAAGCGGCTTGTCCTGGGCAAACTTGGTCATGATCCGGGCCAGGGCCACGGGGTCGGCGTAACCCAGGGTTAAGGCGTTGGGCCCGGTGACCAGGGAGACCAGCGGGGCGATGGGCGAATCAGCCGCCGCGGCCCGGCGCAGCAGGGTGTTTTTCACCACCTGGAGCTCGGCCCCGGCCTCCTGGAGCTGACGCCGCAGCCCGGTCATCTCCTCCACCTTCAACCCCTTGAAATCCGAGAGGATGCCGATCTGGGAGCGGGACACCTTTTCCCGGATCTCCTGGACGATTTTTTCTTTTTCTTTGATTACCTCACGCACCACCAGACCAGACCTCCTTTACATCACATCAGGCGCAGCAGATTTTTCACGTCGGAGCTGTCCACCGGGATCCCGGGACCCATGGTGGTGGACACATAGATGCCCTTCATGTAGGCGCCTTTGCTGGTGGCCGGCTTCAGGCGGACCAGGGCCTCCATCAAGGACGCCAGGTTTTGCAGCAGCTTGTCGGCCCCGAAGGAGGCCTTGCCCACCGCGGCATGAATGACGCCGGCCCGGTCCACCCGGAACTCCACCTTACCGCTCTTCAGCTCATTGACGGCCTTGGCCACTTCGAAGGTCACGGTGCCCACCTTGACGTTGGGCATCAGGCCCCGGGGGCCCAGGATCTTGCCGATTTTGCCCACCTGGCCCATGATGTCCGGGGTGGCCACCGCCTTGTCGAACTCCAGCCAGCCGCCCTTGATGCGTTCGATGAGGTCTTCGGCGCCGGCGTAATCGGCGCCGGCCTCCAGGGCCTCCCTCTCCTTTTCTCCCTTGGCGAAAACCAGCACCCGCACGGTCTTCCCCAGGCCGTGGGGCAGCACTACCGCCCCCCGCACCATCTGGTCGGCGTGCCGGGGGTTGACCCCCAGGGCCACCGCCGCGTCCAAGGTTTCGTCGAACTTGCTGGAGGCCGTCTGCAAGGCCAGTTCAATGGCTTCGCTAAAAGGGTAGCGGCGATTGCGGTCCACCTTGGCGGCGGCCTCCCGATATCTCTTGCCCCGTTTGGCCATCGGTAGCACCTCTTTTAGTTGTCAGTTCCCAGTTACCAGTTGCCAGAATTTCTTTACTGGTAACTGGCAACTGGCAACTGGGAACTCTTACTCAATCTCAATGCCCATGCTCCGGGCGGTGCCGGCGATGCTGCGCATCGCCATCTCCAAACTGGTGGTGTTTAAATCCGGCATCTTCTGCCGGGCAATCTCCTCCAACTGGGCCTGGGTGATCTTGCCCACCTTTTCCCGCCCGGTCTCCTTGGCGCCTTTGGCCAGTTGGGCCTTCTGCTTGAGCAGCACCGCGGCGGGGGGCGTCTTGGTCACAAAGGTGAAGGAGCGGTCGGCGTACACCGTGATCATCACCGGGATAATGGTTCCTTCCTGGGCCGCGGTCCGGGCGTTATAGGATTTGCAGAACTCCATGATATTGACCCCGTGCTGCCCCAGGGCCGGGCCAATGGGGGGCGAGGGGTTGGCCTGCCCCGCCGGAATCTGCAGTTTGATTAGCGCTATGACTTTCTTGGCCATTGATTAGCTCCTGGGCTTTCAGCAGTTGGTGGAATCAATGATAATTTCCTTAAACCTTCTCCAACTACTAACTTTCAGATCTCATTATGTTTTAAGCTGACCGCTGACCGCTGCTAGCTGCTAGCTGCTAGCTAGATTTTCTCCAGTTGGGTAAACTCCAGTTCCACCGGGGTCGGACGCCCGAAGACACTGATCATCACCCGCACCCGGCCCCGGTCCGGCCGCACTTCGTCCACCACCCCGGTGAAATTGGCAAAGGGCCCGTCGTTGACCTGCACCTTGTCCCCGGTCTCGAACTTAATCTTGGGTTTGGGCCGCAACACCCCTTCCTGCATCTGGGCGATGATCTTGGCCGCGTCCTCTTCGGGAATGGCCACCGGCTCCTCTTTGCTGCCCACGAAGCCGGTGACCTTGGGGGTGTCCTTCACCAGATGCCAGGTGTCGTCGTTCAGCTCCATCTGCACCAGGACATAGCCGGGATAGAATTTCCGGGAGGAGAGTTTACGCTCGCCCTTGACCATCTCCTCCACCGTCTCCATGGGCACCAGGACCGCGGGCACCAACTCCTCCAGCCCCCGGGCCTTGGCCCGCTCCAGGATGGCGCCCTTTACCTTCTGCTCAAAGCCGGAATGGGTATGGATAATGTACCACTTCAGGGCCACAGCCGCGTCCTCTGCCTCAGTGGATTAAGACCTGCACCAGATGGGACAGGGCGTAATCCACCAAACCTAAATAGATAGCGATGACGATCACCAGGATCAGCGTTACTGCCGTGGTTCCCAGGGTCTCCTTGCGGTTGGGCCAGGTGACCAGTTTTAACTCGGTGACCACTTCCCCCAAAAAGACCTTGGTCTTGTCGACATAGCCTTTTAGCGGGGGCAGGCTGAACCGGGGAATCCGGGGCTTGCCGGGCTTCAGTTTGACCACCTTGCCGGAGCCGCCGGCGCCGACTTCTTTGGGTTGCTTGTTCTTGATCTTCTTCATAATAATCGCGGTCGCTCTAGTGGCTGTCTATTGGTGCTCCAAAATCCAAACCGGCGCAGGCCGCCGCCCCGCCGCCGGACATCCGTCCTTCCTCAGGCCCGAGGCCCCTTGCTTCACGGGAATTCCAGAAGAGAATCCGACAGCTCATAAATGGCCCCACCGCGCCCCACAACCCGTGGTGCCAAGACCTCACCTCTTGATTGGCAGGCCAGGAGGGATTCGAACCCCCAACATCCGGTTTTGGAGACCGGCGCTCTAACCGTTGGAGCTACTGGCCTGTCTTCGCCCACTCACTTGCTTTCGCGATGAAGGGTATGCGTTCTACAAAAAGGGCAGAACTTTTTGAAGGCAAGCCGATCGGGGGTGCGCCGCTTGTTCTTGGTGGTCGAATAATTCCGGCGCTTACATTCGGTACAGGCTAAGGTGATGATATCTCTCATAATCTTATTCCAAAATCTGGCTCACCACGCCGGCGCCCACGGTGCGGCCACCTTCCCGGATGGCGAAGCGCAGCCCGTCCTCCAGGGCCACCGGGGTAATCAGGTTCACTTCCAGGGAGACGTTGTCCCCGGGCATCACCATCTCCACCCCCTCGGGCAGGGTCGCCACCCCGGTGACGTCGGTGGTCCGCAAATAAAACTGCGGCCGGTAACCTGAGAAAAACGGCGTGTGACGGCCACCCTCCTCCTTGGTGAGCACGTAGACCTCGGCCTTGAACTTGGTGTGCGGCGTGATCGATCCCGGCTTGGCCACCACCTGGCCCCGCTCCACCTCATCCTTCTTGATGCCCCGCAGCAGCAGGCCCACGTTGTCTCCCGCCTGCCCATAGTCCAGGGTCTTCCGGAACATCTCCACCCCGGTGCACACCGTCTTCTGGGTCGGGGCAAATCCCACGATCTCGATCTCCTCCCCCACCTTGACCTGGCCCCGCTCCACCCGGCCGGTGACCACCGTGCCCCGACCCGAGATGCTAAAGACGTCCTCCACCGGCATCAGGAAGGGCTTGTCGATGTCCCGCACCGGCAGCGGAATGTAGTTGTCCAGGGCATCCATCAGCGCAAAGACCGACTGCACCTCCGGAGCCTTGAAGTCATCCGCTTCCAAGGCCTTCAGGGCCGAACCCCTGATGATGGGTATGTCGTCCCCGGGAAAGTCGTACTTGGAGAGCAGTTCCCTAAGCTCCAGCTCCACCAACTCGATGAGCTCCGGATCGTCCACCAGGTCCACCTTGTTCAGATAGACCACGATGTACGGCACCCCCACCTGCCGGGCCAACAGGATGTGCTCCCGCGTCTGGGGCATGGGGCCGTCGTCCGCCCCCACCACCAGTATGGCCCCGTCCATCTGGGCCGCCCCGGTAATCATATTCTTGATATAATCCGCATGCCCCGGACAGTCCACGTGCGCATAGTGCCGCTTGTCCGTCTCGTATTCCACGTGCGCCAAGGCGATGGTTATGCCTCGCTCCTTCTCCTCCGGCGCCTTGTCGATCTGGTCGAAGGGCACGTACTGGGCCAATCCCCTCTTGGCCAAATGCTTGGTAATGGCCGCGGTCAAGGTCGTCTTCCCATGGTCGATGTGACCTATCGTCCCTACGTTCACGTGCGGCTTCTTCCGCTCAAACTTCTTCTTGGCCATTAGGACTTCCTCCTAATATCAGGGGTCATCATGCCCGGGCTTGACGCCGGCCTAAGATCTCCTCCGCCAGCGAGGCGGAAACGGGTTCATAGTGATCGAATTGCATGGTGAAGGTAGCCCGGCCCTGGGTGGCGCTGCGCAAGGCCGTGGCGTAACCGAACATGGTGGCCAGGGGCACCTGGCCATGAATAATCTGGGTGGAGCCCCGGGATTCCAGACCGGTGACGCGGCCCCGGCGGGCATTCAACTCTCCCATCACTTCGCCCACAAAATCCTCGGGCGCTACCACTTCCAGGTCCATGATGGGCTCCAGCAGCACCGCCCGGGCTCTTTTGGCCGCCTCTTTGAAACCCATGGAGCCGGCGATAAAGAAGGAGCGCTCCGAGGAGTCGACTTCATGATAGGAGCCATCCACCAAAAGCACTTCCACGTCCACCATGGGGTAACCCAGGATGCCGGTGGCCGCCGCCTCTTTGACGCCCTTCTCCACTGCGGGGATGAATTCCTTGGGAACCACGCCCCCGACGCTCTTGTTGGTGAAGACCACCCCGGCGCCAGCCGCCAGGGGTTTCACCTCCAGGACCACGTGCCCGTACTGGCCCCGCCCACCGCTCTGCCGGATGAATTTCCCTTCAGCCCGGGCCTCTTCGGTGACGGTTTCCCGATAGGCCACCTGGGGTTTGCCCACCCGGGCATCCACCTTGTATTCCCGCATCAGGCGGTCGACGATAATCTCCAGGTGGAGTTCCCCCATGCCGGAGATGATGGTCTCCCCGGTTTCCGGGTCAGCGTGCAGCCGGAAAGAGGGGTCCTCGGCGGCGATGCGGCTCAAGGCCTGGCCCAGCTTATCCTGATCCGCCTTGGTCTGGGGCTCGATGGCAATGTCGATCACCGGGTGGGGAATATGCAAGGTCTCCAGGATCACCGGCTCCCGTTCATCCGCCAGGGTGTCCCCGGTGGTGGTATTCTTGAGCCCCACCGCGGCAACGATGTCCCCGGCATAGGCCGCGCCGATCTCCTCCCGCTTGTTGGCGTGCATCTTCAGCAAGCGGCCGAGGCGTTCCTTCACGCCCTTGGTGGAGTTCAATACCGCGCCGCCGGAAGTGAGCACCCCGGAATAGACCCTGATAAAGGTGAGATGGCCCACATGGGGGTCGGAGACCAATTTGAAGGCCAGAGCCGCCAGGGGCGCCTCATCCGCCGGAGGGCGCTCCACCACCTGGCCCCTGGCATCCAACCCTTGCACCGGGGGAATGTCCAAAGGCGACGGCAGGTAATCCACCACCGCGTCCAGCAGCTGCTGGATGCCTTTATTCTTGAAGGCGGAGCCGCACAGCACCGGTACCAGGGCCAGGGTAATGGTACCCTGGCGCATGGCCCTCTGCATCAGGGCCACATCCACCGGTTCATCGGCCAGATAGCGCTCCATGAGTTCTTCGTCCACTTCCGCCAGGGCTTCCAGGAGCAACTGCTGCTGCTCCTGGGCCAACTCCCGGTAGTCCGCCGGGATCTCCCCCACCTCGAAGCTCATCCCCTTGCTGGCCTCGTCGTAGACCACCGCCTTCATCTGGATGATATCGATCACCCCTTGAAACCGGTCCTCCTCCCCCAAGGGCAACTGCACCAATACCGGGTTGGCCTTGAGGCGCTCCCGCATCATCTTCAGGCAGCGGGCGGGATCCGCGCCCGCCCGGTCCATTTTGTTGATGAAGGCCAGGCGGGGAACGCCGTAGCGGTCGGCCTGGCGCCAGACCGTCTCGCTCTGAGGCTCCACTCCACCCACCGCGTCGAAGACCGCCACAACCCCGTCCAACACCCGCAGGGACCGCTCCACTTCGATGGTGAAGTCCACGTGGCCCGGGGTGTCAATGATGTTGATGCGATGGTCTTTCCAGTAACAGGTGGTGGCCGCCGAGGTAATGGTGATACCCCGCTCCTGTTCCTGCTCCATCCAGTCCATTACCGCCTGCCCGTCGTGCACCTCTCCCAGGCGGTGCGTCACCCCTGTGTAGAAGAGAATACGCTCCGTGGTGGTGGTTTTACCGGCGTCGATGTGGGCCATAAACCCAATATTCCGTACCCGGTTTAACGGGGTCTGTCTCGCCAAAGCCATTACCAACGATAATGGGCAAAGGCCTTGTTGGCCTCCGCCATCTTATGGGTATCTTCCCTTTTCTTAATGGTCGCGCCCCGGTTGTTGGCGGCGTCCATCAGTTCCGCGGCCAGCTTGGCCTCCATGGACTTTTCGCTCCGCGCCTTGGCATAGCTAATCAGCCAGCGGATGGCCAGGGAAACCCGCCGGTCGGCCCGCACCTCCACTGGCACCTGGTAAGTAGCGCCGCCCACCCGCCGGGACTTCACCTCGATGAGGGGCTTGACATTGTCCACCGCCTGGTGAAAAAGCTTCAAGGACTCGTCATTCCCCCGCTGGCCCAGAATCTCCATGGCATTGTACAGGATGCGCTGGGCGATGCTCTTTTTGCCCCGCTCCATCAAGCCGTTGATGAAACGGCTCACCAGCAGGTCGTTGTATTTCAAATCGGCGATGGCCGGTCTCCTGGCCACTCCCCCTTTTCTGGGCATAAAAACCTCGGTTTTCGGTTTTCAGTTTTCGGTTGCAAAAACCTTCTATATTTCTTCTTTGAATCGAGCTAATCGTTTTTGTCTATCAGTTTCTGTTTTCGGTTTAGGGTGCAGCTGTTCTTTTTTTGGCCTTTACCTAAAACCGAAAACAGAAAACCGGAAACCGTCACTTAGGTCGTTTGGCCCCGTACTTGGACCGGCCCCGGCGGCGGTCCTGAACCCCCGAGGCGTCCAGGGTACCCCGAATGACGTGATAGCGCACCCCAGGCAGGTCCTTCACCCGGCCGCCCCGGATCAAGACCACCGAGTGTTCCTGGAGATTATGCCCTACCCCCGGGATATAGGTGGTCACCTCGATGCCGTTGGTGAGACGTACCCGGGCCACCTTACGCAGCGCCGAATTGGGCTTCTTGGGGGTGGTGGTGTAGACCCGGACGCACACCCCCCGCTTCTGGGGGCAGCTTTGCAGGGCCGGGGAGGCGGTGCGCTTCTTCACCTTCTCCCGCCCCTTGCGAATCAATTGGTTAATGGTCGGCATGTAAATGTGCTCCGCGGCGGCCCGCCGGATTAGCCAGGCCCACTAAAATTAATTATGTTAATCAATTCAGAGCCACTTTGTCAATGTTTTATTGCTCAGGCAAGCTCTCGGGCTCCATCCCGGCCTCCACCTCCGCCGCCAGGCCCGCCGGCTCCGGCAGGACTCCAGCCAGTTCCTCATCCGACATTCTTATATCCATTTCCCGGTAGAGGTCCAGCCCGGTGCCGGCGGGGATGAGACGCCCCATGATGACGTTCTCCTTGAGGCCCCGCAGGTAGTCAATCTTGCCCTGCACCGCGGCGTCCGCCAGTACCTTGGTGGTCTCCTGAAAGCTGGCCGCCGAGATCCAGGACTCGGTGGTCAGAGAGGCCTTGGTGATCCCCAACAGCAGCGGCTCACCGGTGGCCGGCCGTTTGCCTTCGCCCAGGGCCCGGTCGTTCTTTTCCTCAAAGACCCATTTTTCCACCTGTTCGCCTATGAGGAAGTCGGTGTCGCCGGAGTCTACCACCTTGATGCGCCGCAGCATCTGCCGGACGATGACCTCGATGTGCTTGTCGTTGATCTTCACCCCCTGGAGGCGGTAGACCTCCTGGACTTCATCCACCAGATAACGGGCCAGTTCCTTGAGGCCACTGATGTTCAGGATATCGTGGGGGTTGGCGGAGCCGTCCATCAGTGGTTCTCCGGCCCGGACAAAGTCGCCTTCCTGCACCGCCACGTGCTTGCCTTTAGGGATCAGGTACTCCTTGGGCTTGCCCACCTCCGGGGTGACGATGATCTTGCGTTTGCCCTTGATGTGGCGGCCGAAGGAAACCACCCCGCTGATTTCGCTGATGATGGCGGTTTCTTTGGGTTTGCGCACCTCGAAGAGCTCCGCCACCCGGGGCAGGCCGCCAGTGATGTCCTTGGTTTTGGTGGTTTCCCGGGGAATCTTGACGATAACGTCCCCGGGAAAGACCTCATCGCCTTCATTCACCATGAGGATGGCGCCCACCGGCATGAAGTAGCGGGCAAAGGCCGGGCTCCCGGGAATGCGGGCGGTGGCCCCGGTTTCGTCCTTCACCGAGATGCGGGGCCTGAGCTCCGGGTCCCGGCTCTCGATGATGAGGCGGGAGGCCTTGCCGGTCACCGGGTCCACCCGTTCCTGCACGGTGCTGTTGTCCACGATGTCCCCGAA
>Ga0208687_1000857_pt1 | contig 16708 bp, 17 predicted proteins | sample June2015DPH_6_10_FD_184695 | JGI IMG/M metagenome (GOLD analysis project Ga0208687, IMG submission 184695) | Peatland microbial communities from SPRUCE experiment site at the Marcell Experimental Forest, Minnesota, USA - June2015DPH_6_100... | ecosystem: Environmental > Terrestrial > Soil >...
GCAATGGCATCCAGGTGGCTCTCCGCGCTCTGGATTATCTGAATCAGGAGACGCCGCTGATGCGTCATCCGCACCCCGCGCGAAATCAACTCCTGCTCGAGAGAACGCCGCACATCCTTCGATTCACCTGGCATGAGCCCCAGCCGTCTTCGATTTGCCAAGGTAGGCGATAGCATAGTTTCGCCTCCGGTGGATGACCTGTCAACCAGTTTAAACGCGTGAAGCGTTGCCTCCACACTTGGTCGGGAATTGCAATTGGATCATTCCTTGGCGGGGATTCCATGCAAGGGCAAGACCAAAAGCAAAGCCCCCGTAGGTAGGTACGGGGGCTTGGGAACTACGGTCTGAAATCCTATCCAGACCGGCAAAAGTAGGAGCGAAGGTTACTGCGTGGGAGCAGGAGCGGTGGTGGTAGTGGTCTTCTTTACCTTCGCCGCCTTCGTCTTCGTCGCCTTCGTCGCCTTCGTCTTCTTCGTCTTCTTCTCAGTAGTCTTCGGGGCTTCCGTTGTCGCCGGAGCCTCCTGTGCGAACACCGGCATAGCCAGCGAGAACGCAACCGCGAAAGTGAACAGCAATACCAAGAGTTTCTTCATGCTAAGTCTAGACCTCCCTTATGATTTTCTTTCCCTTCTGCTTCGAGCAAGGCGTGGGCCACTTTTCCGCAATTGCACTGGATAGCGCCAAACAACTCAAATACCAGAAGTTATGAGTACTCGGTGCAAGCCGGCGCGAGATGAGGCGAGACCCAAGTCCAACGTCATACACGAACTCGTATGTCCTGCGCACCAAATGGAGCAGAAAAGGCACGTACAGGATGTCCGAGAGTGGTCTGGCTCTTGTTGCAGATCTAGCCTTCTTGGCTGAAGTCGCAGTAGAATAGGGAGATTCGGTCCAGCCCAGTTGAGCATCTAACAGTAACTCATGCCGCGAAACAGTGAATGCCCATGCGCAGTCCCGGTCCTCACCCTAGCAATCCTCCTGGAGATTGCACTCAGCCTTTGTGCTGCGATACCGCCAACCCAGACCCTTAAGGGCGAGGTGCTGGGAGACAAGAACGCTCCGATTGCAGGGGCAGTCTGCACACTCGCCGGTCCCGGGTTGCCCGAAGAAGGGCGAACCGAAACAACCGGAGAAAAAGGCGGCTTTGAATTCACGGGGCTGACCCAGGGGAGCTATGATCTGACTTGCGCAGCGCTCGGATATGAGCCTCTGATTCAGAAGGATATCGGGATTGCCGAAGGAGAGTCGCCATTTATCCAGGTTGTCTTGCCTCGAGAGATAACTGTCCGCCAAAAGGTGGAGGTAAAGGAGAAGGCGCCCGCGGTCTCCTTGGAGACCACCGCACCACCGGCCACGATCAGCTCAGGGGAGCTTCGGACGTTGCCCTTGGTGGAACAAAAATTTCTGGCGGCTTTGCCGCTTGTGCCGGGAGTTATTCGGACTCCCGACGGGAAGATAAACATCAAAGGCGTCACTGAGAATCAAGGCATGTTGCTCATTGACTCTGCGGAGACCGTCGATCCGGTTACGGGAAGTTTCTCGATTCAAGTTCCCATCGATGCGGTGGAATCTGTGGAAGTTCAGAAGACCGCCTATCAAGCGCAGTATGGCCGCTTTAGCGGCGGGCTGACCAGCGTCCAAACCAAAGCTCCACAGGACCGATGGAACTGGGAGCTGAACGACTTTCTCCCCAGCATGCGCTTCAGAAGCGGCCAGATGGTGGGCGTAGAGGACGACTCACCACGCCTCAGCTTCACCGGCCCTGTCCTCAGCGACAAACTGAGTTTCTCAGAATCTTTCATGTACGACCTCAATAAGCAGCCGGTGCGCGGGTTGGCTTGGCCGCATAACGAGATGAAGAAGCAGGGCTTTGATTCGTTCACGGATCTCTATTACGTTTCTTCACCCCAAAATCTCGTGACCGCCAACCTAAAGCTGTTTCCAATGCGCCAGCAATACGCCAATATCGACTCTTTCATACAGCAGTCCGCATCCTCCGACTATGCGCAGAGCGGATTCTCAGTTGGCGCTACAGACAGGTACATGTTCTCCAACGGCGGGGTGCTGACGACCCTCTTCCAGTACACCGACTTCGACAGCTATGCGCACGGGCAAGGTTCACAGGATATGGTTCTGACGCCGGACAATTGGGAAGGAAACTTCTTCAACGCCTGGACTCGGGCTAGCGCCCAGCAAGAACTGCTCCAGAATTATCAATCCGGAAAGAAAGATTGGGCCGGCCGACACACCCTCAGGGCAGGGGGGGAATTCATTCATCGCTCCTATAACGACCTCAGCAAATCCCATCCTGTGCAACTCCTCAGGCCGGACGGTTCGCTTGCCGAACTCATAACCTTCCAGGGAACGGGTGTTTTGAAAGCTGAAGATACGGAATTGGCCGCATTCGCCCAGGACCACTGGGCCTTTAGCGACCACATCGCCCTTGATTACGGGGTGCGCTTTTCCGGGCAGACGCTCGGCGCGCATGCGGCATTCGCCCCCCGCTTCGGCTTGGTCTATTCTCCGGGACGCAATGCCAAGACGATTATCCGATCGGGTATCGGCCTCTTCTATGATCGCCTGCCGCTGCTGGCCGGTGACTTCACCCAGAATCTCACGCGTGTTGTCACTAATTACGACACTCTGGGAAACCCGCTCGGCCCACCCATCGTTCTCCGTAACTTCTACGAGAAGAAGGACGAGCACGGAATCGTTGTGCCCTCGAACAACCGCCTCGACAGCACGCCGTTCAACTTGACCTGGAACGTGGAGATGGACCAGGAGATTCGGCCCAACGTGATGGCACGGGTGAATTATCTCAGCAGTCGCTCCTACGAAGAGTTCATTGTCAATCCGCTGTACAATGCCCCCGGCGGCCCCGTCATGCTCCTCAGCAACACCGGCGCGTCACGCTATCACGAGCTTGAAACCACCCTGCGCGTCAAAGCTCGAGAGAATGCCGACTTCAACATTTCCTATGTGTACAGCCTTGCCCGCGGAGACCTGAACACGCTCTCCGCCGTCTTTGTGCCCTTTGAACAACCGGTCATCCGTCCCAATGTTTTCGGGGCCTTGCCCAGCAACGTCCCCAACCGGCTCGTCACCTGGGGCCGGTTCAAGGTCCCTTGGGAAATTACCGCCAGCCCGGTACTTGACCTCCATACGGGCTTCCCTTATTCCGCCGTTGATGTTCTTCAGAACTACGTCGGTACGCCGAACAGCCTTCGTTTCCCATCCTATTTCTCGCTCGACCTGCAACTTTCCAAGGATTTCCGCATGCGCTGGATTCCTTGGGCCAAGAATCATAAGTTTCGCGGGGCATTACGGATCTTCAATATCACCAACCATGGGAACTTCCGCGACGTCCACAACAACGTTACATCCGCATATTTCGGCCAATATGCCGGCCTTCTGCACCGGTTCTATGACGTGTCACTGGACGTTGTCTATTGAAAAACCCACTGGAGGGTGTTTCGCAGGGTCACGTTTGGAGGCCCTAGACTCGCCGGACCGCATCCACCCTTGCTGGCATGAATTTTGACCGGTTGGAGAGCTTTGCAGGCCAGCACGCCTTGACCTGGCGCGAAACTATGGGGATTGAGCTTGCTCTGGGGCTGGCGGCAAATCCTTACCTTCCGTAGTGCGATTCACGATAAAGGTCAATTCCGTTCCTTGCACAAGAATGATGTCCTTTTCGTGTTTAAACAGCATATAGATCAATGCGGTCCCAGCGCCAATCGCGGCGCCATAGCCGATGTCGGTCCCCATGCCTGCGCCACCGCACATCCCATAATATTCGCACTCTATTTCGTGACCCATGCCGACAGTGGCGCCCGCCCCGGCTCCCATGGCTCCGGCAATACCAGCAGCCTCAGCAGCATCTTTCTTGCTCTTGCCGCACCCCTCGAGCGTGCCTTCGTCGTCTTTGGTGTGAGCACAGGGCGCGTTGTTTGAATCGTCCAAGGTACTCGGTAGCAGGAACTGCTTGTCTTCGTCAGGGGTCACGACCTTGTCGATGACCAGTCGCATTAGGGCTTTGCCCTTAACACGTTTCGAGGGTTTTACGAAGGCGACATGTCCTTGGACTTGGCTGTATTTCGGGACCACCTCTTTGCTGTCCACAACGATCGGCTGAGTGACCTGACCCGTAAATGGGTCGCCTGTCTTATTGGTCTTGGAGGTAAGCGTTGTGGTGAGCTTCATATGAAGCACACTGCCCGCCGGGATTGAAAGCGCTTCTTTCGGCACCTTCGCTTGGTCGGCGAACGCGGAAGTGGCAAGATAAACCAATGCCGTAATGATGCCCATCACTCTCACCGTCCGGCCTAGCATAATGTGCTCCTTTCTGTATCGCCTTGCTCTAACCCCAGGATGGTATGCCCGCCAGGCACTGTTACAAGCCCCAACTATATCCCCACTGGAGGGCATACACTCTCTTTCCCTTCGTGGCAACGCCTGGTGTTTCGATTCGGAAGGCATTGATTCGGTTGCCCGAAACTGGGGCGAAATTCACGGGCTTCGGAAGCGTAAGCCCAGCCCGGAATTCAGCGCCCGGCGCCTGCGGACTCCATTCCTCGTTCAGAGCAGCCGTCCTGAGCATGACGCGAACACTGCCGCCGGGCGGGGGGTCGGAAAATCCTGCTCAATATGTCCCTCCAAATACTCCCGAAGACTTAAGGCGCACCCAACAACTCGCGCCTGCTGCCCATGAGGCCGTGGGCTAGGCGCGCGCACCCGTGAGGCTGCACATCAGTACCGCAAGGACGATGAGCGCAACCACGACGTAAAGCCGGTCACGCTGCATGGCGAAAGCAGCAACCGAGAAGGCAACGCGCGCTACAGGAGTTGCGATTAAGACAAGCAGCCCGAGCTGGATCAAACCGCGTCCCCGAAAGGCTAGAGCGTCTTTCACGATTCCTGACACGCTGCGCAAGTCCGTAGGTTCACCCATGAAAACGTGATATTGAGGCGCCGCACGTCCATGCCTAAACAGGTATACGATCCCTCCGAAAAGAACCACTGCCGCAGCCAGCGTTACGCCCACCCGGAGAAGATTCCCGATCAATTCTTCAACATACTGGTCCGTCCATTGTAGTGTCTGCTTTGCCACGTTATAGCCTCCCCGTCAGTCCGTGGTAAATCATCTCGACCGCCATAATGCCAATCACGAGACCGAAGACAAGTCGCAACCACCGCGTCTTGGCGCGAGTCAATACACGTGCTCCGACCAGCGAGCCGACCACCACCCCCAACATCACCGGCGCGGCAAGACCGGGATCAATGTATCCACGGCTGAGATAGACGCCAGCACTTGCGGCAGCCGTCACGCCGATCATGAAGTTACTGGTGGTGGTCGAAACCTTAAAGGGAAGGCCCATGGCCTGATCCATGGCAATCACCTTGACGGCTCCCGACCCAATCCCGAGTAAACCTGAAAGAATCCCCGCCCCGAACATCAAACTGAACCCAGTGGGCACCGCTTGTGGGCAATAGCCCTTCGGCCCATCGGGTGTAGGATAGCTGCCGTTCATTTTCAGGCGGGTGGCGAGAGGGTCGGGCTGGCAATCGCCCACTCGCTCGTGTCGCGGGCGGCTGGAGGCGTAGGCCGAATAAAGCAGAACGAGTCCAAAGATAATGGAGATCGCACCTGTCGAAATCCTGGCGGCCAGCAAGGCCCCCATGACCGCTCCCACGGTGGTTGCAATCTCAAGGAACATCCCAATTCTGATATTGGAGAAACCCTCGCGAACGTATGCGGCGGCCGCGCCCGAGGAAGTCGCGATCACCGAAACGAGCGTGGCGCCGATGGCGTATCGAATATCGACGCCGAGAGCCAGGGTCAGCACGGGCGTGATGATGATCCCTCCGCCCAGACCCGTTAACGATCCGACAAATCCGGCAAGGAGCGCCGACACCCAAACTAGGAGAGTGAATTCAATATTGTTCACTGATATTTTCCCATGAAGGCGCGCCAGCGGATGGCCATCAAATCAAGGAACATTCGTGCGGAGTCGCGAAGGAACCGTACCTTGGTGGCCGGGTTGTCGTTCCATCTCACCGGTACTTCCACCACCGCTCCACCTTGTCTCTCAATAAGGAATAAGAGTTCGGGGTCGAACCCAAAGCCCTCCACGCGCATCATTTCAAACGCCCTGCGAGTGGAACTGCGCTTGAAGAGTTTGAATCCGCATTGAGTATCGTGTAACCGGAGGCCCGTAAAGGTCTTCACCAGCAGATTGAAAAATCGCCCGGCCATATCACGAAACCAGGGCTGATGAATCCCGATGAGTTCGCGTTCCAGGGCGCGTGAACCCACGGCGGCATCGGCGCCGGAGGATTGCAAAGCCGAAAGCAGTTTGTCCACCTCTTCGATGGGAGTGGAAAGGTCAGCGTCTGTGAAAAGTATGAACTCGCCCCGCGCTTCCAAAACTCCATGCCGAACCGTGAAGCCTTTGCCATGATTTCGGTCGTTCCGAACCAGACGGATGGCAGGAAACTCCGAGACTGTCTCGACAGTCTGGTCTGTGCAACCGTCATCCACTACCATCAGCTCAATCGAGTAAGGCTTCAACTCCTTGAAGTGACAGAGTTTCTCCAGTGTGCTACGGATACGCCGTCCTTCGTTATAGGCGGGAACCACAATACTGAGGAAAGGCTCTGACATCGGGCGAGATAATAGTACGGGCGGGTTTCGAAATGCAACAGGCCTGCAGTGGCTCTCTCGCCACGACACAGCCTCAGTAGTCAGCCGGCAGGCGCTGAAGCTGATCCATGGTGAGGATCGGACCTTCCTTGCAGACGTAGAACGATCCGACGTTGCAGCGGCCGCATTTGCCCACCCCACACTTCATGCGGCTTTCGAGGCTGGTGTAGACAACGCTGGGCAGAATCCCCATCCGGTAAAGCACCGGAAGGGTATTCTTGATCATGATGGGCGGGCCGATGACGAGGGCGACCGAGTCTTCCGCCGACACGCCTGCGCGCTCGAATACGGTGGGCACGAACCCGATCTCACCCTTCCAGTCGGGAGTCTCTCCGCCAGGATCGACGCAGCGCACTACGCGCACCTTCGGGTGCTTGGCCCATTCGTCCAGCTCGTCCACATAAACGAGGTCCACGACGCTGCGCGCTCCATAGACAATCGTAATGTTGCCGTAGTCAGCGCGATTCTCCAGCGCATACCACACCGCGCAACGGACGGGTGGCATGGCGATGCCGCCGCCCAGGAAGATCAGGTTCTTTCCTTTCCACTCCTCCGTCGGATAGGCATTTCCGTAAGGGCCGCGGAAACCGATCACATCACCTTCCTCGATGCTCCAGAGCGCTTCGGTCACGCAACCCACGCGGCGGAAACAGAACTCGAGGTAGTCCTTCCAGTTGGAGCTCGAGCAAATGTTAAACGTGGCTTCACCGTAGCCAAACACGGAGAAGATGCCGAACTGGCCAACGCGAAAAGAGAATTCCTTCGCTCGCGCTTCGTCAAGGAAGCGGACCTTTACGGATTTCACATCCGGCGTCTGCTGGCGTGTCTCAATGACCTTCATCAGGTCGGGTTGATAGATATTATACATTTCGGTCTTTCTCGTCAGCACAGGTAAGGACTCCAGGTTGGAACCCCCTCACCCGTCCCGCGCCGGCTGGTGAGAACGCCGTCGCGGGCCACCCTCTCCCCCAAGGGGGAGAGGGTTGGCTTCGCTACAAAGCCGTAAGAACACTCAGCACGCCCATCCCCACCGGGCAGTTGCGCGTGCAGTTTCCGCAGCCGGTGCAGAGAATCTCCCCGAATTTTTCCGGATAGACGTGGAACTTATGATCAATGCGCTGGCGCTGCCGCGAAGGCTGGTTGGGGCGCGGGTTGTGGCCGGAAGCGTGGAGCGTGAACATCACGAACTGGCACGAATCCCAGTTCCGGGCGCGCACCCCGCTCTCGATATTTCCCTCATCGACGATATCGAAACAATGGCACGTCGGGCAGGTGTACGCACAAGCGCCACAGCCCAGGCAGGCCAGAGTCTGAGCTGGCCAGAAGGGGCTGTCGAAATGCTCCTTCAAAAAGGCCCGCACCGCCTCCGCGTCGAAGCGCTTTTCAGGCCCCGCCGAAACGCTCGCCACGCGCTCGGAGGCTCGCACCTTGCCGTCCAAGAGGGCTTTCCCCTTCTCTGTCAGGCAGCGGACTTCATACTCTCCGTCCCCCAATTCCAGCAGCATCGCGTCCGAGCCGCGCTCGGCAGCAGGTCCCAAGCCCACCGAGGTGCAGAAGCACGCGTCATCGTGCGCCGTGCAGGCCAGCGTTACGACCGTAGTTAATTGGCGGCGGAGATTATACAGCTCGTCCTTATAATCCCAGTTGAAAACGTGGTCCAGGATAGGTATCGAGGCCGCGTCGCATGGCCGCGCGGCAATCAGCACCTGCTCGCCGGCGGGTTGCTGAGTCTCGATGAGCTCAATCCCATTCCCTGCAATGCGGTATCCGTAAAGCTCTTCGTGCTTTGGGAAGATGAACTCCTTCACGGAGTTGGCAGGGCGCATGAACCCTGCGAGCGCCAACTGGGCGGAAGACTCCAAAGGCGCGTAGAGCACGCAGCCGGGCTTCACCTGGCGCGGACCGGCAACACGTTTGCCTTGCCTGATCCACTCTGTCACCAGTTCTCGCAGCGCCTGTTGGGAAATAGTTGCGCTCACCGGATAAAGTTCTCCTTGTCCTGAAGCGAGTAAGCGCCGATCAGCGGTTCGGCCTTGGGGTCCATTCCGGCGCGGTAGGCAAAGTGCTCTTCCGCCGCTTTCGCCAGCGAAAGGTTGAGCAAGCGCAGGTCAATTCCAGCCGGGCAGGCCCGCGTGCATTCGTCGCAGCCGACGCAACGGCCGGCCAGGTGAAACGCGCGTACAATGTGCCAGGCGAAGTTGCCCTTGGCCGTGGCCGAAGGCTCAATCTCCGTGGGCCGGTTCTTCTCCACCAGGCAGCGCTCGCAATAGCACATCGGGCAGACTTGCCGGCAGGCATAGCACTTCACGCAACGCTCGAATTCCCTCGCCCAATACGCCATCCGCCCAGCCGGAGGCAGCGCCAGCAGGAACTCCAGCGCTTTCCACCGTTCGCCGGTCTCAGCGGGATGCTTGTCCGTGTCACCAATCACTTCATCCGCAAAACGCGGCACGTGAACATCGCAAGTCTCGCACTTCGCCTGGCCCATCCCTTGGCAGGCCATGCCGATGACGTGAATTTCCTTGCGGTCAATCTGCGATTCCTTTTCAAGCACCACTAAAGCGCGCTCGTCGCACCCTTTCACCACGATCACCGGCCGCCCTAACGCGCGAATCTCCTTGCGCTTCAGATAGACGGTGAGGTTTGCCAGGCAGTGGTTGTCCCAGATCAGTTGCTCGACCTCCTCGGGCCGCGTCACGAACACCGGACCGCGTCTCCCGTAGCCGATCACCACCTTCACGCTGCCCTCAGCCAGCAGGCGCCGGCAGGTCTCGCGAAGCGCTGCCTCGTCTGTAGGGGCGCATGGCCATGCGCCCCTACCGCACGCCTCGACCGGTACCGTAGGGGCGCATCGCGATGCGCCCCTACCTGACGATGCCAGGTCGCCGCTCCCGGAGATCTGGTAGAGGTCCTTATAGGGTCCCAGCTTGCGCGTCTTCTCGGTAATCTCCTTGACGGTCTGCTGCCACTTGTGGCCTTCCGCAGCGGAGATCCATGTAAAGTGAATGCGCTCCAGGTCGAAACCGAGCGTCTGGAGCAGTTCGCGAAAGAGAATCCAGCGGCGGCGGGCGTGATAGTTCCCTGAGGTATAGTGGCAATCGCCGGGATGGCAGCCGGAGACAAGCACCGAATCTGCGCCTATCTCAAATGCTTTGATTATGAGGTTGAAGTCGATCCGGCCGGTACACGGCAGCCGGATGATGCGCACATTGGGTGGGTACTCGAGGCGGGTGGTCCCCGCCAGGTCGGCGCCCAGATACGTACACCAGTTGCAGACGAAGGCGACGATTTTCGGCTCGAACTCGGGTCTTTCGCTCATACCAGGCTTTCGACCATGGAATAAATTTGCTGCTCGGTGAAGCCCTCCAAGTCGGCGCTCTTGGAGGGACAGACGGCCACGCACGTCCCGCAGCCCATGCACAGCCCCGGGTTCACCCGTGCCGTGCGCTTCACGAAGACTCCGCGCGGCGTGCGGATTTCCGCCTGCTCAATGGCGTGGTACGGGCAAGCATGCACGCAAGCGAAGCAGGCAGCACAGGTCTCCTCGTTGATTTTCGCAATCTCCGGCTCGCGCGTCAGTTCGCTGGCGGAGAATGTTATCAGCACCTTGCTTGCCGCGGCGGAGGCCTGCGCGACAGATTCGGGAATATCTTTGGGTGCCTGGCAGGCGCCGCAGATATAGACGCCCGCCGCGCTGGTTTCCACCGGGCGAAGTTTTGGGTGCGATTCGAGCAGGAAGCCGTACTCGTCGTACCCAACATTGAGCTTTTGGGCCAGTTGCTCGACCCCGTCGGCGGGGCGCATGGCGGCTGCCAGCACCACCATGTCCGCCTCAATCGTCACCGGCTCGCCAGCCAGTGTGTCCGCGCCGCGCACAATCAGCTTGCCGTTTTCCTCGGTGATCTTCGAAACCCGCCCACGGTAATACTGCGCGCCGTCCTGCTCGATGGCCCGGCGGACGAATTCCTCATAACCCTTCCCGCCCGCGCGGATGTCCATGTAGAAGACGTGGGCCTGCCCGTCGTGCACCTTGTGCTTATAAAGCATGGCGTGCTTGGCAGTGTACATGCAGCAAATCTTCGAGCAGTAAGCCAGACCCTTGGCGTTGTCGCGGGAACCCACGCAGGAGATGAAGACCACGGATTTCGGCAGCGCGCCATCGGAGGGCCGCTTGAGCTCGCCGACGGTGGGGCCGGAAGCTGAGATCAGCCGCTCGAACTGCAGCGAATCAATCACGTTCTTGTACTTGCCGTATCCGTACTCGCCGTAACCTTCGAGGCCGGGTCTGTCTTGGGCTTTCCCAATGTTATACAACTTATAACCAGTGGCGATGACGACGGCGCCAACCTTCTCCTCCACCAGCTTGTCCTGGTCCTTGAAGTTGATGGCCTCCGCCTTGCATTTCTTAATGCACAATCCGCAGCCGTTGCGGATGAGCTTGGCGCAGGTTTTCGGGTCGATGACCGGGCGGGCCGGCACGGCCTGCGGGAACGGGACGTAAATGGCCGGGCGAAATCCGAGGCCGTAATCGAACTCGCTGCGGTTTCTCTTGAGCGGGCAGACGTTCCAGCATTCGCCGCAGCCAGTGCATTTGCTGATGTCAACGTAGCGCGCTTTCTGGCGGATGGTGACGTTGAAGTTGCCCACGTAGCCGCTTACAGCTTCCACTTCCGAGTAGCTGTAGAGTCGGATGTTGGGGTGCTGTCCCACTTCCACCATGCGCGGCGTCAGAATGCACTGCGAGCAGTCGAGGGTCGGAAAAGTTTCTGAAAGTCCCGCCATCTTGCCGCCGATGGAAGGCTCCCGCTCCACCATCACAACCTGGTAGCCGGAGTTGGCGATGTCCAGCGCCGCTTGAATCCCCGCCACCCCACCGCCGATCACCAGCGCGCGACGCGTCACCGGCACGCGTATCGGCTGGAGCTCGTGGTCGCGCCGCGCCTTCTCCACCGAGAGGCGGATCAATTGCACTGCCTTGGCCGTGGCCTGGGTGCGGTCCGGGTGAACCCACGAGCACTGTTCGCGGATATTGGCCATCTCCACGCGGTAAGGGTTCAGGCCCGCGAGCTGCGCGGCATTGCGGAAGGTGCGCAGGTGCATGTGCGGAGAGCAGGAAGCAACCACCACGGCGTCCAGGCGCTCGGAAGCAATCTTATCGCGCACCAGCGTTTGGCCGGGGTCCGCGCACATGTACTTGTAGTTCAGCGCGCAACGCACGCCCGGAAACTGCGCCACCTGCTTCGTGGCCTCTTCCACGTCCACGGTGCGGGCGATGTTCTCGCCACACCAGCAGATGAAGACGCCGATTCGGGACATGCTCTCCTACGCTTTCCCCACAAAATGCCGGTCGATGCCCAGCGCCTCGGGCTTGAATCCCAGCGCCAGTCCCACCACGTCGGACAGGTAATAGATCGGCATCGCGTGCCGCACGCCGTAGTGCCGCTCGATGTTGACCTGCTTCATGTCGAGGTTCACGTGGCACATGGGGCAGGCTACCACCAGGCAGTTGGCGCCGTGCGCGGCGGCATTGCTCAGGATCTTGTGCGAGAGGTCGAGCACCGTCTGCTCGTTGGCCATGGTCATCCCGGCGCCGCAACACTCGGTGCGGTAGTTCCAATCCACTGTCTTGCCGCCCAGGGCTTCCAGAATCTTCTCCATGGAGCGGGGTTGCTCGCAATCATCGAACTCCACCACGCTTGCGGGCCGCGTCAGCAGGCAGCCGTAATAGCAGGCGGCGCAAATCGAGCCGAGTGGGGCCTTCACCGCGGCCTTGAGCCGGTCCAAACCAATCGTCTCGAAGAGCTGGATCAAGTTCAGCACTTGCGTGTCGCCGCGAACTTCCAATTCCACGATCTTGGACACGCTGCGCCGAAGCGCCTCATCCTCCGCCAGAGCTTTGCGCGCTTTGAGCAGTTGCATCGAGCACATCGGGCAGGGCGCCAGCATCTCCCGGAAACCTTTGCCCTCCGCCAGGGCCAGATTGCGCGCGGGCAGGGCGACGGCGAGTTTCTGGTTCAGCGAGTGCGCGGCGGTGGCGCCGCAGCAAATCCAATCGTCGATTTCTCTCAGTTGGACGTCCAGAGTCTCCAGGCAAGCCCGAAGCGATTGCTCGTAATCGTTCGAAGAACCGTGCAAGGCGCAGCCGGGATAGTAGGCGAGATTCATAACAGTGAGTTGTCCATGCAGCGCGCGAAGATGCGGCCCACCACGGCCCGGTCATGAGCCTTCTCGCCCACCAGATGGAACTTCTTCCGCTTCATCAGTTGGGGGGCCAGCGTCGCGTCCTTGAAGAGAAAGGAAAGGCTCCGGCTGTGCAGGAAGGTCGAGAATTTGAACTCAGCGATCAGCTCCAACTCGTTCAGGCGGCCGTTGCGGCGGATGTTTCTGAGGAAGGCCTTCTGGAAAAGCACGGTGCGCTGCTGCTTGGGTGTGGTGACCCCGCGCTCCGCCGACAGTTGCCGCAGCGCATCCATTACTCCCGCGCAATCCACGGACTTCGGGCAACGTGTGGCGCAGGTCTGGCAGGAGACGCATTGCCAAATGGCTTGCGCTTGCAGCGCCCTCTTTGCATGGCCGAGTTGCAGCAGGCGAATGAGGCGGCTGGGCGGCGTGTCCATCCCAGCGGCCATCGGGCATCCCGCAGTACATTTCCCGCATTGATAACAGTCTCGAATCCGGGTGTGGGCTAAGGACTCAACCAGGGGAACTACGCTCGAGGAATTAAGGAAGACATTCTCCCGCTTCAACGATACCTGCTTCCTGTGCGAGGGAACTGCTTGCAGGTCGAAGGGAAATATTAACAGTTTCGATGATTCAAAAGCAAGAGACATATTGTACTCGCCACAATGTAGCGGATCATAATGGTTGCAATCCCACGCCTCGTTTTTTCTGTTCACAACGGACCACTGACAACGGACGACTGACCAATGAGGTCGGTGCTTTGCAAGATCAAGGAACACCGGCTGATCGATCAACCTCTTCGGTCGACGCGAGCTGTTTCTCCAAATCGGCAAGCGCCTTTTCTATGATCTCGCGGTGGCGGGGATTTTGGCTGGACTGAAGTTGTTGCAAAAGGTAGGTCCTGGCGAGAAGTAAGGTTTCCTTCTTGCGGTGCGCATCAGCCTTATCAGGGGTAACGCGTTCCTCCGAAGAACCCGCCTGGTCGGACCGGGCGGCTTCCATCTGTGACTCAACCGCTTTGCTTTCCCAACCTCTCGACATAACCTGCGCTAGCCATAGAGTACTCGGTTCCTTGGGTTCGATCAATAGGACCCACTGGGTTATCTGGCAGGCGGGTGCTGGTGTCATTTGGAATGTGGGTCCCCATTCCAAACGACACCAACACCCGCCGTTGCTACTCACTATGCAGGGCTGGATTCCCTGCTATACTCTGCTGATTCGATTAAGGAGGCGAATACATGAAAAAGAATTTCTCTTTGCTGGTGTTGATCGTTGTTGTCCTGGGCTTCAGTGTGTGCGGATGGGCGCAGCTTGGAATGTTTTCCAAGGAGCAGCGCATCGAGCTGACGCGCGAATGGAAAGGCGACCGCTTTCCGGACGGGCGGCCCAAGGTTCCGGATGAATTGCTCAACAGGCTAAAGGCGGTGGACGCAGAAGAAGCATGGGGCGTGCTCATGGGGGCCGGCTACCCGTATCAGTTCGAGGGGGGTTGGAAAGTGATTAACTCGGGGCCGCGTCTTGCGGGAAGAGTGGTCACTGCCGTATTCATGCCGGTGAGGCCGGACGTTAACGCCGTGCTCAACGAGCACGGCAAGGCAGAGGGCCGCATTGGGGCGCAGAATTCCTGGGTGATCGATACCCTCAAACCTGGTGACATTCTGGTGGTCGATTTGTTCGGAAAGATCAAAGATGGCACGTTCATCGGTGACAACCTTGGGACGTCGATGTACGCCAAGAGCCACACCGGGTTGATTGTGGACGGCTCGGTTCGCGACGAGTCGGGAATAAGGGAGATTGAGGGCTTTCAAGTCTACGCCCGCGGAGTGGATCCCTCCGCGCTGAGGAACGTGATGCTGATGGGTATCAACGTCCCCATCCGGATCGGACAGGCTACGGTGATGCCGGGCGACGTGGCCGTGACGGATCCCGAAGGGATCACCTTCATCCCTCCGCAGATGTGCGAAGAGGTGGCCGACAAAGCTGAGCTTACCCACCTGGTCGACGAGTGGGGCCACATGATGCTGCGGCAGCAGAAGTACGCGCCAGGGGAAATTGACGGCCGATGGACCCACCAGATGATCGAGGAATTCAACCAATGGGCCGCCTCGAAGGGCTCCAAACAACGGATGAAGGAGCACTAAGAGTAACCAACGAAGAGGAGATGAAACGATGTCTAAGCAAAATGACCTGACGATAGACCGACGGGGGGTGTTGAAGACGTCGGCCGCGATGCTGGGCGGAGCATTTGTGGGAACGGACGCCGCGGCCGACTCAGAGCCGCAGTTCCGCAATGTGAATACCAACTCGAGTCCCTCGAGCCTGAAGATCACAGACCTGCGCGTGGCGACCGTAGTCAAACCCGGGCCAGGCCCTTGCACGATCGTTCGCATCGATACAAACCAGGGGATTTATGGACTTGGCGAGGTTCGGGACGGCGCAAGCCCAACCTACGCGCTCATGTTGAAGAGCCGCATTCTAGGCGAGAATCCACTGCGCATCGACCACCTATTCCGGAAGATCAAGCAATTCGGCGGTCCGGCGCGGCAGGCAGGCGGCGTTGTCTCCATCGAAATGGCACTCTGGGATATCGCGGGAAAGGTGTATGGGGTGCCGATCTGCCAGATGCTGGGCGGCAAATTCCGCGACAAGGTCCGGATTTATGCCGACACCACCGAGTCAAAGGACCCCAAGGTTTACGCTCAGAACATGAAAATTCGCAAGGAGGAAATGGGCTTGACGTGGCTGAAGATGGATCTGGGAATCGACATGATCCAAAACACCCCCGGCACCGTGACTCGGCCTTCGGGATTGAGCGCCTGGGAGGAAACATTCCTCCCTCACCCGTTTGTGGCAACCGAGGTGACAGATAAGGGAATCGAAATGCTCTGCGAGTATGTGGCTGCGATCCGCGAAGCCGTTGGAATGGAAATCCCGCTTTCCATGGACCACCTCGGCCACATCGGCGTGAAATCTTGCATCCGGCTGGGAAAGGCTTATGAGAAATACAACCTTTCCTGGATGGAGGACTTGATTCCCTGGCAATACACTGACCTCTGGCAACGCATCACGGAGGCAAGCCCCACACCCACGCTCACCGGGGAAGATATCTACCTGAAGGAGGATTTCATCAAGCTGTGCGAGAGGCACGCCGTGAGCAAGATTCATCCCGATCTCGCCACGTCGGGCGGAATCCTCGAGACGCACAAGATCGGCGACGCGGCCATGGAATACGGTGTCCCGATGGCGATGCACTATGCAGGCCTGCCGGTGGGCTGCATGGCGAGCGTTCACTGCGCCGCAGCCACGGAGAATTTCCTGGCACTCGAAAATCACTCCCTGGATGTGCCGTGGTGGCAGGACTTCGTGGAAGGCGTTGAGAAACCCATCATTAACAAAGGCTATATCACCGTTCCGGACAAGCCCGGCCTGGGCGTGACGCTCAACGAAGACGTCATCAGGCAGCATCTGAAACCGGGCACGGGCTATTTCGAGCCCACTACCGAGTGGGACAACGAACGTTCCTGGGACCGGCTTTGGAGCTGATCACCGCACGGGACTGGCGTTTGAACCACCACCCGAAGAGTCCTGACTCTGGAGTTTCCTCAGCGCCTCGAGGGCTTGAGGATTTGTGGGCTCGCTCTTCAATCCGGTCTGCAATTCCCGGAGCGCTTCGCGATTCCTTTTTGTATCTGTGTAAAGCAACCCCAGCATGATATGGGCGCGACCGGAAGAGGGCACTAATGCCTCAGCTTCCTGGAAGGCATGCTCAGCTTCCGCATACCTGCCTTCACGCCAGTACACCAACCCCAGCCCCCAATAACCACG
>Ga0208687_1000862_pt1 | contig 16600 bp, 14 predicted proteins | sample June2015DPH_6_10_FD_184695 | JGI IMG/M metagenome (GOLD analysis project Ga0208687, IMG submission 184695) | Peatland microbial communities from SPRUCE experiment site at the Marcell Experimental Forest, Minnesota, USA - June2015DPH_6_100... | ecosystem: Environmental > Terrestrial > Soil >...
TAACTTATATGTATTCTTATGTAACGTATATAGCTAACATTTTTTCCGGTAAAAAGCCCATTCGGCGGGCCCATCTGGACCAGAATGTTATGCTAAATGACCCCGTGGAAATCGAGGCTAGGAGAGGAGGCCGTTACCCCCGAGTCCATCCGGTCAGCGGCTAAGGAGAGTCTGCAACTGGTGAGGCCGATGCTGAACGCCTTGAGGTCTGGTGACCCTGAAGAGATAGCGATGTATGACGACATCCGACCTGTCGATATGGAAGAGTGTTACAAGCGATATAAAGCGATGTTAAAGGCTGACAACGCCAGCAAACGGAAAAAGGATATCGTAAGCGTAGAAGCTCCTGTAGATAATCAAAAACACGCTACCGTCGAGGATATAATCGCGAGGCTGAAGGGTGTCGGTATCGAGCCTGAAATTGCTAAGCAGTGCGCGCAGGAAATCATGAAGGCTGGTGGCGAGAAGCTGGATATCAAGACCGCTGCCAATGAAGCCCTGGTGCTGGCTTTAAGAAAAGGATCGACAAAGATAGCGCCAGTTGCAAAAGCCTCAAGCTCAAAAATGCCTGAGGAGCCTGAAGACCTCAGGCTGATCACTAAAGAGGGTAAAGTGAGCAAGAAAACGAGCTACGAATCGTTGCAAGAGAAGGGGTATATAAAATCACCACTGGACGAACTGATAGTCAAAGCCTGAGTATGCTTGGCTTTTTTCCTCCCCCATACGAGGACGAGATATTGTACAGTGTTTTTGCCAGATATCAAGTCTGGAGTGGTAGCACCAGCCCCAAGGCAACGCTGTATGATCTTTTTGGTAACACAAGCGCCTGCGCTGTTCTAGACCTGCCTTGCAACATCGGGGCGCTTGTAGAGAGAATGCCGAGGTATTGGGGTTACACTGCCGATGGCCTTATCTATGGTCATACCTTGTTCCCTTTATACGAACCTTTCTTGCCGGCTGAGAGGGCAGCCACGATATTCGAGTCAATGAAGGGTAACAGGGGAGGCTCTATTCACACCAGGGCCGGCATCATGGCGAGTTCGGTCGTGGCGCCGATATTTTTAAGATTTTGCCCTGACTGTATTAAGGAGGATGATGCTAGACGGGGTGAATTATACTGGCATCGGCTGCATCAGGTGCCGTGCGTGCTAGTGTGCTCGCAGCACAATAAACTACTGTTGGACAGCACGGTTCCCATGCATTACCTTAACAAACACGAATTCGTACCCGCAAACGAAGAAAACTGCGCTTGCCGTGAGCCCGAAATCAGATATAGTGACAGCATGTTGGAGAATTTAAATAAACTTGCAGACGATGTCAACGATCTACTGGTAACGAAGAGTCTTAGTGATCCGGACGGACTTCAGAAGATCTATCTCTTGAGGCTCGCTGATCTTGACCTGGCAACTGCGACGGGCAGAGTTTATCAGAAGGATCTGGCACAGGCATTTGTTGACTTTTACGGTTGCGAGTTTCTTGATGCGGTCCAATCAGGCATACAGCCTGATGATGAGAACACCTGGCTGGCAGACATCGTCAGAAAGGCGAGGAAGGCGCATCATCCGATCAGACATCTGCTGGTGATAAGGTTTCTGGGCGGCTCGGTGGAGTGGCCTAGGAGCTTTCCCATAATTGCCGGGACGTTTGGAAAAGGCCCGTGGCCGTGTCTGAATCCGGCAGCAGAACATTACCACGATCCGGTTGTATATAACCTGAAAGTTAGCCATTGCTTTGATACGAAGAGGCCGGTTGGAACATTCACGTGTTCATGCGGTTTTATATATTCCAGGCGGGGGCCTGACCGGAAACCTGAAGATAGATACAGGATTGGGCGGATCAAAAACTTTGGTTCCGTGTGGGAGGGCAAGTTGCGCAGCCTCGTTGAACAGGAGATGTTGGGGTTGAACGAGACCGCCCGGAGGTTGGGCGCGGATCCGATGACTGTGAAGAAGTATGCAAATCTGTTGGGCCTGACGTTTTATTGGAAGCGCAGGACGCTAGATAGAATTGAATCAGATTCATATAGAGAGTCGGCCGATGACCAGAGTGAGACCAAAGATAAACGCCGGAAAGAATGGCTCGTGCTAAAAGAGCAGAACAATGACGCCTCGAAGGCGCGACTAAGAAATATGGCTCCCGGCACATACGCCTGGCTTTACAGGCACGACCGGGGCTGGCTGAATCATAACTCGCCTCTGTGTGGGACATTCAGGCCCAAGAATGGCCGTGTAGATTGGGTAAATAGGGACGCTGTTGTCCTGGAGAAGGTCGAGAAGGTCGTGGAAGACCTGAAAAAAGGTGCAGGTAAGCCGGAAAGAGTTTCTGTCAGCAGGGTCGGCAAGATGACCGGCGCCCTGGGCTTGCTGGAAAGACACCTTGACAAGATGCCGCTCACCATGGAGTTCTTGGGGAAGAACGTTGAGGACGTCAGCGCCCATCAGGCCAGGAGGATTGCCTGGGCAATCAAGGAAATTTGCTCTGATGGCGAGATCCCCAGAACATGGAGAGTTCTGAGGCTTTCCGGACTGAGGCCGGAGTTTTCAAAAAGCCTGGCACTGGTCATAGATTCTGAAATCAAAAAGTATTTGGAACAGGGTTGGATTGATTTCGAGTGTTCAAGCTCAGAGACTGGCCCTTCGGGCCCGACGAACTGGCTGCAATAAGGTGGATCAAGTCTCCGTTCAATGAAGACAAGAACGGATGGGTCCTGCCTGTGGTTTTCGAGAGCGAAGGAGGGGGCATTGCCCAGATTAACACCTCGTGGGGTTCTCTGGTGCTGATGCGGTTTGGGCAGAGATACAAAGGGGGCATTCCCTTTGAGGCCTGTAAAGACGGGAGCATTGTAACGCTTGATGTCAGGAACGCTTCTGAAGGCTGTTTTTGCAAGGCGTCTGCTGTAAGAGCCTTTATGCCAATGGCTATGCCTGGCCTCGCCAGCGAAAACTGCTGGCTTTTTGTAAATGATGACATGGTTGTTTTTATACCCTGTATAGAGATTGTAAGATGCTTCCTGGCTCCCAATATAATGATGGCAAATGCTTTACTCACCCCTTACGGGCTGAATGACATTGTTTCTTTCTCCAACACTGATGGCCAGGTGTACTTGCGCTTTGATAGTACAGTGCCAAGGAAGATGATTGATGACTCATTCGTGAAGTACCTGGCCTGGCTTAAAACCGATGAATTGGCATACGAAGCCTGGTGTGGCGTCTATCGGGGACTGATGCCAAAAGGAGCTGTTAGCGAGGCGCGCATGATCCCGTTATTCGATGAATCGGGGGAGCCGTTCCCGGGGGACAAGAGGGTGGAAGTCAAGTTCCCGGTACAGGGGCCATGCCGGTTGCAAGTACGTGTTTTACAAAATGCGAACAGTCTGTTTGTCCTCGAGATCATTGGGATGTATGGTTTGAGCTTGCCGTTTGAAAGGATCGCTTATACCCATAGTTCGTTTAAGGAAAAAAGAGATGTATTGAGCGATTTACCTGCCCGCCAAAAAAGAATATGCATTAAACGCAAGAAACATAAAAAGGACATCGAACTTGTAAACGAAAATCCTAACTCTAGAAAAAGAAGCAGTAGGATTGACATAACTCCAACAATTATAGGCTTTGACGGCAGAGTTACTATGGCAAAGGAATATCGACTTGAACCAAGGTTTCGAGGACGAAAAAGCAACAACAGGCAAAATAGGATAGAAGCAGAGAATAGGAACTATAGGGATAAACTTGGGCAGGATGGCTTTGGCTTTGATTTAAAAGGCAGCAAGGAGAATGAAAGGCCGGATAATTTTTCTTTTTCAACGGGCGAAGTCTTTTTTGACGGTAACCCAAATACAAGATCCGTCGATATCCGCAGCTTAAAAACCATTAATACTCCTTATGGGAGCGGTTTGGACATGTTTTTCAAGATGCTCAATGTATTGGGGCACTTAGACTACCGCTTGAAAATAGGGGAACCAAAAACAATGCTGTTGCCAAGCGGAAAGGGATTTGCCATAAAAAAAGAGGACGATACGCCTCGGCAATGTGTTTTGGTACCATTTCAATTTGTCGTGCCGCAACATAACTCTGTTTATATTTTAGAAGTGGAACATTCGATCAAAACACATCTGTCGACGTTATTGCTATGGCCCAGAGAAGGCAAATGTTTGCAAGAGGACGCCCAATGGTCTCTGATTGAGAAACTTTTATCAAGCTTGCTGCTGAATAACGGCCACTGGGAGAAAAACGATATTAGAAATAATAATATGGCTAAGATTATAACTGTGAAACATTGGGCTACATGGACTCCTTATGATTGGGCAGAAGTAATTTTGAATAAGATAGGATATATAAGCTACCGCGTGAACAACTGAAGCAATTCATCAGAGAGAAGAACATTAAGACAGCTGAGGATGTAAAGAACTTTGTCAAGGAACTTTTTTACCGATGCCATTCAGGAGTTGCTGGAAGATGCAATAAATCACAATCTCAGCTATAATAAGAAGAACGGTACCGCAAGCAAGGACGCTGACAACCGGCGCAACGGACATACAAAAAGATGGTGCGCAGCGATTATGGAGAGGTCGAATCATACCCCGTGTTAAACATACCCCGTGATCGTGAGGGTGAATTCGAGCCCTTGATTGTGAAGAAACATCAAGAAGGGCGTCACAAAGCAGGCTTCATCAGCTCCGGGGGAAAGAAGTACGAGGTCGGTCTCACCTTAATCGGTTGCAGGATAGATGTCATATTCGGCCCGGCTGAAACCACCGAACTGGCTATCGAATACGAGGGGCATGCTCTTTGGAGGGTCAGGCAACTGGTGATGCGATTACCCTCGAATGTGCCCCGGTCTCAAGTAATTACTTCAAGGGATGGTGAATATGAGCGGACGGGCATGGACGGATGGGGAATTGATAGTATCGGTATATTTGTACCGCTTCGGATATGAAGACCTGGGGCTATCTTATGAACAAATTGCAGATATATTCGGAAGAAGCCCTGATACCTTCTTTTACAGATTTGCCAACTTTCTGTCAATGGAAACCGGACGTGGCCTGAGAAATACTGGTAACCGTGCAAGAGAAATATTCGAATCATATAGGGGAGCACGCAAAGATGATTTAAGAAAAATGTCAATTAAAATGATTTTAGATCATGTGAGATCAGGCAATACGAATCAGTGATGCTTATGTGGCATTTTAAGAGGGACGGAATATGACAGATGTTTTTGATAAACAAAAACGCTCGGAAGTAATGTCAAAAATCCGCTCCAAGAATACAAAACTTGAACTGACGCTCCGCAAAGCTTTGTTTAAAGTGGGACTTAGGGGTTACCGGCTTGATGTTAAACTTCCTGGTTCGCCGGACATTGCTTTCCCGAGGGCGAAAGTAGCTGTTTTCGTAGACGGCTGTTTCTGGCATGGATGCCCTTTATGCTATTCGGCGCCGGAAACCAATTCACAATTCTGGAGAAATAAAATTATTGAGAACCATGAAAGAGATCAGCGGGCGAACAAAAATCTTGATGAAATAGGATGGACGGTAATAAGAGTTTGGGAACATGAAATTGGGAAACATCTCGATGATTGTGTTGCATATATTAAAGACATAGTAATAAATAAAATTTCTTAGTATCATTAACTTGTTCTGAAAAAAAGTGTTTATCTTAAACCAGCAACGAGACATACTTAAGCTTAGTGTATTGTAGAATAGATTTAATTTACAATATTGCATCTTATATTTATATTTTTGTATTGTTTCTTTAAAGATCTAAGCAATCCTTCTGTTATTCAAAGGCTTGCTTAACAGGAATGAAGTGATATTATGAAAACTATTGATTGTCCGCCGTATGCCCCTATTTTAATGGAATCTACCAGAGCTGTTGGCTACTCTATAGAGGCGGCAATTGCCGATCTTATTGATAACAGCATAACTGCAAATTCCACGGGGGTTGGAATTTGGTTTCTCCCATATGACAATCCATATATAGCAATTGTGGATAACGGTCGCGGAATAAACCCTGAAAGATTGACGGATGCAATGAGATATGGAAGCAGCAGCCCAACGGAACAAAGAGAAGAAAATGATATGGGCAGATATGGGTTGGGCCTCAAGACAGCATCGCTGTCGCAATGTCGTTGTTTAACTGTAGCTACATATTATGAGGGGGATATACTCGCCCGCAGATGGGATTTGGACTATATCAATAAAACTGGCCAATGGAGTTTGATTGAACTTGAGGATGAAGAAATATCTTCATTGCCAATGATTGATAGATTAAAACAGCAAAAAAAAGGCACATTGGTATTATGGAATCGACTGGATAAAATCAAAGCAGGTGAAATTACCCTAGAGCAAGCCCTTGGTAATCGCATGGCCGAAGTTAAAGAGCACCTGGAGCTAGTATTTCATCGCTATCTGTCCGGATACGATATACGTAAAGTTACAATGACTATTAATGGGAACAAGCTTATTCCGTTTGATCCGTTTTTTCCATCCAAAAGCAGTATAGTAATGGATGACGAGAAAATTAAGTTACCAGGCAGAAAAGAAAAAGTAGTAGTGCGACCATTTATTCTGCCGCATCCTTCAAAAATGACAAAAGATGAACTCGAAAAGTATGGAGGAAAAGATGGGCTCAGAAAATTGCAAGGGTTTTATATATACCGTAATAAACGTCTGCTCACATGGGGGACATGGTTCAGACTGATTAAGATGGACGAGTTCTCCAAATTGGCGAGAGTAAGAGTTGATATACCAAATTCACTGGATGATCTATGGACTTTGGATATTAAGAAGTCTACCGCCTATCCACCTGAGATTGTAAAAACGAGACTAAAACAAATCGTTGGAACTATCTCGAACAGCAGCAAGAAAACATGGTCTTTCAGAAGAAGAAAGGAAACTAATGATAACATTTATCACATTTGGAATCGCATGGAAACAAGAGAAGGTATCAGATATTTAATAAATCAGGATCACCCGTTACTTGATTTGATTAATGAGCTGATTGATGCTACCACTAAGAAGCTTTTATGTGAATATCTTGAAACCGTTCAAAATAACTTGCCGATCAATACCCTCCATAACGATATACATAACGAAGAAAAAATAGTACAAGACAAGAAGAATGTTGAACATAAACGCGTATGTGAAATGGCACAAATGCTTTTGGAAAACGCCAAGTCCAACGGACAATTGGAAAATGTATATGATAATTTTAAAATAGTTGAACCATTTAACGATTATTTAGCAGAGATGAACGAAATATATATGGAGGTAAGAGATAATGACCGATAATATAAAATATTCCGAAGATATGGTCATGGTTATTCTTAGACATGAAATAGGCACAGGCAATCCGACAGAACAAGATATTAAAAATGCTATTGATAAAGCAGCACTACTGTCTCCTATGTCAGATTTGGAAAAAGCAGCAGTGGAAAAAAGCATACAGGCAAAGATGAAAGTAAGAATGGATCTGGGGACACAAATTGTAGATCCGGTTACATACCATCCCTGGCTTTCAAAAAGAAAGGCATCTATTATTCGATACTATTGGAACAGATACCGTGATTATCTGCTCCGTGAAAAAGGGTGGAACGAGCAAGTAGTTGAAAGGCTGGGAGATATAAGCGATGAAATGTTGGATTTAATTGGTGATCCGAAGGAAGAAGAAGTATGGAAAAGAAAAGGACTAATTCTTGGCGATATTCAATCGGGAAAAACTTTTAACTATACTACATTGTGCAATAATGCAGCAGATGCCGGTTATAAGGTAATTATATTGCTAACTGGTACCATTGAAGGCCTGCGAAAACAGACCCAGGAGCGTATCGATGCGGGATTCGTCGGACTTAACAGCAGGAATGTCTTGCAAAGAAATCCTGAAAGAAAATATATAGGTGTAGGTTTGCAGGACAGCACAAGAACAGCGTATCCTTTTACAGATATACTTCAGGATTTTAATTCAAACAAATTGCAGTCGCTGAATTTTACATTAAAAGGTCTTAAAGAGCCCGTTGTACTTGTCGTAAAGAAAAACAAAAGCGTACTTAAAAATCTTGAAGCTTGGCTTCGTACATGCAATACTGATGTTGGTGACGACAAGATTGATTTACCACTTTTACTTATTGATGATGAAGCAGATAATGCGTCTGTAAATACGAACAAGGAAGATGAAAATCCCACTGCTATAAATGATGGAATTAAGAGCATTTTGAAATTGTTTAATCGGTCTTCTTATGTGGCAGTAACAGCTACACCATTTGCCAACATTTTTATTGACCCGGATAATGATGTTGATGTCTACAATTCTGATTTGTTTCCGAGTGATTTTATTTATGCATTGTCGCCGCCGACAAATTATATTGGCAGTAACCGAATCTTTGGAGAGGATGCAGAATACTCTTCATGTCTTGTCACCATAGATGATGTAAAAGAACATTTTCGTTCAAAAGCCAGAACTGGCCATATAGTTCCGGAACTACCACTCAGTTTAAGAGAAGCTGTAGCATACTTTTTACTTGTTAATACGATTAGAGACTTGGATGGCAGCTTACACACGCATCGGTCTATGCTCGTAAATGTGAGCCAGTTTGTAAATGTTCAGGATCAATTATATGACAAAATTGTAGCGTTACTTAAGCAATTCAAACAGAATGTGCAAAACTACAGCAAACTGGATGTAGCCAAAGCTCTTAAGAATGGTGGAATCGCTTTTATTAGGAATGTATGGGATAAATTTGAACTGGAAGAAGTAACAGGTTACACTTGGGAAAAGATTCAAATGGCGCTGTATGAATCAGTTATGCCCATTGAAGTAAGATTGGTTAATCAGAAAGCCAAGGCTAAGGGCGTGGAAAGACTGGATTATGAGCCGTACAGTGAAACGGGACTTCGTGTAATAGCTGTTGGTGGCAATAGTATGTCTCGGGGACTTACATTGGAGGGGCTTTGTGTAAGTTACTTTGACCGGAATTCTCAGATGTATGATACCTTGATGCAGATGGGCAGATGGTTCGGCTACCGGGACAGCTACGAAGATCTCTTTAAGATATGGATGGGATATGATGCAATAGCGTGGTATCGCTATATTACAATGGCATCTACGGAACTGCGTGAGGAAATTCAGGAAATGAAGCGCGTAGGCTTAACACCGAAGGAATTTGGACTCAAAGTAAGACAAGATATCACGTCTTTGTTTGTAACCGCTAAGAATAAAATGCGTGCAACAACAGTTGTAGAAAGATGGATCTCTCTAGCTGCGGAATTAATCGAAACCCCACGTCTGATTGCTACACGGGAAAGCTTATTATCTAATGCCAAGTTAACAAATGACTTTATTATACAGCTGATATCCAATCAGTATATATCAGATGTAAATTATGGGCCAAACAGAGAAGTATTCACTCATGTACCCAAAAATTTGGTTGCAGACTATGTAAGGAGTTTTTTGTCCCATCCAAGACATATTCCATTTTCGGCCAAAGATTTGAGTCAGTATATTAGGTCATCTGCTAAATTTTTAACTTGGGATGTGGCTATTATAGGAGGATCGGGTGAAAAAATTGCACAGACCGAATATTTTGACCAGAAGATTATTGATCTGGATCTTCGCTATGCAAGTAGAGTAATGACAACTGTTGACAACTGTTTATTGATTTCAGGTGAGCGAACAAGGGTAGGTGTACCAGGCGCGACAAAGTATGGCTTGCCGCCAAAGATAGTAAAAGAAATCGAACAGGCATATCAAAAAGAGCATGATGCAAAGACAACTATACCAGATAAGCCATACTTGAGAGTTACACGCAGACCTGTTTTGTTAATATACATTATCCGAATAGATAAAGAGAAGAAAGATCCTAGAAAGTCCAATTCCGATGATGCATCTATAAATCTTGTAGGAGAATTACCTGTAGTCGCGCTTGGGCTTGGTTTTCCCGGTACTGACGCTGATCGGGAAAGTCTGAAGGCCAGATATGTACTCAATAAAGTGGAAGAAAGAAATCAGATCCACTTTGAGGAGGATGATGAGTTTGATTAAGATTGATGAACTGAAAAAAAAATGGGATGCCATCCGTTCCAATCAAGGCTATGTCCAGAGGATGGATCCTTCTCATCCCCTGGACTTCTTCATTGGCATTGATGAAAACGGTTATAAAGAAATTGTATTGATTACCGAGTTCGAGCCATCTCGAATGAAATCAAGCAAGTCGGTTCTGGTTGAAAAGGGAAGGCGAGCAGATGGTCAGTGGGCAATTCAGATTAAGTTAACAGATGAAGATAACGAAGACGTATTTGCAAGATTGTGTTGGGATTTGGTTGAATCATCTGCAAATTGTATAAATAAATTTCAAGGCGTAGAAACCGTTGTTGCAAGATTTATAAGATGGCAGAAACTTCTGGAGTCTGGCACAGATGGCATGAGTACAGAAATTATTAAGGGGTTGATTGGAGAACTGAAATTTGCAGAAGAAATTCTCCTCAAAAAATACAGCTTGGATGTAATTATTGATTCATGGCTTGGGCCGGATGGATCCGACAGAGACTTTGTATTTGCCGATACATGGGCGGAAGTAAAGGCTGTTGCCACAGGCAAACTGACAGTCGGAATATCTTCTCTCAATCAGTTGGAGGTTGATGATATTGGTATTCTGGCGGTTGCTGCTATAGATATTACATCCTCATCCGACGATAATGGATTTAGTTTTTACAGTATTATAGAGCATTACAGGGAATTGTTAAGCAATAGTCCCAAATCGCTGTTTAGCTTTGAGGGCAAGCTGACCAACCTGGGTTACTTTGACAGGAAAGAATATTACGATCTATATTTTACCTTTGGAGGATTCAGACTGTTTAAAGTGGATAATGATTTCCCGAGGTTAACAAGTAAAAATGTGAGAAATGAGATTGCGACTGCAAAGTATGATCTTAGTCTGTCATCTCTTCGGAATTGGGAGATTAAAGAGGATCAGTTATGGATTTAGCTGATTACAGAAAAGACTATCTTGAGTACGTAAAGAGTTCCGCTGCTGCAGATACAGACGGAACAGTTGCAACATTTGTAAAGATATCTTTAGAGAATCTCATGGATGCTGAAATCATTACGGATTATGAAGTATGTTATTCAACAGGCAAACATGGCAGAAAATCTTATCGTGTGGATGCTTATTCTTTTGATGACTATGACTGTTCCATGTCTCTTTTTATTGCAGACTATTTAGGCGAAAATGAATTGGATCGTTTAACTAAGACAGATGCTAACGTTCTGTTTGAAAAATTACATACATTTTTAAACGGAAGCATAAATGGTAAACTGAAAAATGAAATCGAGATAAGTACACCTGCATATGATTTAATAGAATTACTAAATCATTTGTTAGGGACTATCAGAAAGTTTAAGTTCTTTATCTTGACAGATAAAGAACTTAGTGAAAATATCAGTACCTTTCCACTTAGAGAGATCGATAATATCCCGTCTGAATACCATATCTGGGATATTAAAAGATTTTATCGTGTTCTTGGCATCGGAGATGGTCATGAACCGATTGAAATTGATTTTACAGATCTTATGGAAAATGGAATACCATGTTTAGAGGCAAATGATGCTTCTACGGAAATGCTTAAATGCTTCTTGTGTGTTTTACCAGGAAATATTCTAGTGGATGTATATGATAAGTATGGCAGCAGATTGTTGGAGGGAAATGTTAGGTCATTCCTGTCCACTAAAGTGGCAGTGAATAAAAACATCAGATCAACAATTTTGGGCGAAGAAAAGCGGATATTTTTTGCTTATAACAACGGTATATCAGCGACTGCATCGAGAGTAGTTGTAGAGAACACATTAAACAAAAAATATATTAAGGCGGTTAGTAATTTACAAATTGTAAATGGCGGTCAGACAACAGCTTCACTATCGAATGCCAGATTTAGGGATAAAGCCGACTTGAGCGGAATTTATGTTCAAATGAAGCTGACAGAAATATCTGACCATGAGCTATCACAAAAAATTATTCCTAATATTTCAAAATGCTCCAACAGCCAAAACAAGGTAAGCGATGCGGATTTCTTCTCCAATCATGAGTATAATATACGTATGCAACAAATCTCTAGAAGAGTATATGCTCCGGCGGTTAATGGTGCTCAGTATGAAACCCACTGGTTTTTTGAGCGTTCCCGCGGCCAATATGAGCAGGAACAAGCCAAGATGTCGAAGTCTGAGAAGGCAAAATATAAGCTTCTGAACCCTAAGGAACAGAAGCTAACGAAAACCGATTTTGCCAAAATCCTTAATTCGTGGAGAGAGTATCCCTATTTCGTAAGTATGGGCGCGCAGAAGAACTTTGCAAAATATGCGGAGTATATTGTGAAAGTCTGGGAGAAAAAAGAAACTGAATTTAACGAATTGTATTTTCAACAGACCATAGCTCTCGCCATCATGTTTAAGTATATTGACAAAATGGTATCCAAACAAAGTTGGTACGAAAAAGGATATAAGGCAAATATAGTAACATATTCTATGGCTTATTTGCACCATTTGCTCGAGGAACAATTTCCGGATAAAACATTAAATCTAAAGATGATCTGGGATAAGCAGCGGCTGACGGAGGAATTAGAACATGAATTTGTTAAAATATCTAAATATGTGTTTGAATATATCACAGACAGCTCAAGAGCTATTACCAATGTTACAGAATGGTGTAAAAAGGAACAGTGCTGGATTACTTTATGCTCAAGGAAATACGGCTTATGTTCAGACATTGCTAAATGTATGATCGATAAGGCAGAAGAAAAATACGACTTAAAAGAAAGCAAAAAATATCAAAGAATGGATAACGGTATAAAAGCTCAGACTGAGGTAGTGTCCTATGGTCAAGCATATTGGGAAAAACTGTTATATTGGGGCAAAAGTAAAAACTTGCTCCCAGACATAGATATCAGCTTCATTATGTCAGCTACAAAGATTAATTATGGGCGCATACCATCTGAAAGACAGTCTCAAAGAATACTTAATATTCGCGCTAAAATGATAGAAGAAGGATTTACTGGAAAATAAATACATCTTTATACTCCCCAATCATTTTTCAGGGGAATTTTTTTATCATATTAATATCATGATTAAAATATGATATAATAAATATTATATCATGATATTATAGGGGCGTATACTATGGGCAGGCCCGGAAGACCTCCCGGAGCATTCAAAACAGAAAAAATCGAAATCAAAATACAGCCTAAGTTAAAGATTGCGTTTCAGAAGCATGTGCGGGAGAAAGGGTCAAACGCGTCTTCCAAAATATGTGAATTAATAAAAGACTACCTTGAGCAGGAGGGAGTTGAAGTCTATGAAAAATAGAATATGCTCCTTATGCAGCGGATGTGGTGGCCTTGATCTTGGCTTCATTGAAGCCGGTTTTAATGTTATATGGGCAAATGATTTGGATAAATATGCCGTGAAGTCATACAGAGCAAATATAGGAGATCATATTGTTCAGGGGGATATTAATGATATACAATTAACTGATATTCCGGAACATGATATTTTAATTGCAGGATTCCCCTGTCAACCCTTCAGCATCATGGGAAATGAGAAAGGGTTTGAAGATCATAGAGGATCCCTGTTTTTTAGAATATGCGAAATCATAGATTATCACACCCCAAAAGTGGTAGTGTTGGAAAATGTGGGTAGACTACTCACACACAAAAAAGGAAAAAACTATGCAATTGTAGAGGCTGAACTTAAAAAACGCGGATATAGGGTATTTAAAAAGATTTTAAATAGTAGTGATTTTGGAGTGCCTCAGACTCGGAACAGGTTGTTTATTGTAAGCTTTAAAGATCATAATATTGAATTTGTTTTTCCTCCAGGTGTTCCATTGAAATCAAAACTTCATGATGTATTGGAAAGTAATGTTCATATAAATCACTACTTATCAGAAAAGATAAAGAAAACGATATTATCACATGGTAGTGGCGGATACTCCTACAATCCAGAAGTGGATCTGGATATAGCGCGTCCTCTTTGTGCAACAATGGAGAAAATGCACAGAGCTGGTCAAGATAATTATGTAACAACAGAACATGGCCTCAGAAAACTGACACCGAGAGAGTGTGCAAGACTTCAAGGATTCAAGGATAACTATCAGATAGTTGTTTCAAACCGTCAGGCATATAAACAGTTTGGCAATGCCGTAACTGTAAAAGTGGCCTATTTTGTCGCCCGGGCTATAAAGGAGTGCATAGGAAACAATGAATAGATATAAGCATGAGATAGAGAAACTGATTCAATTAACTTACGGTGAAGGAAACGCCAAAACCACCTCAAAAGAAAAACTGGGAAAATTTGAAAAAAGGGTGGGAAATAATTTTACAATTGCTGCAAAGACTGCTAAAACACAAAAATGTTATGATGCGCATGTTGAAACAGTTTGTGGAGATATTCCACAATGTCTTGAATGCCCGATCAAAAAATTCTGCTGCTACTTTAGAAACCAGGCAATAAATCAAATACAACATCATAATCTTAAAGTTGTAGATTTGTTTTGTGGGGCGGGCGGATTTTCTCTTGGATTTACGCAGGCCGGATTTAATATTATCTTTGCAATAGACAATCAGGAGTGCTGTGTGGAAACGTATAGGCATAATCACCCTGAAATAAGTGAAGCGGCTGTCTTATGCAAAGATATAAAAATAGCTGATGACGACATAGCAAATATTATCGATAACCGTGAAATTGATGTTGTAATTGGTGGTCCGCCATGTCAGGGATTTAGTGCGGCAAACAAGCAAAGAATGATGAATGATCCGAGAAATATCCTATACAAGCATTTTGTAAATGCCATAGAATGGATTAGGCCGAAGTTTTTTGTTATGGAAAACGTAGAAGGAATATTGAAAATAAAAGATGAGGTGATTGAAGACTTTGCAGCATTAGAGACTAAATATAATGTGATACCTATCAAAGTTAATGCAGTTGATTTTGGTATCCCCCAAAATAGGAGAAGGATATTTTTTATCGGCACTAGATTAAATGTCGATTTGTCATCTATAGCCAAAAGAATTATTAAAATAGCAAATGAACAGCCTAAGAGGTTTTTAGATGATGTTTTAAATGGTTTGCGTTATCTTGAAGCAGAAAGAGAAAAGAATACAACAATGAAAGATTCAGAATTGTCAGGGAGTATAATTGAAGTAAACACTATAAAATGGCAAAATGAATATATCAAGCTGATAAACGAGAACAGACAAGTTCCTTATGTATTTAACCATAAAGCGAGATACAACAATGAGCGTGATATTAAAATATTTTCGCGCTTACACCCTGGAGACTATTCAGATGATCCTAAAATAGCTGATATAATGCCTTATGCCAGCAGGAATGATATATTCAAGGATAAGTATTTCAGATTGCAGGGGGATAAACCATGTAAAACAATCACAGCTCATATGAAGTATGATGGAAATATGTATATTCATCCATCACAAGCAAGGGGACTTACCCCAAGAGAAGTGGCAAGAATTCAGTCATATCCTGATGACTATTTTTTCTGCGGTCCGTATACAAAGACATATATGCAGATAGGCAATAGTGTTCCACCAATGGTGGCACGGGCAATTGCAGAAACAATAAAATTTACAATTGATTTCACTGCTGTAAGGGGTTATTAACCCCCGCACTCAGGTCACTGTACTCAAAAATAGCTCAGTATAAACGATCAACCGTTCTTTGAAAACCCTATACCGACGCCTACTTCAACTGTTTCACCCCATTATCCCCTGCATCAGCATGCATCAGGGCAGACTGACCCCTGGGCTTGTGGTTTTGCAAGAAGCTTCTTCAGTCCATGATAGACCTGTTTGAAGTTGTGTCCGATCACTTTGAAGGCGCTCTGCATGCTGCACTTGACGATGCCTCTGACCTTCAGCTTATCCATCCCCTGGCTCCGTTTCAGGGAGGAGTTGGTGCCCTCGATGGCCGCCCTCCGGCTGGTGTTCTCTCTTCTCACTTCTTTACGGGAGAGTTCTTCCCTGACTCCGGCAGCCACGATGGAACTCTTGTGAACCTTTAAGAGCATCGACTTCTTTTGTTCTTCGACCGGGCAGTTGTCTCTGAGCAGGCAACTCTGGCAGTCATCCTTGGCAAAGTGGCTGACACTAAGCTTTTTCTTGGTATCGTAGACACTGTCCAGCGGCTTTCTATCGTCCGGGCACTTTACAACATTCAAGCCCTCGCTCCAGGTAAACCGGGTGAGCGACAGTTTGTCAGCGGATCTTTTTTTACCGGTCATGTCAGTGTAGTGCATGGTAACACCGTTTTCGGCGGCGGTCTCCATCACCGGCTCACCGTAGTAGCCGCCGTCCGAGTAGAGATCTTTCAGACCGGTGTGCTCTGTGACGATCGGGATCCGATCCTGCACGATCTCCACATCGCTCTTGTTGTTCGGTACTAACTTGAAATCAGTGATCAGTTGGACCGCATTATCGGGAGCGTGTCATCGCCGGTGATAAAATGACCCCATGTGGCGGTTGAAAATTGACCCCCTCCACCAAAAAAGGAGGCAATGACATGGGTCAAGCAGAAACCATCTCTCATGATCACGATCATGGGAGAGATA
>Ga0208687_1000869_pt1 | contig 16440 bp, 16 predicted proteins | sample June2015DPH_6_10_FD_184695 | JGI IMG/M metagenome (GOLD analysis project Ga0208687, IMG submission 184695) | Peatland microbial communities from SPRUCE experiment site at the Marcell Experimental Forest, Minnesota, USA - June2015DPH_6_100... | ecosystem: Environmental > Terrestrial > Soil >...
AGTCATCACCATGTATTTCTGCCCGGCTTGCTTCGCCAGCTTTGCCCAGGCACGGGCTGCGTTCGGCTGGGGCTTGAACTGTTTGGCAAGTTGCTCGTACTCCGCGACTGGAATGCCTTCCTCCGCCATCGCCCATTCATGGTGACCGTAAACGCTATAAAGCCCCCAGTGGATGAACATGCCGAACTTGGCGGCGTGCCACCACTGCATACGGCGTTGCCGGTCCGCAATAACCGCGGGGCTCTCGGGCGGCGAGGTTGCTCCGCCGACGGGCTTCGGTTGTTCCTTCTGCTGGCAGCCGGTGGTTAGGGCGCCTGCTGCCAGAGTTGTGGCTCCGACCCCAAGCCACTGCAGGGACTCTCGTCTTGACATACCACGGTTGGATTCCATGTCTCCTCCCTGATCCGGTTTGGATGGATTGCTTGTGCTAAGAAATATTGTTCTCCTTACTATTTTCAAAGATCGTTTCAAGCAAGCTGGCTTCCTTGCTCCGCGCGGCAAAATGGCGTACCGAACATGCGTGTGATTCTGCGCCTCATGGGCGAGGGATTCAAGAGGCGTTCCACCGAAGCGTCTCTATCTGCGCCCTCTGGGTGGCGCGGTCACCTTAGGTGTACGTGCCATACTCGAGGAAAGCTTCGTACATGGCACGAATGTTCTCCAGTGGCACATCCGGGCCAACCTCGCCACAAGCAATAATGCCGCCTTGCGAGGAACCACAAGCCTCGAACGTTCGGTGGACTTCTTCCTTCACTTCCGTCGTTGAACCCAAAGGCATGACGCGCTGCCGATCAATGTCGGTGCGAATAGCCACTCGTCCCCGGACGTTCTTGGCAATCCAGTCGTGGCCCACCACCGCAACCTGGCAATTGATCACCTGCACGCCGATCTCGATCAAGTCGCCGAAAATATCTCTTATCTGGCCGTCCGTGTGATACCAGACGTCCATGCCTCGCTCGCGCACCCGCTTGAACATCTGCGCGTAGCGGGGCTTGAATATGCGCCGCCACGTTTCCGGTTTGATGATCGAGCTGGTCTGGCCGCCCCAGTCGTCGGCGAAGTGCAGGCCGTCATATTCGAGCTGCGTCCACTTGTCAATCCATCGCAGGTTGAAATCCAGCAAGTCGTCCAGCAGGCGATAAAACTCCATGGACTCGGTGGCAATATCCATCAGGAAGTTTTCCATGCCGCGCAACTGCTGGAGTTGCTCGAAGTAGGTGACCCACGCTCCGCGAGCGTACCAGCGGTCGTCGTAGCCCATCATGTGTCCGCTGTAGAGTCTTCCTCCGGGAGGCCCGGCGCTGAAATCTTCAGGCCACTTGAACTCTGCGTAGCGACTCAGCTCCCGCAGGGGCCATTCCACTGGAATACCGCAAACCCCTAGCCATTCCGAGAACCATACCGTGCCAAAGTCGTCGGTGTTTCTCCCTTTCTTATACACCGCGGGGAAATCTCCGAGGGCCATGTTTTGCATATAGTCCCAGCCGAAGTCTTCGCGGAATTTCGTCAGGATTTCGTCCAAGGTTTGGCCGTACTTTAGCTGTGCCGCTGGAAGTACGGCATGAGAGATCGGTACCTGATCGGGATTATTAAAGCCAATTGCACACTTGACGCGTTGTCGACTGTTCAAATTGCTTGGCTCCAATTACTTCCGCAACTTCTTGTCGGCGCAGGAACATTTCATCTTGAGCCCGTAATGTCTCCGTGTCCTCCGTGGCCAGAAGAGGCTTAACACAGAGGTCACGGAGATGCTCCGTGCTCTCTGCGTTGAGGCTTTGGAGGCTCGGAGAACACGGAGAATCTGGTTTTGGTTGCGGCCAGACCGGACCGCGCTGTGTACTATGCGTTTTTTGGAAATATGGTGCGCAAGTACCGTGCGTCGTAGCCGATGCTTTCCTCAACCCCTAGAGGGGTCTTCGTCCCTTCGATTTGCATCCATCCGCTGTAGCCAATATCATCCATTGCCCGGCGGACCTCAGGGAAATTGATCGTTCCCTTGCCGTAGAGGTCGTCGTAGTCCTTGGCGTGAAACTCGCAGATATGCTTGCCGAGGAAGCGGATCTCCTTGTAGATGTCATAACCCATTTTGTGGGAGTTCCCCATATCGTAGTAGACCTGGACGGCGCTGGAGCCCACCTTATCCACTATTGCCATGTGCTCCTCAGCGCTGAGCCAGCTCTCGATACCCAAAACCACGCCAGCTTTTTCCGCTTGGGGAGCAATCTCTTTGAACCGTTGAATGACCACCTCGGTGCCATTCTTATCGTTCTTCAAATCGCCCTTACCGAAAAAAGCAATCAGCACCACGTGCGTCCCGAAGGCACGCGAGACCTCGAGGCTGTCCGCCACCCACTGCTGCGCGCGCGGGTCGCTCTTGTAAGGAAATTGGTTCAAGGTACCCAGGGCCAGGGACGCAATCTCCACCTCGAGTCCTTTTGACGTGGTCAAATAATTTTTCTGCAGTTCCGGCTTAAGAAGTGGAAAACCGTTTTGGGGATCTCCCATGTCCACCATAATTCCGTCGAGCCCCAATCGCTTTGCAACCTCCAGTGCCGCTGGGTTGGTCCTCTTTTCCAATGTCCAATCACACGCTCCAATCTTGAAACGCTGTCCGGAGTGCGGGCTTGGTTTGGCCCAGAGGGATGAAGAACTCAGGAATCCGGCGCCCAGGGAGAGCCCGGCGAGACTGAGGCGGGCGCTGGACTTCATCATCTCACGCCGGGTCTGTGGTGTAAGTTTCATGGGAAGACCTCCCTCACTCTGTTTGTCGCTTGACGCGTTCGTGCCCCTGCCACTAAGGGCAGGGAGGGCTGTGGCGTGCCCCCAGGTCACGGGCCTTGTGCTTCAGGCGCGAGGCCGGCCGCTTCGGAATCGCGGCGCCGCCCAGCCCCATTATTCCCTCAGACCCTGAAGCTTCGGGTCCAACCTTTCCTCGGATTTCATCAACTGCTCCCAGGTAACTTCGGCGTGTTTATAGGCCGCCGTGCGACCCAGGATCGTTGTCAGGTTGCTCCTCACGCTCAGTGCGGTGGTGGGGTTTGAGAAGCGACTCTGTGTGACGTCATCATAGAAGGTGGCAATGTTGCTTGCCGCCCCGTCCTTGTACAAATGCTCTGACTTTCCGCCTTCGTAAGGGACTTTTCCTCGGATGGCCACGCTTCCTGCGTAATGAGTGTCAATCGTGCCCTTGGCGCCATACATGCGGCAGACGATGTCATCATAGCCCTCTCCAAATTGCTTGGAGGCGAAGGTCACAATCACTTCTTCGGGGAAGGTGAAAATAACGGAGAAATGGTCCCAGCAGCTACCCTCGCTTCGCGACTTCAAGCCACCCTTCCCCGAGGCGCGCACAGGATGGTTGTCCATTATCCAGGTGGCGACATCGATGGCGTGAATGTTCTGTTCAGTGATGATATCACCTGAAAGAGCCCGGTCCACCCCCCAGGCGCGCAAGCGGCGCTCCGGGTCCGCAGGGTTGACCTGCAATTGCTCCACTTGGCGTGTAAACGGCGATCCCGCCCAGTAAGCGGCTTCGCCGCAGAGAATTGGGCCAATATCACCGTTGTGCACGCGCTTGATCGCTTCTTGATAAAAAGGGTCGGTGCGGGTTTGAAAATCCACCAGGAAGCAGCGCTTCTTGGCCGAAGCCTTGGCGCTGCTTTCTTCGATGCTCCGACAGCCCGGCACGTCAACTGCGACCGGCTTGGCCAGGTACACGTGAACCCCAGCGTCCACGGCAGCGGCTGCTTGCTCAGGATGAAAATAGGGCGGGCTTTCGATTGCTACTGCATCGACTTTTCCTTCCAACATTCTGCGGTACCCCAGCAGGCCGGAATAACAGCGCTCGGGCGCCACACTATACTTCGTGCCAAAGGCGTTCACTTGATCTGGGAAGTAATCCATCGCGGCCACGATTTCATATCCGCCGTGCTTTTGAAATAGATCGGCAATCCAGGTCCCTCGGCTGCCGCAGCCAATCATGCCGAGGGCGATTTTCGAATTAGCCTGCGACCCGCGCACAAGTTCGGGTCTCATGATTGAGAATGAGATTACTGCGGCTCCGGTGCGCGCCATGAACTCTCGACGGTCCAGCGCTCTCCGTCGCGACAAATCGGTCGATTGCTTTGATTCTTCTGCCATTGGGTTGTACTCCTCCGGATGGAATCTTACGGAAATACAGATCTCCTCGCGAACCATAACAGATTGCTCGCGACGACACAACACCGGATTGGCTGGACCACAGACTATTGTGCCGTGGATTCCCGCTTGCGCGGCAATGACGTGTAGTCGAGTTGCCTCTGTGCCGTGCAGCCGTGTCACCCCCGCGAAAGCGGGGGTCCATTGTTACCGCCGACCATGGGTTGCGGCCCCACAGCATAGTTTTGACCGCAACTCGACCAGTCATGGACAAGGCTACCGCACCAATACGGAATGCAAGCACGACTGTTTTCAGTGCCGAAATATCGGCAGGTGCCGAAATGTCGGCTGACCCGGTTTCTGCACGAAACCCGCCAAGTCGCCTCACTTCGATTAAATCCTTTGCCGATATGTAGTTAACCCTGGTGAAAGGGAGAGGGACTTTGGTAGTGGCCTTGCCCTTAACCTCTGTGGGCGAGGTGAATCGCAATTATGCTCCGAGTTACCACTAAAATCGAAGAAGAACACGGCAGAGTCACTCTAAAGCTCGAAGGCAAGCTCGCAGGCCCGTGGGTGGATGAGTTCGAGCGTTGCTGGTGCTTAGCTGTTGAGAAGTGGAAGAACCTTGTTGTAGAACTCGAGGGCGTGACGTTCATCGATTCCAAAGGTAAGTGTCTGCTCGCAAAGATTCACGGCCAGGGGGCAAAGTTGATCGGAGCCGGACTTATGACCAAATCTATCATCGAAGAAATCGCGGGCTGTGGTGGGGAGCAGAAAAGAGACGCCAATGGATTGCGTGGCTCCAAACACGCCATCCTTAAGACGCTCATCCTCCTGATCCTCCCCATGTTCTTCTGCTTTGGGAGCGCGCGAGGGCAAGACAGTAATCCCCTGAAGCTGACGCTGAAAGAGGCAGTTCAGCTTGCGTTGAAGCAAAACCCCCAGGTGCAAGTCGCCAACCTGAATCTGGCGCAGAGCGTACAGGATCGGAACATTGCGCGCGCCGGCCTCCTTCCGCAGGCTGATTTCGAGACCGTGGACAGAGCTGAGCGCTATAACATCTATGCGCTGTTTGGCAGCAAGTTTCCCGGGATTGCACAGCATGGCGGGCCCTTTCAGTTTTTTCAGGCGGGCCCCAACTTTTCGATCCCAGTGTTCGATCTCACTCTCTGGCGGCGTTGGCAGTCTGCGCACCAGGGCATCCGGGCAAGTGAGGCCCAGGAAACGACCGTCCGGGAACAGACCGTGCTGCTGGTGATTTCACAATATCTGGGAGCCTTGCGTGCGGGTGCAGCGGTGGTGGCGGCGCAGTCACGGGTCGATTTGGCGCAGGCCCTTTACGATCAGGCGTTCGACCTGCAGAAAAACGGGGTGGGCACGGGATTGGACGCGCTGCGGGCCAACGTGGAGCTGCAAAATGAAAAGCAGCGCCTCATCGAGGCACAGACGCAGGAGGAGGTGGCCCTTTACGGACTGGTACGACTCCTCAACCTCGACCCGCACCAGAAGGTGGAGTTGGCTGACAAACCCAGCTTTTTCCAGACCCCGGAATTCGAGGCCAGCCAGAGCTTGGAACAAGCCTTCATAACTCGGCCGGAGATGAAGGCGCTGGAGGCACGCGAGAGGATTGCGGTACTTGGAAAAAAGACGGCCAGCGAATCCCGGCTCCCCAGTATCAACGTCAGCGGAAACTGGGCTTACCAGGGCCTTTCGTTGCCAAGTGTTATTCCCTCCTATATATTCCAAGTTTCTCTGGACGTACCGCTCTTCACCAGCGGCAGGATCCACGCCCAGATTGCACGGTCGGACCTTGAGATCAAGAAAGTCGCACAGGAGAGAGCGGATTTACGCGACCAAATCGCCCTGGAAGTGAAGGCTGCCGTTGTGCAGCTCCAGTCCGCGCGGACCGAAGTCGATGTTGCCAACCTGGGTGTCAAGCTGGCCCAGGAAGAAGTGACCCAGGCTCGTGACCGCTTCCAGGCCGGGGTTGCCAACAACATCGAAGTGATCACCGCGCAGGACGCTTTGGCGCGCGCCAACGACAACCAGATCGCAGCGTTGTATCGCTATAACCAGTCACGCGCCGATCTGGCACATGCCATCGGCCAAACCGAAGGCCTTTACGCAAAGTGAGGTGGAAAGACCATGGAATCGAACGTCGCTGAACTCGAAAAAGATACCAATCGGGAAGGGACGACGAGTTGGTGGGCAGACCCGAAGTTTCGACGGGCCTTCGTGGGGGGGCTGGCCGTGGTGGGCATTCTGATTATCGTTCTAATCCGGTACTACTACAACCGGGTGAGCACGGACGACGCCGAGGTGGACGGGCACCTCGTTCCGATGGCTGCCAAGATCTACGGTGACATCGCCGAAGTGCGGGTGGATGACAACCAAACGGTCAAAGCCGGCCAGGTTCTGGTCCGCATCGATCCGCGCGATTACCAGGCGAGAGTGGACCAAGCCAAGGCTGCGCTGGCGCTCGCAGAAAGCCAGGCTCAGGCAGCTCAGGTGGGCGTGCCGCTGACTCAGGAAACGACGCAAAGCTATACCTCCTCAGCCGACGCGCAGTTAGCCAATGCGGAGGCGGAATACGATAGAGCCAAGACAACTTACGAAAAGGATTCCACCGCAGGGCTGGCTTTCGCGCGTGCCAACGTAGACGCCCGGCAAGCCGATAACGACCGCGCCCAGGCTGACCTTGGGCGCATGAAGCCCCTGGTGCAAAAGGCGGAAATCTCTCAGCAACAGTTCGATGCCTACCTGGCGGGCGCGCGTGTGGCTGAAAGCGAGCTGAGAGCCGCAAAGGACCAACTGACTGCCGCAGAAAGTGGGGCTGAAATCTCCAAGGCAGCGATGTTGGCAGCCAAGGCCAAGGTAGACCAGGCACGCGCCGGGGTCGAGCAGGCGCGAGCCAACCGCAAACAGGTCCCCATCAAGCAGGCTGATGCTGCTGCCGCTGTCGCCGCGGTCGGACAGGCCAAAGCCAACCTCGATGCCGCCGAGCTGGAATTGAGCTACACAACCGTTGTTGCGCCTGTGGATAGCGTGGTGACCAAGAAGTCAGTGGAAGTCGGCCAGATCGTTCAGCCTGGCCAAAGCCTGCTGGTCCTGATTCCCCTTCAGGACATTTGGGTAACCGCCAACTTCAAGGAGACTCAGTTGGCCAAAATCCGGCCTGGACAGAAGGCGGAAATCCACGTGGATATGTACGGCGAGACCTTCACTGGCCACGTGGATTCGATTGCAGGAGCCACGGGCGCACGGCTCAGCCTTTTGCCGCCGGAAAACGCCACGGGCAATTTCGTCAAGGTGGTGCAGAGGATTCCGGTGAAGATTCTTGTCGATCCCGTTCCCCCGGACAAGGCCGTTCTCCGCCCCGGCATGAATGTGGACGCGACGATCATCACGAAATGAGGTGAACCATGTTCCGCGAAGTCACTGTGGCGAGGGAATACGGCAGCGGTGGCGCCCGCATCGCGCAACTGCTGGCAGACAGGCTGGATTGGAAGTTGCTTGACCGATGTCTGGTCGAGAAGATCGCGCAGGTCGCCAGGGTGGAACCCAAAGTGGCAGAGCGCTACGATGAACGCCCCGATCCCTGGGTCAATCGCCTCGTCCGGGCGCTTTGGCAAGGGGGATTAATGCGGGGCACCATGGCCGGCCCCATCCCCGAACTGTTCGATGCTGACACCATGGCCTCGCTGTCGCAGCGCATGATTGAGGAAGCAGCGGACATCGGGAACTGCGTGATTGTTGGGCGCGCCAGCCAATGCATCCTCCAGAAGCGGGTCGATGCCTTTCATGTCTTCATATACGCTCCCCGCGCCGAACGGTTGCGCCGGGTTCGAAGCCGGCATGCAAGCTTGGCGGAAGCTGAAGCGGCCCTGAACGCACGGGACCAGGAACGCGCGGCGCTCATCCGCCGCTATTTCAACCAGGACTGGTCCAACCGTCACCTGTATGACCTGATGATCACCTCCAAGTTGGGGGAGGAAGTTGTGCTGTCCACCATTCTGAGCGCCATGGGTGTTGGGCGCGCCAGTCCTGCCGCAGCCCACCAGGGAGATCGCCTAAAAGCGGTAAGTGGTAGGTCGTAGGTGGTATGTGAGCGCGGAGGCTCTTCCCCCACCTACCATCTACCACCTACCCGTATGTAGCAGGTAGTAGGTGGTATGTGGGGGCGGAGGCTTTTCCCGACCTACCATCTACCCGTATGTCGTAGGCTGTAGGTGGTATGTGCTGAGCGTGTCCCACATCCTTCCCTGGACACAGCCGTCGGACCTCTGACTTCTGCCCGTTCCCCGAGGGGAAAGCGAGGGAATTGCGTCTTTGCCCTCTCCCGAGGGGAGAGGGCTAGGATTCTGACCTCTGGCCCCTGTGTCCAGCCGAAGATATGGGTAAAGATCAGGGCATGTGGGGGGGCGGAGGCTCTTCCCCACCTACCACCTACCGCCTATAGAGAATTGACCTTATGAGAAGTTTATTCGCCCGCGCCCGGCAAAACGGGGTAACAAATCCCTGGGTGATTGCCCTGACGGTGATGCTGGCCACCTTCATGGAGGTGCTGGACACCAGCGTCGCCAATGTAGCCTTGCCGCACATCGCCGGCAACCTCTCGGCAGGCGTGGACGAGAGCACCTGGGTCCTGACCTCCTATCTCGTTTCCAACGCCATCGTGCTGCCGCTTACCGGTTGGCTCTCCTCGTTGTTCGGCCGCAAGCGCTTTTACATGACCTGCGTGGCGCTCTTCACCGTCAGCTCGTTCCTTTGCGGCCTGGCGCCCACCCTGCCCCTGCTCGTGTTCTTCCGCATTCTGCAAGGGGCAGGCGGTGGCGCTCTTCAACCGATATCCCAAGCCATCCTGGTGGAGAGTTTTCCGAAACAAAAGCAGGGCATGGCGATGGCCATTTACGGCATGGGCGTGGTGGTGGCGCCGATCATTGGCCCCACGCTGGGTGGCTGGATCACGGACAATTACAGTTGGCGCTGGATATTTTTCATTAACATCCCTGTCGGCGTGCTTTCTCTTCTTTTCACCTTCCTGCTGATTTTCGACCCTCCGTATCTGGTCAGGAAAAACCTGCGCGAAGTGAAGATTGATTACATGGGGCTGAGCCTGCTCAGTTTGGGTCTCGGGTGTCTACAGATGGTTTTGGACAAGGGCGAGCGCGATGACTGGTTCGGCTCGAATTTTATCATCGTGTGTGCGGCCCTGGCGTTTGTTGGCTTGGTCGGAGCGCTCCTATGGGAACTCTACAGCGACGACCCTATAGTGGATTTCCGCATGCTCAAAGATCGAAACTTCTTCCTCGCCACGTTTACCATGTTCATGTTGGGGTTCGTGCTCTACGGGAGCACCGTGCTGCTGCCTCTGCTCCTGCAAACGCTTATGGGTTACACGGCCATGCTGAGCGGCCTGGTGCTTTCCCCGGGCGGGTTTTTGGTCCTTTTCGCGCTGCCCCTGGTGGGTCGCTTGACGCAGGTCATTGAGGCTCGATGGCTAGTGACAATCGGACTCGCCATCACGGGTTTCGCGCTGCTGCACATGGCCCACTTCAACCTCGACATTGATTTCCGCACCGCCGTGATCGCTTGGAGTTACTCGCGACTGGGCATGGCGTTTCTGTTCATCCCTATCAACGTCATGGCCTTCTATTTCATTCCCAAAGAAAAAATAAACAACGCTACGGGCATCATTAACCTGGCGCGAAACATCGGAGGCAGCGTGGGAATCGCCAACGTCACCACCCTGCTCGCCCGCCGGGCACAGGTGCATCAGGCCATCCTGGTCAGCCACTTGACCCCGCTCGATCCCGCTTACACGGCTTCCCTGTCGGGCGCCAGCCGCTTCCTCATGTCACAAGGGTCAAACCCCGTGCAGGCCCTGAACCAGGCGCATGGCCTGGTCTATGGCAACCTGATCCGCCAAGCCAACATGCTGGCCTATACCGACACGTTCTGGCTCCTCGGCCTCACCTTTCTCGGCATGATCCCTTTCATGTTTCTCATGAAGAAAACCCAGCCCCGTGGAGCCCCCACCACGCCTGCGCACTGACGAACCATGTAGCACAGCGCGGCGGAGCCGCAACCAAAACAGGCTAAAGACACACCACCCGCTTGGGTAGACAACCTACCCTTGCAAACCCTTTGTTTATGAGCGCTCCAGACACTGCACCGAAAAATGCTTGCTAAGAAAACAAGGAATTACGACCTTGCATTGCAGGTCCCGTCCCGCAGAGCGGGAGACCTGCGGCTCTTCCACGCAGGGTCGCTAGTCGCCGCCCCCGCCAGTCCCCAGTAATCAGTTCTCAGTTTTCAGCTACTGCCTTCTGGCTTCTGACTTCTGATTTCTGACTTCTGCTTTTCGATTGCTCGTCACTCGTCACAGCCCGCCAGTTCTCAGCAATCAGTTCTCAGTTTCCAGCTACTGCCTTCTGACTTCTGATTTCTGACTTCTGCTTTTCGATTGCTCGCCACTCGTCACAGCCCGCCAGTTCTCAGCAATCAGTTCTCAGTTTTCAGCTACCGCCTTCTGGCTTCTGACTTCTGATTTCTGACTTCTGATTTTCGATTGCTCGTCACTCGTCACTTGTCACTTAGCCTGCCCCATTCGCTGCGCTCAGGGCAAGCTCTGAGCCCGTCGAAGGGTCACTGATTTTAGACCGCGCCCGGGGCGACGCGCCGGATTTCGGAGACCTGGTCGAAATCGGAATCCACGCTGACCACGGTCTTTAGTCCATTGCGCAACATCGTGCCCACATGGACGGCATCTCGCACGGACAGCCGTGGGTACTGGCGGAGAAGCTCGCAAGCCCCCACCACATCATCGCGCGTCACCGCCAAGAGGTCCGGAAACAGCGAAGCCAAGTGACCCGCCAGCTTCAGAGCGTCCTCTCGCCGCCCGCGTCGTGTGAGCACGTAAAGAATCTCCTGGACCACTTCAGAGTTGATGGTGGCGTCGAGGCTGCCGTCCGCGACGCGCCGCAGGACTTTAGCGCAAGCCTCGCGCAGAGGATGAGAGGCACCGGCGGCGTACAAAAAGATGTTGGTATCAAGAAAGACCTGCATGGGCGGCCTCGATATCTTTCTTGGCTTTCTTCCAGTCGATCTTCGGCAACTTGAGATCGAGGATGGCCTCGACCAGAGGTTTTCGGTCCGCCGGCGCCTTGAGATAGGATTCTCGCACGGCGCAGCGAATCAACTCCGCCACCGAAGTTCTCCTTCGCCGCGCCAGAGCGCGCAGTTGCTTGAACTCGTCCGGGTTCATCAAAAGCTGGGTGCGCCGAGTGGCCGCCATTTCTCACTCCTTTATGCTCATGCCTATGAGCATGAGTATACCCGCAAACGATGAGCTTGGTCAATTGCGTTGCAGCAAAGGAACGGGAAGAAATACCATAAGAGGGGAGAGCGTCACGGCCCGCCGGTTCTCAGCAATCAGTTCTCAGTTTTCAGCTACTGTCTTCTGCCTTCTGATTTCTGACTTCTGCTTTTCGTTTGCTCGTCACTCGTCACAGCCCGCCAGTTCTCAGCAATCAGTTCTCAGTTTTCAGCTACTGTCTTCTGCCTTCTGATTTCTGACTTCTGCTTTTCGTTTGCTCGTCACTCGTCACTTGTCACTCGTCACTGATTTTACAGTATCTACCCATTTCGTCTGCCAACGCGGACCGGGCGAATCAGGACCTCGGCCGGGATTTTCAACCTCTGATTCAACCGGCGGATCATGGATAACGACAGGGCTCGATCCCGGCGCAGCACTTCGTAGACTCGCGTCCGATTTCCAATCACACCAATCAGCGCTTTCTGATCTGCTCCTTGTTGCTCCAAGCGGAACTTGATTGCCTCAATGGGGTCGGGAGCATCCATAGGAAAATGCGCTTGCTCGTAAGCCTCGACCAAGGTTGCCAGTACGTCCAGCCGGTCGCCCTCTGGCGTTCCCTCATCTGCCCCCCAAAGGCGCTCGATTTCGCGCAGCGCCGCCTCATGGTCGGCTTTTGTCCGGATAGGTTTGATCGTCATATTGCACCGTCCTCGCGTCTATTTTGTCGTAATCCTTATGTGCGCCGAGCCATTTGATGAACACAATGCCGCGGCGGTAATCGATGGTCGTCACCAGACGGTAATCGTTGCCTTTTACGTTGAAGACTACCCGTTCAGCGCTCATGATGCTTGCGCTTCCATAGCGCTCTTTTACCTCGGCTGAATTCTTCCATTGCGCCTGTTTAGCCTCGTGGAACCAAGCGTCCAGAGCGGCTTTCACCGCCCGGTGATCCTTGTGGCCCGTCAATTTCCGGAGATACCGAGTCAGCGTATTCCGGGCGATAATGCGCACCCCCACATCTTAGCATGTTCCCAATCTGGGCACAAAGAGTTTGCGCGTAAATATTGTTGGCAATATCGCGCCTCTTGTGATGGGTCCGCCCGGGCCTGGCGCTCAAATCTTGAATCGAAAAGTTGAATTTCCGACCTACTGCCTACCACATGCTACCTACCGCTTCTCCGCCTACCGTCTGCCGTTTTCCTGCCCTCGTCCGGTTCCGCGTTCCTCGCCGATCCCGACGACCCCTCCGAGCCACCAAGCCTGACTTCTCCCTCAGGTGAGTTGACACAACGGTAGATACCTTACATAATGTTGTCGTCAGGAAGCAGCCTCAAGATTCACGAGGAGAAATCCATGCTATGTCATCCGTACCCTAATAGGGTGGAATGTCATGCGGACAAAAAGCCCCAAGTCGTTGAGCCTCAGGTCGGCGAATCTGAGAACCGTGTTGAGTTTTTAAAAGCGCTACATGCAGAACTCGCCGGGTTCTTCGAGAAGAAGAAGGTCAGCCACGTGGCAATTGAATATCCGAACCTCGGGATAGGAAGGAAGAATATTAATCGGCACGTGGGTGAGGTCACAGGGGTCGTCGTGGGCGCGGCGCTGCTGGTGGGCGCATCTGTAGAGAAAGCATAATCGATCGCAGGCCGAGTCGAGTTCGTAGAGATTTGGAGGCGCAAGCTATAGGGCTGTTTCTTGCTGCATGCACGGCGCCCGGACCTCTTGACCGGCTCGGTCCTACGCGACCTATTGATATATTATTCAGACGACGGTACGCTCAATCGGAACAAATCGAAGACAGCATGGAAAGTGACCCCACGAAATCTGCGCAGGTACCTGGCCAACTCTTAGGTTACTCTCTGCAAATCACTGAGTGTCTGCGTCAGCTCCTTATAGCCCAACCTGGCGCTATCGTCAGCGTGGAAGTTTTTGAAGATGTAGGAGTCTAGGCCGACGGCGATTCTCAGACGGCGATTCAAACGAAAAGTTCGTTGTTGGGGAATCCGATAGCGGATCGTTCCGTTGAGTTTTGGAAAACATTTGCCAACTGGGTGCGGGCGGTCAAGGCGGGGACTATACCGCTTGAGAAAGCGCAATTCCAAATTCACGTTTTTTCTCCCAAGGCTGGTCCTATCGCACACAGTTTCAATGACGCCAAGACAGACCAAGCGGCAAGGCAAGCGCTTGAAGCGGCGCGCGATGAGCTTTGGGGAAAACCACCCGAATTCCTGAAAAAGTCCGAGGTGGGTGCCACGCTCCGGCCACATTTGGACAAAGTGCTCGCGACCGCGCCGGAGCTCGTCGCCGGAATCATCGAGCGGTTCACCCTCACATTCGGTAGCGGCGTTTCACGCAGTGACCTTGAGCGGGCTCTCCTCACGAAATTCGCGCCCGAAAACCTCTTGGAACATGTGTGCGATAAATGCTTGGGGTGGGTAAAGTCAAAGGTCGATGCAGCGCTCGAAAAAAACGACACTGCGGCGATTACAGTCGAAGAGTTCAGCCGCGAGATTGGAGCCTTCATCGGCAAATTACGCTTCGAGAATATTCTTTGCGACTTTGCCGGAAATCCCTCGCAGGCGGAGGTGAAACTTCATCTATTCAGGGTGTACGTCCGGCAGCTGGAGCTAATCGATGCGGATGAGGAGAGCATCCTGCGTGCCATCAACTGCTTTCTTCGGTCCGCGGTAAATCGGACGGAATGGGCCAAACGTGGGCTTGTCTGGGAGAAAAGTTTTGACGAATACCAAAACACTCTGTGTTCGTTTTGGCAAAACACGAAAATGCAACACGACCTAGATTTTTCGACCGAGAAAATGGAGAAGCGAGGCATGCGGCTCCTACTTGAGTGTATGAAGCTGAGGAGACCATTGGAAGGCAAGGAAGTTCCAGACGACTTCACGCCGGGAAGCTTCCACACGCTTGCGGACGAGATGAGCTTGGGATGGCATCCCGAATTCAAGAGCCGATTGAGTAGAGAAGGTTAAACAAAAGAATGGGAATACTCGCGAAAGAAACGCGTGCTCTCCAGAATCCTGCACTCGGGGCGGCTCTGCTATGGCAGTTTGTTGACGCATACTACGAGGCCAATCCCACCCATGCAGGAGCACCAATGCCCTTGCTTTTTGTAGTCTTGCCGATGGTCCTCCACGAGCAAATCAGGTCAGTGATATTATCAACTCGCAGAGGATCGAGTCTCCGCGCCTTCGCGGAAAAATTTTCCACCTCTAGAATGGCACAGGCGGACGTGATTCTCTCACTTCAGTCGCGCGTTTCGAGCGGACGAAAATTGACTATGGATTCATTTGAACTTTTGATGCGGTGTGGCATGGCGACAGTTGATCCGGACTCTGGGCGTATAATTCCGTCGAAGACGCGAGGACTGAAACAGCAAGTTTCCCATAGTGTGGATTTGCTGCAACGGGCGGCAGAGTATCTCGGAAATTGGATGGGGGGGCTCTCAGTGTACGAAACGGCCGTTACATTGAGACTTTCTTTCTGATGAAGTTCGCAATCAAAGCAGTCGTTCTGTGGCCCCGTCGTGGGGATTTCGTGCCCCGAATCCTCCCATTTAAACCTGGGACCGTGAATGTGATCAGCGGTAGGTCGCGCACGGGGAAATCAGCGATCATTCCCATCATCGACTATTGCCTTGGTTCCGACAAATGCACGATCCCTGTAACGATCATTCGGGACGCCTGCGAGTGGTTCGGCATTCTCGTCGAAACCCCTCAGGGTGAAAAGCTGTATGCTCGCCGTGAGCCGCGTAACCAACGCTCGACCAACGAAATGTTTGTCATCGAGGGTTTGCAGGTATCAATCCCACACAGAATTCCCGAGAGGAACGCAACCGCCGATGTGGTGCGAGGCCAACTCGATGACCTCGCGGGTCTAACTTCACTGGACTTCGACACCCAAGCCGTGATTTCTGGGTTTCGAGGTCGTCCTAGCTTTCGCGATCTCATGGCGTTCACGTTCCAGCCCCAGAATGTGGTGGCTAATCCCAACACACTATTCTACAAAGCCGATAGCTACGAGCATCGGGAGAAATTGCGGACGATTTTCCCATACGTATTGGGGGCGATCACACCACAAATCCTTGCCAAACAGCACGAACTGGAGGAACTGCGCCGTGTGCTGCACCGTAAACGATTAGAGCTTGAAAGCATTCGCCAAGAGGCGCAACGATTTCAGGCCGAAATGCATGCGTACTTGGCCCGCGCCAAGGAAATGGGGCTAATTCACCACGACGAAACGGTCGGGCTCGATCAGCAAGCAGGACTGCAACTCCTTCGAAGAATTGTCAGTCAAAGTAAGGACCAAGTCTCGGCCTCAACGACCACAACGACAATCTCTGGCTCTGCTGACGAGACCGTAGCACTCCGCAGATTGGAAGCGGAACAATCCGTGCAACTCGCCGAGTTGCGGCAGCGCCTTTTTGAGATGACGGAACTCAGGAATAACTCGGCGGATTACAGAGGTGCCTTGCAGCTTCAGAAAGACCGGCTGGCGATTTCCACGTGGTTACGCCAGCAAGCTGATGCCGATCACGATTGCCCGATATGCGGCAATGCGATGACCCGTCAGGAAGAGAAGTTGGAGGCGCTGCTTAAGAGTCTCGAAGAGATCGAGAACTCGGCGACGCAGTTTCAATCAATACCTGCTTCCTTCGATCGCGAATACCAGCGTGTTAGAACAGGGATTACCCGGCTCACGGATATGCTTGCCGGAACACAATTTCGCCTTCGGACCCTCAGAGAATTGTCAGAGCAAGAGCAAAAGCACCAGTACACCGAACTGAATATTTCGCGATTCCTTGGTCGACTTGAAGTCGATCTGCGCATTATGGAGAAGGCCGTGCGGATTCCGGGGCAAGGCGGTCACGATTCCGAGATCATTCCGGTCAGCATTCCGAAATGAAGCCGGGCACGATTCCGGGATGAACCCGGGCGCCGATTCCGATTTCAAGCCGGTCACTTTGAGCC
>Ga0208687_1000872_pt1 | contig 16389 bp, 7 predicted proteins | sample June2015DPH_6_10_FD_184695 | JGI IMG/M metagenome (GOLD analysis project Ga0208687, IMG submission 184695) | Peatland microbial communities from SPRUCE experiment site at the Marcell Experimental Forest, Minnesota, USA - June2015DPH_6_100... | ecosystem: Environmental > Terrestrial > Soil >...
GGTTGTCATACGGCGAGTACTTGAGCATGTAGTCATAAGCGGGCTTCTCGTTAGGGTTACCCCACTCCTCATATTCCGGCACCGTAAGCGGCAGCGAGGCGTCGAGCATGGTATTCATCACGTCCACAAAAGGCACGTGCGAGACCACGATCTTGAACAGGTCCGGACGGAGGTTGGTAACCGCACCCATCAACAGGCCGCCGGCGGAGCCGCCTTCAATGGCAATTTTGTTGCGGGCGCCGTATTTGTTGGCCGCCAGGTATTCGGTGCAATCAATGAAGTCGGTGAAGGTGTTCATCTTGTTCATCATGCGCCCGGCGTCGTGCCAGGGCTTGCCCAGATCTCCGCCGCCGCGAATATGCGCATAGGCCATCACGAAACCGCGATCAAGCAAGCTCAGGCGGTTCGAGTTGAAGCTCACCGGCAGCGGAGCGCCGTAAGAGCCGTATCCATTTACATACAGAGGATTCGACCCATCCTCTTTCTTCAGGTCTTTGCGATAGATGACGGAGATTGGGACCTTTGTGCCGTCTCGCGCCGTTGCCCAGACTCTTTCGGACTTGTACTTCGAAGGATCGTATCCACCAGGGACTTCGTTCTGCTTGAGCAGCTTTGAACTGTGCTTCTCCAAGTCGTAGTCAAAGACCGACGGGGGTGTGACCAGCGACAGATAGGCGTAACGAAAGAACTTCGTCTTGAACTCGCGATTGATCTGCGGTGAAGCCGTGTAGACCGGTTCGGGGAAAGGGATACGTTGCTTTGCGCCGCTGGCCAAATCCACGATGGTGAGCTGCGGCAATCCCTTCTCGCGCTCAAACAGAACATAGAAGTCCTGGAAGGGCTCGAAGCCAGATAGCATCACGCCGTCGCGAACCGGGACGACCTCCTCCCAGTTCTTCTTGCCGGGATCACCGATGGGCGCAGAGACCAGTCGGAAGTTACGGCCCTTATCATTGGTACGGATGTAGAAGCGGTCCCCCAGGTGGTCGGCGTAGTATTCGACCTCCTGTTCCCGCGGAGCAATCAACTTCCACTCGCCGGTAGGAATTGCGGCGTCCAGATAACGGACCTCCGAGGTGGTATGGCTGGCAGAAGTCAAGAAGATGTATTTGCGACTGCGTGACTTCGAGGCGCCGATGTTGAAACGTTCGTCCTTCTCTTCATAAACAAGCGCATCGCTCTTAGCATCGGCTCCAAGCGTGTGCCGGTAAAGACGGTATTGACGCTTGGCAGGATCTTCTACGGTATAGAAGAGGGTTTGGCTGTCGCTCGCCCAGGCCATCGATCCCGTCTTCTCCGCTGTATCCGGCAGGTCTTTGCCGGTACGCAGATCGCGCACATGTAGGCGATACTGCCGGAAGCCCGTGTTGTCCGTCGAATAGGCCAGCAGGTTGCCATCCTCACTCACGTCGTAGGCCCCTAAGGCCATGAACTTCTCGCCTTTCGCAAGTTCATTCACATCCAAAGTGATCTGCTCAGCCGCGCCGAGGCTTTCCCTTTTTCTCCCCAAAATCGGATACTGCTTACCCGCCACCCAACGCGAATAATAGAAGTGGTCACCTTCTTTATAAGGGACATTCACATCTGTTTCCTTGATGTGACTGACCATCTCGTCATAAAGCTTCTTTTGCAGCAATTCAGTAGGCTTCATGATTGCATCGGTATAGGCGTTTTCGGCCTCGAGATACGCAGCCACTTCAGGATTTGACTTCTCGCGCAGCCACCCATAATCATCAACCAGAGTGCCGCCATGAATGTGGTTCTCCGAATGGATTTTCTTGGCCACAGGCGGAGTGACCGTGCCCGCCGGATTCGACGGCGTTCTTTGTGCCGTCATAAAGGCCGTCGCCACAACCACCAGAATCGAATAAATAAGTTTTTTCATAGATGCTCTGCCTTGTCTGAAGACTCAATCGAAGAATGCTCTCCCCGTTCCTATAGACAACCTATCTTCATACCCGGAAGGACTATTAAGCATGAGTAGCCCGAGGGGCCGGCATTAAGCAGTTTGGCAACGGCCCACCTCTTGCCCTCGTCGTAGCTCACCCGCACCGTCAACTTGATCCGCTCCGTTGCGCCGGCAGGGTTAGAAAAAAGCAGGGAGTTTTTCGTGGGCTGGGGGGATTCGGTGTGGCGAATCAGGCTCGCCTGCCTGACCGGCTCAATGAACGTCTGATCGCTTGTAATCTTTGACCAGGCAAGCCCGCCGTCCTTGCTCGTCGAGAGCCCCCCATCGCCCTTTTCTCGGTAGTTCCTTACTCGGGAGGCTCTGCGGTTTGTGCCGGGGTCTGTTGGCCAGTAACCTCTGACCGGATATCCAGCAGGGTTCGACGCGCGTTGTCGTTCGCCTTCCTGTAAGCCACGATTTCTTTGTCCGCCTCCTGGGTGCGCCCCGTGCGGCGATAGGCGAACGACAATTGATAATGCGCCACGGGATTCTCAGGCTGGAGCTTCACGGCATCCTCAAGGGGCGCAATGGCATCGGCAATGCGCCCGGCAGAAACCAGCGACTTCCCTAAGCCGATGAACGCATCCCCCAACGTGGGATCAAGCCGGGAAGCGCGCGTGAAGTGTTCAATGGCCTGGGGAAAGTCGCGGGCCTGCCGCGCTATTTCGCCGAGCACGTATTCCGCTCCCGCGTTGCGGGGATTAACCTTCAACTCCTCTTCAAATTCCTGCTTGGCTTCTTCCTTCGCGGTCGCCGTCTTGGGCCGAGAGAGCAGCAATCGCCCGATGCGAAAATGCATTCCCGGCAGGTGAGGATCAATGGCCAGCACGCGGCGGTACTCAGCTTCTGCCTCGTCCCACTTCTCCTGCATTTCCAGAGTTTCCGCGTAAAGCTCGTGGACCTGATAAGAAGCCGGGGCCGACATCAACAGGCGCTGCGAGGCGTAAGTCGAGAGATCCGAATACACGTGCACGGTCAGATAAAGAACCTCGGGGTCTTTGGGAAAATCCCGCTGTAGGAGACGAAGAAAATCCAAAGCGCCCCCCTCCTGATCAAGCGCCATGGCGCATTTTAGGCCGTCCGCTTCCGCTGTGCGCTTGAGTTGAGAATCGGAGATCTGCGGCGCGTCTTTCAGCAGCAGGGGAATCGCTTCCTGGCAGCGGCCGCTTTCCGCCAGGCTTGCCCCAAAATAATTACGCGCCTCGAGGAGGCCCGGCTTCAACTTCAGGGCGCGCGCGAAGGCCTGCGCAGCGTCACGAGGCCGTCCGGAAGAGTAATAGGCAGTCCCGAGCTTCGCCTGGAACTCGGCTGACCCAGGAACCATCTTCACCAGCTTTTCGTATCCGCGGATTGCACCCTCGAAGTCTTCTTTGCCGAGTGCGCTCTGCGCCTCGCGAGCGATGCGGGCAACCTCGGGCTGCTGGTCAGTCGCCGCGGCGCTCGAGGAGGACGGCTTGCGAGTCACTTGTAAAGCCAATCCCTCCGTGGCGCCGAAGGCTACCAGCGTGGCGATGAGGATGATCGTCTTGACCGGTTTCTGCAAGGCCCTTTCCCCTGCACGCCCCGTTCACCTTAGGGTGCGCTCGGTTTCTCCTCCTCACGCAAGCATAGGGAAATGGTCAGGCTTGGTCAAGCGTCAAAAAGCCGCCCCTGCGAGCTAATACTACTTTCGGGTCTGTCATGCTGAGTCCGCCGCGGCGGACGAAGCATCCCCGGCATTTTTTCCGCACTGTTTGAGCTTCCAAATGCGGAGATTCTTCGCTTTGCTCAGAATGACAGGCGGTGACGTTTTCCTCTACGAATGACGAACAATCCGTATAAAAGGCCTCGGCTTCGTTCTTACTGGATTGGGTGTAATCTATGTAAGGATGCAGGCCGTCAAGGGAGTGCTGCGGCCGGCTCTGGACGCCATGGGCTCGAGGGGATCTTGATGGCTGCGTGCAGATCGAAACCGGGACCGAGACAAGGCGGCGGAGCCGCAGCCAAAACTGGCGACGATTGCCGATTGCTGATTGCCGATTGTCGATTGAAAAAGCGTTGTGGCGAATTGCTCCGCTGTCAATCGGCAATCGGCAATCGACAGTCGGCAATTCCAGCCATCCTCGGCCAAACGGTGATCGCAGAGATTCTTCGCAAGCAGAGAAGAAGTCTCAGACTAGTGCTGCGGGGGGCGGGCAGTGGATGGCCAGCAGTCGTTATCTTCTTGCTGATCCTTGCGCTGCCAAGCCACGCCCAACAACTACCCCTTAGCTCCCTCCCGGTTTCAGAGCTGGTTGAGAAAGGCAGGGAATTCCTGCGCGACCACGACCCTCAGCAGGCCCGCCGGTTCCTCGAAGAGGCGGTAACGCGAGAGCCGAAGTCGGCAGTGGCTTGGTCGCTGCTGGCGGACTCCTACGCGCAACTGGGTTGGGAAGAGAAGGCCATCCGCGGGTATCAAACCGCCCTCGAGCTTCGTCCAGACTCACCTAACCCACTTTACAACCTCGGGATCCTGCATTGGAAGCGTAAACGCTTCGAAGATGCCCTCCGCTACTTTCAAGCATTCCGGCGACAACAACCCCGGGATTACGAGGTCCTCCTTCCGTTGGCGGATTGCCTGTTCGAACTAGGTCGAGCTACGGAAGGGCAACAGGTGCTCGAGGAGATGACCAACACCGCAAGAGATTCCCCCGAGGTAAATTTCCAGGCCGGCAAGCTGCTGCTTCACCATAGGCAAATCGAGGCAGCTCTTGCTCCACTGACGCAGGCGCTCGCGTTGAGGCCGGATTGGGGTGAGGCCCGGCTCCTGCTGGCCTTGGCTGAGAGCCGATTGAATCACCCAGCGCGAGTCGCGGAACTTCTGCGCGACCACCCCATGCCCAGCGCGCCCCTTTATCCCCAGCTCCTCGGTGTCGCCCTTACTCAGCTCGGGCACTACCGGGAAGCTATCCCGTTGCTCGAGGGATTGGTTCGCGGGCAGAAAGGGGAGAAGCTTACGTATGCGAGTCTGGCTTCGGCCTACGCCGCGTCTTCTCAGCATGACCAGGCGCTCGAAGTGCTTCAACAAGCTCGAGGCCTATGGCCCGATGATCAGGAGGTCCGCTCGGCGCTGGTGAGGGAGTTGTCGCTTCAGAAGGACCCTGCAGGCGCCCTGACCTTGCTGAGGACGCGGGAAAACAAACGGCTGCTCCCTGAAGATTTGGAGCTGCTCGCCAGTTGTTACGTCACCATGAACCGTCTGGAGGAAGCCCAGCGGTTCGCAGAACGGGCTGTGACCGAGGGTGGCGGCGAGTCGGGTCTGCTGGCCCTCGCCAACATCCTTCAAATGCAAGACCGCAACTTGGAAGTCATCGGGCTGCTCGAACCGCACAGAAGTGAATTCTCCACTTCGGCCAAATACATATTCACCCTGGGGCTAAGTTACTACAACAACGGAAGCTACTCCCGTGCCAGCGACCTGTTCGACATAACCACCAGACTCGATCCTTCGCTGGGGCAAGCGCACTATCTCAAAGGGAACGCTTTAGCCAGGCTGGGCAAGCCGGGGCTGGCGGTGGCCTATTACGAAGAAGCCATGCGCTTGGCGCCCGATAACGCTCTCTATCATTTTCAGCTCGGACAAGTCCTTTCAACGCTGGGAGAAAAACCTCGTGCGGAGGCGGAGTTGAAGCGCTCGGTGGACCTTAACGGGGCTTATGCGCAAGCGCGCTACGAACTTGCTAGAATATACTTCGAGAGTTCTCGGGACGATTTGGCCCGCGCGCAATTGGAAGAGGCCATCAAGGCCGATCCAGGTTTTGAAGGCTCGTTCTACTTATTGAGTCAGGTCTACGCGCACTTGGGCAGGCGTGAGGATGCCATGCGAATGCTAAAGCAGTTCCAGGCGATAAAGCAGCAACGGCAGGAGCAGCAAAGGGCGTTGATCCAGTCAAGCTCCAAAGGGCACAGCCAGTGAGATACGCAACTATAACCCTGATTTTAGGCATGGTGAGCTGGTTGGCTCTGAGCGGCGATCCTCAGCCGGGGCAAGGACACGTTGCAAAGTCGAAGGTGCAGTTTGTGGATGTGAGCCGGAAGGCGGGTATCGACAGTTTCCATGACATCGCCGGTGGACCACACAAGGACTATATCCCGGAAGCGAAGGGAGGCGGGGTAGCCGTTTTCGATTATGACGGTGACGGCTGGCCGGACATCTTTCTGGTCAGCGGCGCAACTTTTGAGGAGTTGGAGAATCCTCACGCCCCTCGTCCCCATCGAAACAAGCTCTATCGAAACAACCGAGATGGCACCTTCACGGATGTCACCGAGGCCGCCGGCCTGGGCTCCTGGGGCTGGGGAACGGGAGCCGCGGCCGCTGATTACGACAACGATGGTTGTGTGGACCTCTATGTGACCTACTTCGGCTATAACCGGCTCTATCACAACAACTGCGATGGGACCTTTACCGACGTAACCGCGAAAGCTGGGGTTGCGGCAGGAGGCTGGAGCACCGGAGCCGCTTGGGGGGACTACGATCACGATGGGTATTTGGACCTTTATGTGGCGCGGTACGTCGACTTCCGGCGGGAAGAAGTTCCTCATAAGGGGGACACGCCCTATTGCCAGTACGGGGGCGCTCCGGTTTTTTGTGGGCCGCGCGGGCTCAAGCCTCTGGCCGGCATCCTTTACCACAACAACGGGGACGGAACCTTCACGGATGTGACTCGAAAGGCCCTGGGCACCCAGGTGCCCGAGTGTTACGGCTTCACGCCGCTTTGGATGGATGCCGAAAACGATGGATGGCCGGACCTGTTCGTGGCATGTGACAGCACTCCGAACTTGATGTTTCACAACCGCGGGAACGGCACCTTTGAGGAGATCGGGGCCACGGCGGGTTGTGCTTACAGCCGCGACGGACTGGAGCAGGCGGGGATGGGCGCCGATTTCGGCGATTACAACCACGATGGTTGGCTCGACATTTTTGTCGGACATTTCGCGGATGACTACAACACTCTCTACCGCAACATGGGCCATGGGGTTTTCACGGACGTGACTGAGGAGGCTAAAATACTCTGGACGAGCTGGCCGATGGTGAGTTGGGCCACTAAATTCATCGATTACGACCTGGATGGCTGGCCCGACCTCTTCATCGTCAATGGTCATGTCTACCCGGAAGCCGACCAGTGGCACATGGACGTCGGATACAAGCAACACCCCCAAGTGCTCCAAAACCAGCGGGACGGAACGTTTCGAGACGTGACGGCCTCGCTCGGTGGCGACCTCCTCCGCGAAGGACTGGGGCGAGGAGCAGCCTTCGGAGTTTTGGACAACGATGGGGATATAGATGTGGTGGTGAACATTCTGGATGGAACCCCGTGGTTGCTGCGGTGTGATTCGCCCCCGGATGCCCAGTGGATTCTGGTGCGCTTGATAGGTACTCGCAGCAATCGCGACGGGCTCGGGGCAAGGGTTATAGTCCGCGCGGGCGGCCTCGAGCAAATGCAAGAGGTGCATCAGAGCGGGGGGTTCTGCTCGAGCAATGATCCGCGCGCACTTTTTGGATTGGGAACCAGCGCCATGATCGACGAGCTGGAGGTCCGCTGGCCGTCGGGACCGGTGCAAAGGTTTGCCCACGTGAAGTCTCGACAGATCGTAACGATCAAGGAAGGGGAAAATAGCTTACATGTCTGGCCCCTGCAAGCCGCTGGCTCGAAGAACTGACTGGTGGGCTTTCATGGGCCAGCGCAGGGTCAGGTCAAGGAGGAGTCGTCGGGCCAGCCCCGCAGCGGCCCGAAGGTCGTTCAGAGCTGTCCAATTAGCAACCCACGGCGGTGCCGAGCGCGGCTCTGCCGCCCCGTCTTGCGGAAAGCCTCCGGCTTTCCGGCCGGTGCCAACCCCTCGTCCTCCTCCGCGCCGGCTGGAAGGCTCAGCCTTCCAGCCGGCGCGGAGGAGGTCGTTCGTGTCGGATGCCCCTCGGAAAGGCAGAGCCTTTCCGCAAGTCAGGCGGCGGAGCCGCAGGTCGTGCAGACGATCACGAGCTTAATCTGGACAGGCGTGAAGGCCATTGGTCCCGCAGTCGCGGGATGAAACCCACGGGAAGCGCTGCCTGTGGATGTTCGATCTCGCAGCGATCGAAGATCTTTTTGTTCGTTGTCCGTAGGTTTCATCCCGCGACCGCGTGACTAATGATCTTGTTCCCCTTGGGGGAACCGTGTTGTTTTGCAACTTGAGACGAGGTTCGCCTTTGAAATACGTGTCGCTTCTCCTCTTGCTCCTGATCCTCCTCGGGTGCTTCTCGAAGGGTGCTTTTTCTCAAGCTTCAGCCCCGACCCTTCAAAGCTTTCTCGATCGAGGCAGAGAACTGGAGAAAAGTGAAGATTATGCAGGAGCGGAGAAGGTTTATGCGCAGGCCTTAACAGCGTTTCCCAGGGAGCCAGAGGTCCTCAAGCGTCTGGGGATCATCTATCAGACCGAACTCAAATTCCCGGAGTCCATCGATGCGTTCCAAGAAGCCTTACAGGCCTCCCCCCAATATCCGGAAGTGAACTTCTATCTTGGCCTTTCCTTTTTTGGGCTCAACCAGTACGACAAGGCGCTGGAATACCTCAACACCGAATTGAAATTTCATCCGGACTATCGCCGGGCTCATTACTACGCAGCCCAGACTCTGTTGTCTCTCGGCCGCAAGGGGGAAGCCATCCAACATTTCGAGATTCTGGTCCAGGAGAATCCTAACGATACGAAGGTCTTGTACGAGCTGGCGCGCCTCAGTAGATCGCTAGCTGTGCAGGCCTACAACCGGCTTGCAGTCATCGATCCCGATTCCGTCCTGGTTCACGCCCTGAATGCTGAATCCCAGGCCGAGGATCTCAAGTACGCCGAGGCTATCAAGGAGTACGAGGAGGTCCTGAAAAAGCAGCCCGACTTTCCTGGCGTCCACCTGGCACTTGGCCGGATCTATTACAGAATGTACAAGGCCGCCGAGGCCGAGCGGGAGCTCAGGCTGGCCCTCCAGGAGGACCCTAACAACCCGCCGGCGAATTATATGTTGGGCCAACTGCTCTTGCGCGACAAGCGAGCCGCGGAGGCCCTCCCCTTGCTTCAGGTCGCGGCGGTCGGCGATCCGACATTCATGAAAGCTCACTTGGAGCTTGGCAAATGCTACCTGGAAATGGGAAACCTGCAGGAAGCAGAGCAAGCCTTACTGAAGGCCGCGGAGGTTGATCCTCAATCCCGGGAGCCTCACGTCCTCCTCGCACAGGTTTACGCGCGGCTAAACGACGATGCGGGGCGGACGTCCGAACTGGCCATCATCGAAAAGATGCAGAAAGAAGAGAAAGAAAGGGTCCAGAAGGCCATTCAGGGTGCGGCTCAGCCCGAGAGGTAACCGGTTCGGGGAACCCACCTACAGATCAATCCTCCTTCTTCTACTGTAGATCCCGCCTCAAATCGGCGAGAAGAGTCTGAAGGGGGCCGGGTACTCTTGCTGGGAAGAAATGCTCGCAACTCACCCGAAAGCTCAAGAAACCTACTGCCTCAAACGCGATCAGAGAAAATGCAGGGCCGCCTGCTGCCAAGCAGCCCCGCATTGAACTGAAAGGCCTGAAGATTTGCCGAGCGTCAGTAGTATATCTTCAGGCCGAACTGAATGTTGCGTGCTCCTTGTGAGCTGGTGATTTGGCCGAACCCTGCACCAATGTACGTACTGGGAGCATTGAAAATCGGCGTATTGGTGAAATTGATGAACTCCGATCGAAACTCGATACGTTTCGATTCGGTGATCGCGAAACTTTTCTGGACACTGAGATCAAAAGTTCGCAAACCGGGTCCCGTGAAACCATCGACACTGCACGTGCCAAAGGCACCCGGGAGCTCCGGCCCAAAGGAGTCGGGATTGACCCACTGGATTCCCCCGGTCGAAACGGGCGTCCCGCCAGCGTAGGTTGGCGGTCCGAGACAATCGGCCCGCGGGCTCCGTCCGCCTGTCCCCGAAGCATCACCGGCGGAAACCGTGCTCGGGAAGCCGCCACGCACCTGGAGGATCCCGCTGACCTGCCAGTTGCCGAGCACGCCGTTGGCAACCGAGTTCCAGTTGCTGCCGAAGTGCATCTTGTGTCCGAACGGCAACTCGTAGACGGCGTAGGAGGATAGGAGGTTGGTGACGTTGGATTCGCAAGGCGCCCACTCGGAGCGACCGTCATAAAGGTTCTGCCAGTAAGCAGCGGCGGGGACAACCTGCCCACCCCATGATCCGTAATACCCGATCGAATTGGTCATGCACTTCGAGTAGGTGTACGCCACTTGATATTGGAGCCCCTGGGACAAGCGCTTCCGCAAGATTACCTGCAAGGCATGGTAGACCATGTTGGCGTTGGACTCGGTCCCGGAAATCTGGGCGATGATCGGATTGCTGTTAGTGCCCATAGCCGGATTCCCCGACAGGTACGGGCTCTGGCAGGTCGGTATGGTTCCGCCCGACAAAATCACGGCACCCGCCGCCGTACAACCGGCCTCCCCGACCACCCGCCTCTGGAAGTAGGGCATGGGATTCATCAGGTGAGTGGCATGCTGTCCCAGATACATCAGCGTGAGGACCGTGTCATGCGGGAACTGGTACTCGGTCGAGAAATTCCACTGCTGCGCCAGCGAAGGTTTAATATCCGGGTTCCACAGCCGGATCACGGCACCCGCAAAATCGACTGGGGCACTCGTACTCGGATTAGTTGGGGCAAAAACCGAGAACCCCTGGTCTATCGTTGATCCCGGGTAGGTCAAGCTGTCGTATTTGGCGTCGTGCTCCAAGTTGAAGGGCGGGTTGAGGGTGAGCCGCAGGTTCGTCCCGGTCCCCTCCAGATAGCTAGAGGTGGTGTAAGCCCCGCGAATCACGACCTTCTTATTGAGCGCGGACGGGGTCCACGCGAAACCGATGCGTGGCTGGAAGTCAAAGCCGCCGTTGTAACTGTTGTAGAGCGCGTTGCAGTCGCTGTAAGGGCACGACTGGCCCGAGAAGTACTCGGTGCCAGTAATCATCCCAAAGTTCGCCTGGCGATTATGCACTTCCCCCCAGGGGGTGTGGGTCTCATAGCGTAGGCCAAGGTTCAGTGTGAGTTGGTCAGTGGCTCTCCAGTCGTCCTGGACGTAAGCCGCCAAGACGCTGGAACGCTGTCCCCAGGTCCCTGTATCGACACCGCGTTGCACGTCCTCGGGAAGCCCCAGCCAGAAGTCGGCTTCTGGGAACCCAGAGCCCCCGCCCGATGTCGCATTGTCGGCCGGACCGGCTGTCCACCTCCCGTCGAAGGTGATGTTCCCGGTTCGGCCGTAGTTCCCGGCATAGAACGGGTCGATCCGCTGCCGGAAGAACTGGAAGCCCGTGTGCAAAACGTGACGTCCGTGGGTAATGACGAGCGTGTCTTCAGCTTGTAGCACGGTACTGGGAAAGTCTTGTTGAGTGCCGACATTAGCGCTTCCGATGCCGCTCGCATAAGTGAAACCATCAATCCCGGGCAGACCCGGTCCGCGCTCGTTGGCGCCCGCAATGCCCAATGTCGTGCCCACATTACCCAGGCCCTTGTCTGCGCCGCCATTAAGGGTTGTGACGTAATTGCCGCCCACCCGGACTTCGTTCACCAAGGCCGGACTAATCGTGCGCGTCCAGTCCAGCCCCAGGCTTTTAGTGGGAGCGTTGGAGAAGCTGTTGTAAAAGAGGGGGAACGAGTTGGTGCCCGGGTTATTCAGCCGACTCCAGGAAGCCCGCCCAAAAATGCGGTCCTTCTGGGAGAGGTTCGCATCGATCTTGACATCAAACTGGTCGCCGATGATCGCGCTGTGGCTGGTGTTGGTCTGGTTGTACGTGAGGCCAGGACCGATCGGCGCCGGATAGAGAGTCGATGAAGAGAAGAGGTTCTTCGCCACGGCGTCTTCGGTCAAACCCGCCGCTGCAAGGTTATTGAAAGGAATCAGCGCGCGGTGGCCGCTGGCATCCACATGGGTGGGGTCGTAGAGCTGGATGCCCTTCTGGCACACGCCGGCGGAGTTAAAGTCGTCGCCGGGGCAAACCTCGGAGAAGTCGCCCGCCCGTTCCTTCGCGGTAAAAACATTGACGGCGCCCACGGACGCCGGAAAGTCAAAGCGTTCGCCCTGGTAATCGCCAAAGAAGAACAGCTTGTCTTTCTTGATGGGACCGCCGACGGTACCCCCGAACATGTTCCAACGCATCTTGGCTTTGGGGCTGTTGGAAATGTTGTCGGACCACTGGGCGGCATTGAGGACGTCATTGCGGAGAAATTCGAACCCGACGCCGTGTAGTTGGTTCGTCCCAGACTTGATCGAGGCGCTGATAATCCCGCCCTGGAAATTCCCAAACTCGGCAGGCGCGTTGTTGGAGATCATGTTGAACTCTTGAATTGCGTCCACGCTGGGAGTGTACCCAACGAGGTTATCGGAGACTTGGTTGTTGTCAATGCCATCCAGCATGAAGTTGTCGGATTGCTCGCGGTTGCCGTTCACATAAGGCCGGCCACCGCTGGCCGTCGTCAGGCCATTGGTCATTTCTCCGGGATTGGGATTGGTGGTTCCCGGCGCCAGCATCGTCAACTCGATGTAGTTCCGTGTGGCCAGAGGAAGGTCAACATTAACTTTACCGGTAATCACCGTGCCGACTTCCATGGTGTCGGTTTGCAGCAGAGGTGGCGCGGCAGAGACTTCGATTTGTTGCGTGACCGCGCCAATCTGCAGTTGGAAATCCACCCTCGCCTTTTGGTTCATTTCCAGCGTGATGCTGCGGCGGACGGCCGTCGCGAAGCCCTTCGCCTCCACAGTGAGGTCATACGTGCTGACCGGAAGGCGTGGCAAATCAAAGACACCCACGTTGTTGGTTTTCGTCGTGTACGGAACTCCTCGCAGAGTGTCTTGCGCAGTGACCGTCACTTCGGGAATAGGTGCGCCGGACGGATCCGTGACCGTGCCCGCAAAACCTGCGGTCACTTCCTGCGCCCGGAGCAATGCGGCAGAATTCAAGAGAAGCGCCCCCAGCACGAAGGTCCAGTAAATACGTGCAATAAACACACCGTTCAATCCTTTCTCGTTAAACCTAGATCTTTCTGTCATGGCTTTTTCTCCTCGCTTTTCTTTGGCTAACTCCCCGCGACCCAAACGCTTGAAGGAAGAAACATGCAGTCGGTTGACCCGCTCTCGGGATTGCCCTTTGAGCTTCTCCATTGGGCTTCTCCAGGCTCAGGTGGAATTTCGCCTGCGTGAGCGGGCTTTCTAATAGGGTTGTTGCTCAGGTGATACATTGCGCCCCTCAAAGCCTTGCGGCTCTCAGATCGAGGATGCCGAAAACGAACCTCTCAAGCAAATTGTGGAGGACCTAGAAAGCGCGCCATTTTATATACCAGTCAAATGGCCACTTGTCAAGACTTTTTTCTATTTGTACAATTAAGTAGCGGGACGGGTCGGAAAACACTGAAATTGTAATTGCAGTTTGACACATATGTCTTGCAAAATGTGAGACCCAACTGACGCACGGAACTCTATTTCGTGGAGCTCCCCCAGATTCGTGTGACTGCATTTCGTTGGCTCCACGGCTGGGCGGCATGTTTGGAGGGAACGTAAAACACTTGGGACTCGCCCAACTCATCCCAAACCGACCACATCATCCTGGGTTCCTAAGGAACTCACCGCAGAGTGGCGAAAGTAAGGTGGCGCGAAGGCGAGTCACCGCTTGGCACACTAGCCGAGCCGACAGATAAGGCGCGTCACAGATTGGCCTATGCTAGACTCCGACCTACCTGATTGAGGAACACCGGTCATGAAACATGCGACCAGCAAGAAGGAGCGCGACAAGCAGCTCATCCAGGCACTCATATGGAGGCGGGGGCCGATCTCCCGCGCCAAGATTCACGAGCTCACCCGTTTGCAGCGCAGTGACATTTCGCGGCTCGTCCGAGAACTCCTCAACGAAGGCAAACTGCTCCAGGCGGGCCGGGCGGACAACCCCATGGGTCGCAAGCGGGTCATGCTGCGTCTCAATGAAGAAAAAGGGTTTGTCGTCGGCGTCGGTTTCGACGATCAAGGCGCGGTGGCCGCAACCACGGATCTGCATCTGCGAATAAGATCCATTGTTCGCGAAGCCACGTGTCTCGACGGTGGAACGGAGGGATTGGTGCAGCAGCTCCTGTGCTTGTCAAGAGGGGCGATGGGTCAGGCGGGAGTTGATGCGAAAAAACTGCTCGGAATCGGAGTCGCGGGATCCGGCCTGGTGGACAATCGCCAAGGCATAATGGTGATGTCTTCGACGATTGAGTTTTGCAAGCAGGTTCCATTTCGCGAGATCTTCCAGAAAGAGTTTCGAGTTCCCATCTTCGTCGAGAACATTACCCGCGCAAAGACACTGGCGGAAAGGACGCTGGGTGCCGGAGAAATGGCCGAGGATATGATTTATGTGGAGTACGGGCGAACCGGCATCGGGGCCGGAGTTATCATCGCCGGAAAGCTCTTCTACGGGTCCGGTTGCGCGGCGGGGGAATTTGGCCACACGCATATGATGGTGGATGGTCCCGCGTGCAAGTGTGGGAGCTTCGGTTGCCTGGAAGCGGTGGCGGGCGCGGCCGCGCTGGAATCAAGAATCCGGAAGGCGATTGCGGAAGGAAGCCCGTCGGTGGCTTTGAGTTTGGCCGGAGGCGACGCCAGCAGCCTTTCGGGCTGGACGGTTCTGCGGGCCGCAAGCATGGGCGACAAGACCTGTAGCGCAATCGTCGAGCAGGCCGGGAACTATCTCGGCCTGGGGCTGGCGAATTTGGTCAATCTCTTCAACCCATCCCTGCTGGTGATCGACCAGCGCCTGAGCTTGGCGGGAGAAGGCCTCCTCGAGCAGATCGTCAAGGTCGTCCGGAGGCAAGCCCTCCACCACCCGGCGGACGGCCTGGAAATTCGATTCGGAAAGTTGGGGAGCGACGCAAGTGTTCTGGGGGCAGGCGCCGTGGTACTGGAAAGGCATTTCGAGATTCCGGCCTTGAAACCGCCTTGGTTTATGACCGAGGCTTTTCCCGCGCCACCTCGACACACCTTTGTGGGTCACGCTATAGTTCCCAGCGGCGGATTTGAGGGCTAAACGATTGCGCAGGCCTTGAGCCAGTTTTCAAACATACTCCGGGCATAGGAGTGCAACGCCTTTTGCTCTCGGCTGACATCGCCGACCAGCTTTGTTGCCGCGCCCACGCCAAGCACTCGCTCGAGCGCCGCCTTGTAGGCCGGCACTTGGGACCATTGCTTCGCCAAGTCAGCCGAGATCTCCACATGGAATTGGACTCCATAAGCCTTTTTCTTCCAGCGAAAGGCTTGGTTTGGATAGGCCGGCGAAGTTGCCAGAAGGACCGCGCCCTCGGGCAAGTCAAACGTTTCCCCGTGCCACTGAAAGGTGAGAAGCTCACGAGGAAGACCGGTAACTGTGATAGCCGCCCTGGGCGCCGGTGAAAAGATCTGTTTGTTCAGGTCCTGGTACTGCCGGCTTCAGTTGTTGTACCTTCGGGCCTGCGCCACAGCCGGGCAGCAACAGCCCTGGAGCCCAAAGAGCCAGCAGAATTACGGGGCGACGAGAAATAGGCTCTTTCACAGGCATGATCTTCCACATCTACCTGTTGCAAGTCACTGGGCCCCCTCCCCAATTCTTCCTGCGCTCCAGCGGATGGCGTCCTGGACGAGGGTGCGGTAGCCCGGGTGCAGGTGTGCCGTTTCGCCGTGGCCGAGTTGAATGTACACCACGCGGGACTTTGGATAAGGACTGATCCAGGCCACCGGACCGTCGCTGGTGGGATTATCGGTCCTGAGCAGCACTTTGACGTCGGGCGAAATCCACATTCCCTTGTAGGTTTCATCCCACAGGTGGAGCGTTCCCACCCGCGCCGTGATGGGGTGCTTCACGACCGCTTTGACGCACTGTTCTTCACCGTGCTTGTATGTCGAAGCTGGCATGCCGCCTTCCGGCTTCAGCAGGTATTTGCCGCCCACCACCTCCTTGTACCACCACTCCCAGGATTGGTAATCCGCAATGGCATGATGGAGGACCACAATCCCTTTGCCGCTTTCGACAAAGTCTCGCAAGTGAGTCTTCTCGGTTTCGCTTATTTCATTGCAGTAATCGTAGAGCACGAGCACGTCGTACCGGCTCCGAATGTCGTTTCGGAAGGCCTCGTGGTTGGAAACGGCATGGTCCCAATGCAGGTCATCCGCTCCATCGAAAACAGTATAGAAGGTGGTCGGATACTCGTGCCCGCCGGTGACGACGAGCAACTGGAGGGGCTTTGGTTCTGTCTTGGCGGCGCTGACATCGGCAGGAAGTGTGACGGCGCCGGTCGCGGCCCATTCGGTTCCGCGCAGGAACGTGTTCACGAAGCCGGTCTCCTGCATCGCGGCAACGTCGTGGCCAAGGGCTGTGTACATGACTCGGCCCTTCCCGTAGTTGACCGTCCAAATCATCGGCTCGT
>Ga0208687_1000901_pt1 | contig 15864 bp, 11 predicted proteins | sample June2015DPH_6_10_FD_184695 | JGI IMG/M metagenome (GOLD analysis project Ga0208687, IMG submission 184695) | Peatland microbial communities from SPRUCE experiment site at the Marcell Experimental Forest, Minnesota, USA - June2015DPH_6_100... | ecosystem: Environmental > Terrestrial > Soil >...
ATTGAACAAGGCCATCAAAGCTGACCTCTCCACCACCAGAGAAGGCGACCGGCTACGGGTTGTCGTCAAGCTGAGCAATCGTGGTGCGGGACACTACGTGCCGACGGGGTCGGCGTTGCGCCAATTGATCTTGGAACTCCACGCCGATTCCTTGACCGGACATCATTTCAGCGAGCAACGCATCTACCGTCGCACTGTGGCAGACCGAAGTGGCACCGTTCTGAATCGTGAGGATTTAGTTTTCATCAAAGGCGCCCGGCTCGTGACCGATACGCGCCTGGCGCCCAATGAGACGAGAACGGAAACATTCTCCTTCCCCATACCGCAGGGAACTCAGACGCGAGTGAGGGCTACCCTCTACTATTATTACTCCCCTGTAGCCACCACCGAGGCGCAGCAGAAGGTCACGTTTCTGGAGCTTACGCGCCTGGTCCAATAGACGACATAGTACTATTTCTGAAATTCTTGATGCCTTGCGAAGAATCTGTGCGATCATCGCTTGGCCCAGGGTGGCTGGAATTGCCGATTTTCGATTGCCGATTGCCGATTGCCGATGGACATTGGAAGGAGTTGGCACGCCACTTTTTCGATCGTCAATCGCCAATCAGCAATCGGTAATGAAAACTTGGTCTTTTGGTTGCGGCTATGCCGCGCTGTACTCCATCCCGTTAAACAGCCATTGATTTGTCATTCTGACCCCACCTTGCGGGAGAAGAATCTCACCGTTTTGGAACCAGTAACCGCGGAGATCCCTCTTGGCCTGGAACTACTAGGCAAACACGTTCGGGGGCCTGAATATGCAACGTGCCTAACCGTCAATGTGTCAACGTGTCCCAATCCACAGGTGAAAATCGACTATTGAGGAAATTAACACACCCTGCGGAAGTTTTCTACGTGCTGAATTTCTCAACACCTCACGAAAACGGATAATGACTTTAATTTGTAATGACTTACAGCTCACATCGAAGATTAAGAAAAACTAACGATGGAGACATATTTGCTGTACGTTAGGTGCCTGGAGGTTCTTTGCATCGATGTCGGTACCATCAGCGTCAGTAAGACGGTGAACTAGTATTCGAAAAGTCAATTTGACTCTGTATTCCTTGCTAATGGCTATCATGGTCTCGTGGTCACATCAAGTTGCTGCGGAAGAACCAATCGCACATCCTTTCATTGAACAAAAGGACATCAAGTCCGAGACGTGCCTGACCTGCCATCCCGAGAAGAAGCAAGGTAAGTTTGCCCACTCCGCAGTTGGGATGGGTTGTGAGAACTGCCACCAAGCCACCTCTGAAAAAAACAAGACAACCATCACCTTGGTCGCCACCGGGGGCGATCTTTGCGCGATGTGCCACAAAGCCAATACAGATCCCGTCCAGCACGGACCCTTCAAGGCCGGGCAATGCCTGGTCTGCCATGACCCGCACACGGGTGACTACGAGGCACAAACTCGTGCTCCGGTGAACGCGCTCTGTTTCAGTTGTCATGGGGAGAATTCACCCAATGTGAAGGTGAACACCGCAACCACGCTCGTGACGATGTTCGGCAACCAAGTGGTGAGCCTGGAAACATATCGCCAAGCTCCCAAGTTGAGGTTAGATCCCTCGGGCACTTCAGGCCATCCCGTTGTGGGTCATCCGTTGACGGGCAAAGACCCCCGCAGCAAGGATGGCATCCTGAGTTGCCTGAGTTGCCACAACCCCCACAGCTCGGCTCTCCCCAAGCTCATGCCAGCGGGGCTCAAAAGCGGTCTCGATCTATGTGCGGAGTGCCACAAGCAAGGAGTGGGGCCATGAAAGCAAAGACCTCGCGAGCTCGAATGAGCGCCCGGAGTTGGGGATGGAGCTTAGCTTTGCTCGTCACTCTCCAGGGTGTTCCAAAAGCATGGCGGTTATGAAGAGGGTCCTGATGTTCGCCCTGTCAATCGGTCTGACGGTCCCACGGCTAGGGGCAGCCAAGCACCCCACCCTCGACCCGAAGGTCGACGCGGCGAAATGTCTCGAGTGCCATTCGGACAAAACCAAAGGGAAGTCGGTGCACTCTGCGATGGCGAGCGGCTGCCTGAGTTGCCACGAAATTCGAGTGAACAGGGACATCACCCGGGTGAAGTTAATCACCGCCACCCCTCTGGACCTTTGCCTCACCTGCCACACTGACAAGAAAGCCTCCGCGATCAAAGGGAAAGTCCACAGCCCGGCTGTCCGCGAATGCCTCAAATGCCACGATCCGCACGCGTCGGAAAACAAGAACCAGTTGTTGAAGCCGACCTCGGGAGCAACGCAACAGGAGAACCTCTGCTTGTCTTGTCACAGCATGGGCGTGGACATCCCCAAGGGAGGCAGCCGGCATGCCGCGCTCGACATGGGTTGCGAGACATGCCACATCACTCACAAGGCCGGCGACCCCGCGCAACGCGCATTCGCGTATCACCTGACCAAAGACGCGCCCGAGTTGTGCTTTGACTGTCACGATGTGAAAGATGCGGCGATGGTCAAGGCCCACCAGAATCAGCCCTTCGCCAAAGCCGACTGCCTTCAGTGTCATGATCCGCACCAGTCCAAGTCCCCGAAGCTGATGCAGGCGTTCCTGCACAATCCGTTTGAAGGCAAGCAGTGCGACACCTGCCATGCGCCTGCCATAGACGGGAAGGTTGTGCTGACGCAGAAAGATGTGAAGTCCTTGTGCGTGATGTGCCACGAGGAGGTGGCGAAGCAGATCGCGGCGGCCAAGGTGCAGCATCCGGGAGCGGCGGGCGACTGTACGGATTGCCACAACCCGCACGCCGGGAGGTCGCCGGGCTTCTTGCAGCCCGGCCCCGTGGCGGCGTGTCTGGTCTGCCACTCTGACCAAGCCGAGCAGTTCAAGAAGAGGCACTTGCACCAACCGGCCTCCGACCTGGGATGCGCTACCTGCCACGAGCCGCATGGTGGCGACAATGTGCATCTGCTGCGCGCCAAGAGTGTGAATGCGCTTTGCCTGGAGTGCCACGGGCCCGACGCGAGTCCGCAGAAAGTGGAAGGCCAGCACCTGGTGGCGATCTTTGATGGCAAGGTGAAAATGCCAGAAAACTACTTCAATAAAGTGCCCATTTTGCCCCTGAAATATGGCTTGGGACACCCGACGGAGAACCACCCGGTGGGCGATACGTTGATCCCGAAAACCAAGGCGGTGTTTGCGATGAACTGTCTCACCTGCCATCAGCCCCACTCTGGGAATGAGCAGGGGATGCTGGTGAAAGACCGGAAGAATAACATGGATTTCTGCAAAACCTGCCACAACAGTGGAGTGGACTTCTTGGACGTACGGACAGGAGGTAACTGAGATGTGGAAGTGCAGGCCAGATTCGCTTCGCCGGGAGAAATCCGCGGGAGCCGGGATGATTTTGCTGGCGCTCGCCTTGGTTTTGCCGGCGCCACTCCGTGCCCGCAAGAAGAAAGACCAAACCCCGCCTCCTGCAAAGCTGGGAAATCAGCGGGTAACGGGCTATTTCGATATCTCTAGGATCGTATGGCCTAGCCCGCCGGAGATCCCGCGGGTCGCATTCAAGGACCTCTACACAGGAGAAAAGATCGATCCCAGCCTCTATGTCACAAAGAAGCGCAAGCAGACTTGGATGGACCGTCTGGCCGGAACGCTGCCCGCTGACCAGGTCAATATCGACAAGCTCCCCTTCCAACTGATTCGCACGTACGGAGTGGGGGTTGATTCGAAGGGCAAAATCTATGCGGCAGACCAAGGCGTGGCCGCTGTGTTTATCTTCGATCCCGAAAACAAGGATCATGTCGAGCTGGTCGGCAACGGCTGGCAGGCGAACTTTGGCATGATCGCGGGTGTGGCTCTGGACGATGATGACCGCCTCTTCGTCGCTGACGCCAGTCTGCGCCACGTCCTGGTGTTCAACCCCAAGCACGCGCAGGAAGCGGTTTTCGGAGCGGAGGTGCTGGTGCGCCCAGGTGGTGTGGCCATCGACCGGGAGAACCGGTTCGTGTATGTGGCGGACAGCGGCAACGACGTGGTGGATGTCTTCGATGCCGACAATTACAAGCTGTTGCGCCAGATCGGCAAACCCAGCAAGAAGCACGACCAGACGGGCCCAGGAACTTTCGCCCTCCCCGAGGGTGTGGCCGTGGACAGCGACGGCAACGTTTACGTCACGGACACTTTCAACGACCGGGTGGAGAGCTTCGACGCTGACGGCGAGTTCATCAGCACGTTCGGCAAGAACGGCGATGGTCCCGCGGGTTTCGAGCGGCCCAAGGGTATTGCCATCGATCGCGACGGCCACATCTGGGTGGTCGATGCGGAGCAGAACCGGGTGAAGGTCTTCGATAGGCAAGGCCGCCTGCTCATCTACTTTGGCGGGCAGGGAAATTATCCGGGCCAGTTCATGGGGCCGTGGGGAATCGCCATCGGCCCGTCCAATCAGGTTGTCGTTTCTGAAACGTTTCCCGGCCGGGTGCAGGTTTTCCGTTACATCACCGACGCCGAGGCTGCCGCCGAGAAGGCGCACCGGGAAGCCGCACCGCAGAAAGCGGTGGTAACGCCGCCTTCCAGCCGACAAGATGCCAGCGCTACCAAACCCGCCGGCCAGGCAACCCCGGAGCAGAAGAAGATGGACGTAGGGGCAGGCCTTGTGCCTGCCCAGGCGCAGAAGCTCGCCAGCCCGGGAGCGCCGGAGCAGAAGAAGCCGGCAACTGAGCCGTCGCCAGTCAATCCGGACTTGACGGCGAAAAAGGATTCCGCGGCGCAGTAGCGCTGCCACAAGTTTTGGCTGTCGACGGACAGCCAAAGCGCGGCCCGAGGTAAGGCCCTGGGCTGCGTATCATTTAAATACTCCTTAAGGGGGTCTTTGTACGATCATGAAGAAACTTAACCTATTAATCCTCGTGGCGCTTGCCGCAGCGAGTGTGGCGATGGCCCAGACGGCGGGGAATGACGTTCTGGGTGCGCACAACGGCTACGGGCGCGGCTGCGTCATGTGCCACGCTCCGCATGGCGGCTCGTTCGGCAACGGAACTGGCGCCACTGGCAACAACGCCGATCCCAATAATGGCGTGATCGCCCTGTGGGGCCAGAACATCGCGCCCTATTACAACCTACAAACTGCCTTCAGTGGGGATGGCAAGGCGAAATACCCGGTCACGCTGCCCGCTAATGCCCTTGCGGGCGCCCATGACGCCAACACCGTCATCCTCTTGTGCCTGAGCTGCCACGACGGCAGTATCGCCCAGGTGAGCATGATGCAAGGTACGACCGTTGAGACCCTGCCGGTGGTGGGGGGACATGCTCCCACACTGTTTGGCACGACGCCTGGGAACAAAAGCACTTACTACGCCAACGAGCACCCCGTAGGCGGCTTTGCCGTAGTCGGTTGCGGCGGCGGCCATAACTGGGACTGCGCCGGGGGCGACACCAACACCAGCCCAACTAAGGGTGGTGCCGCAGTCACCGGCACCGTCAACCCCGGTCCCCAGATTACAATGACCGGTACAGCTTCCTCTGCATTCGTTGCCAATAATCCCAGTTCCTTCTGGAATAACTGGAGCTACACCGGCACCGTCACCGCCTACAACACCTGTTTAATCACTTCCGGCTGCGGCTTCTCGAATCCGTTGGCTAGTTTTAGCAACACGGGCACGATCAACGGGGTTGGGTGCACCACCTGCCACGATCAGCACAGCATGACCAGGTACACCAACAGCACAGGCAGCTACAGTACAATGTTTTTCATTAGGGGTCAGTACACCCCGCTCGCCGGCGGCAACGCCGTGGCGCAGTTTTGCCGCAACTGCCACGGTGGCGAGTCGAACGAAATGAACGGCTTGATGAATATCCCGACTACGTAATCTGTGTTTACTAAATTTTGATCAGGGGGAGTAGGTTCTCTCCCCCTGGTAGTGGGGCAGTTTGGTTTTCTGTTGCGGCGGCCGGAGCCTGTCCCGCCTTGGTGGGGACCGTCGGCTTTTGTGGCACGGGCGTCCCGCCCGTGTCAAGACACGGCCAAGATGGCCATGCCACAAGAGATTCCGGCGTTCATAGACCGCTACTACAGCAAACTGACCCACTACCCTCCCCCTGATTTCGCCGATCGAGTGAATACCCGTGATCAGGTGATTGCGGGATGGCGTAGCGCCGACCTTCAGGTCGGCATTGAGGTGCTGACCTAAAGGTCAGCGCTACAAAGGGGCCTCAATCTGCTCGTAATCGGGTGATTGAGGAATGGAGTAATGAAAGTGAAATTGCGAATTGCCAATTCCCAAGTGTTAGTCCTGTTGCTTCTCATGGCCGAATCGACGGCCTCGGCCCAGGTTCCCTCCCATGCCCCTGCTTATGTGCCGCAAGCATTCAGCTCCACCACTCCACTCGAGGCGGTGGGCCGGCCCGTGGTGCGGGTGAACGGCGCGGTGCTGACGGACCGCGACCTGCTCCGCGAAATGCTCACCATCTTCCCTTACGCGCGTGTGCACAACGGGTTTCCCAAGGCCATGGAAGCGGAAATCCGCGACGGCGCAATGAAAATGATGATCTTTGAGGAATTGGTGTACCAGGAGGCCAAGCGCCGCAACTTGACCGTACCCCCCGCGCAGATGGCGCGCGCCATGGCAGAGTTCCGCCAGCAGTTTCATTCCCCCCAGGAATTTCAGCAGCTCCTTCAGAGAGAGTTCCAGGGTTCGCAAAAGTCGCTGCAAGCCAAGGTGGAGCGCTCGTTGCTCATTGACAAATTTCTGAAGCAGGAGGTGACGGACAAGGCGGCAGTTTCCGTGGCCGAGGCGAAGGCCTACTTTGACCAGCACCCCGAGCAGTTCAACCTGCCGGAGTCCTTCTCCTTCCAGAGCATTTCCATTCTGCCTCCTGCCAACGCCATCGACGCCCAGTTGCAGGAAGCACGCAAGCGCGCCGGCCAGGCGCTACGCCAAGCCCAGGCCACTAAAAGTTACGAGGAGTTCGGGCTACTGGCCGAGAAAATTTCCGAAGACGATTTCCGGGTGATGATGGGCGACCACCAGCCTGCGGACCGCTCGAAACTGCCCCCCCCTGTGGTGAAGGCACTGCTCGCGATGCAACCCGGCCAAGTGAGCGGCCTCATCGAGTTTGACGCCAGCGACTACACCATCCTGCGGCTGAAAGCGCACAATCCCGCCGGTATGCAGAAGTTCGAAACCGTCCAGGAGGCGCTGCGCAAGCAACTGACGAAAGAAAAGACCGAGCATCTTCGTAACGCTCTCGCCACCAAGCTGAGCAAGGCGGCCAAGATCGCGAAGGCGTAGCCTTGGGTAGTGGGTCAGTTTGCTGTAGCGGCGCTCGGTGCCTGCCCTGACGCAGGAAGGGAGCGCCGCAAACTATTGAAGTAAAGGTCGGCGGTCATAGACCAGGGCTGTCCAAATCAGGGAGCTCTTCGAGTGGTCAACGCGGCTCTGCCGCCTGTTGTGCGGAAAGCCTCTGGCTTTCCGGCCAGGCCCAGTGCATACCTCTTCCTCCGCGCAGGCTGGAAGGCTGAGCCTTCCAGCCTGCGCGGAAGAGGTTGGTTAGGACACAAGCCACGGAAAGGCGCAGCCTTTCCGCACAGCAGGCGGCGGAGCCGCAGGTAAACGCCCGCCCCATTGAGCGCAATTTGGACAAGCCCGGTCCCTTCCTGCCTCAGGGCAGGCGCCGACCGCCGCTACAAAAAACCAAAGTGACCCACTACCTAGCCTTTGGAAGACAACGCGCGAAGAGTCATAAGCTGTGAGCAGAAATGTCGTCATTCTCGCTATCTTCATGCTGGCACTTGCCCCGCGCGTGTCGGCGCAGGTGAACGCCGGCGAGATCAACATGAATCTTAACGGCAGTGTCTCGGTCGGATACAGCGATGACTATTCGAACGTCGCGGGTTCCGACCACGGCATCGCCGGCGCGGGCGAAGCCAACTTCTTCGGCTCATACTATAATCCCAATTTTCTTTCCTTCGAGGTTCAACCCTTTTACAACCAGTCGCGGCTCAACTCTACTTACCAGTCGCTGACCGCCAGCAGCGGCGTGAACGCCAGCGCCAGGATCTTCGGCGGCAGCCAGTTCCCCGGCTCCATCAGCTATTCGAACACCTATAACAGCAGCGGGAACTTTGGTGTTCCGGGCCTGCCAAACTTCACCACGCATGGAAACAACGATGCGCTGGCTGTTAACTGGGGCGTTCACCTGCACGATTTACCCAGTCTGCACTTCAGTTTCTCGAACGCCAACAGCGACTATTCGGTTTATGGGGCGAATACGATAGGAAGGGTGCATTCGGACACGTTTTCGGTTACCTCCGCTTATCGAATTGCGGGCTTCAGCCTGAATGGCGGCTATCAGTATTCTGGCAACAAGGCCGTCACGCCGGAGTTCCTGGCGGGCGAGTCGTCGCAGCAAACCAATACCGGCGCCAATTCGTTTTTCTTCGGCGTCGGACACAACTTGCCCTGGCAGGGGAGCATTTCCGCATCTGCCGCACGATATGACATCAGCACCCAATTCGGCGATCCTAGCTCATCCGATGAATACAACACCAGTATCGACACGTTGAATGGCGCGCTCTCGTTCGCTCCGTTGCCGCACCTGACGGTGGGGGAGAACACGTATTACACCGATAACCTGGAAGGAACACTTTATAACGCGCTGCTGACGGCGGGGGTCAGCGTGCCGCAAATCGAGGCGCCACAGTCGTCGCACAGCCTGAGCCTGACGGGCTATGCCAATTACGACATGCCGGCGCAAAATCTCCACTTTAACGTCTTTGCCGAGCGCCAGCAGCAAACCTTCCTGGGAATTTCGTTCGCAGACGAGTCCTACAACGGGACCGCGGTCTATTCCAATGAGCTGCTGGGCGGTTCCTTCAACGGCGACCTGGGATTGACCTGGACTTCCGTCGATACGACCCACCAAAGTCTGCTGGGTGTGCACTCTTTAATCAACTACACGCATGCGATTCAACGCTGGAACGTGGCGGGCAGCTTCGGTTACTCGCAGGATACCCAGACCGTGCTGATCGCCTACACGACCTCCGGCTACACCTATAACGGCAGCGTGAGCCGCAGGATCGGCCGCAGGTCATATTGGGGGGTATTCACCGGCGGCGCAAGGAGCCTGCTGACCGGTGTGCCCGGCTCCGCCAATTCCAGCCAGAACTACTCGACGTCGCTTACCGTACCCTGGCTCAGCATTAATGGCTCCTACTCGCTGTCCAGCGGGAACGCGCTTTTGACCCCGACGGGCCTGGTGGCCACTCCGGCTCCCCTGCCCGTTATCAACCCGGCGGCCGTTGTGCTTTATAACGGCAGATCGTACTCGGTGGGGCTCGCATCGACCCCGGTTCGCGGGTTGGTCCTGTCCGCATCCTACGCCAAGGCCCTGAGCGGAACCAATAGTAATTCAATAGTTTCAAACAATAACAATGAAAATATGTATTTTCTTATGACGTACCATTTTCGCAAGCTGAACTTCCAAGCGGGGTACAATAGGTTGGTTCAGGGATTCAGCGTTTCCGGGACCCCACCGACGATGGTAGGATCAGTCTACGTGGGGATCTCGAGATGGTTCAGTTTCCTTTGAGTGGGCAGCTACGGAATCGGGTGATCGGGAGATCGGGTGAACAGAGACCAATTCGCCCTCGGTTGCTCTGCCTATTGCCTACTGCCCATTGCCCCAACAGGCCCCGCCCTTCCGGCAGGTCCCTACGAGCGTCCAAGCGTGGCGAGAAGCTCAGGTTAGTCCAGGGATTCAGCCTTTCCGGGACCCCACCGACGATGGTAGGATTGTTCTACGTGGGATTTCAAGATGGTTCAATTTCTTTTGGGGGCAGCTAAGGAATCGGGTGATGGGGTGATCGGGAGATCGGGTGAACAGAAACCCATTAAGCCACAGTCGTTGTGCCTCCTGCCGACTACCCACTGCCCACTGCCTACGGCCTACTGCCTACTGTTCCTCCTGCTGCTTCCCGGCGTCGTCACGGCGGCGGGGTCGAAAGCAAAAACCGCAGGCCCCGTGACCTTGCCCGAGCTGGAGCTGGAGGGCGGACGCAAGCTCTTGTACGAAGGCAGCGTCAACTCCGAGCGGGAAGTCAAAACCCAGCGTCGTTTCTGGGGCCGCCTGCTCGACATCGTGGCGGGCGAACCCGCGTTCCACGCCTTGATCGCCCCCTACAGCGTAGTGACCGATTCCCAAAATCGTATTATCGTCACCGACCCGGGTGCGTCGGGCATTCACATCTTTGACTTCGAGCAGCACAAGTACAAGTTCATTGCGCACGACAAAGACCTCGATGGGTTGTCTTCGCCACAATGCGTAGCCGTGGATGCCGACGACAACATCTATGTAACCGATTCGGACTCGGGCAAAATCTTCTGCTTCGATGCCAACGGAAAATTTCGGCGAGTTATCGGCAGTATCAAGGGGGAAGGGTACTTCAAACGGGCCACCGGAATCGCCGTCGATTCCCCAGCCCAGCGCATCTACGTAACCGACACCTTGCGCCACCAGGTCTGGGTGCTCGATATGGAGGGCACGGTATTGCAGAAGATCGGCGCGCCCGGCTCGAGCGATGGGCAATTCAACTTTCCCACCGAATTGCGGCTGGACGGACAAGACCTGCTCGTCGTTGACGCCATGAACTTCCGGGTGCAGGTTCTGGATCGTTCCGGAAAGTTCCAATACGCCATCGGGCAGATGGGGGACGGTTCGGGGTATATGTTTCGGCCCAAGGGAATCGGTAGGGATTCCGAGGGGCACCTCTACGTTGTCGAAGGGCTGAGTGGGTTGGTGCAGGTCTTCGACCGCCAAGGACGGCTACTTTATTACTTCGGGCAGAAGGGCACGGGGTTCGGAGAATTTCAGTTGCCCACCGGTTTGTTCATTGATCGCCACGACCGCGTGTTGGTGGTGGACTCCTACCATCGTCGCATTCAGGTTTTTCAGTACTTCGCTGTGGGAAAGAATGATCACCACTAAGACACAAAGACACGGGGAATTCGGTAGACGGAATACGGTAGACGGCAAACAGGGCCGTATGCCGTCTACCGTCTACTGTCTACTTCTTCAAGGTGCCTTGGTGGTGATCGTTCTCGGTCTTGCCCGGGCCGCGTTGACGCAGACGCAGACCGAAGTGATCGGCTCGCATGACCTGTCGCCGAAGGGCACCTCGCCGATCAAGGGTACTCTTTCCGGTTCCTGCTTGTATTGCCATGCTCCGCACTCCAGCTTGAATGGCACTGCGGGTGTTGCTCCAACTCCGCTTTGGAACCAGAAGCTCTCGAGCGTCCAGGCCTACACGGTTTATACCAGTTCGACCATGGTTAACACGCCCAACCCCTCACCGCCCCTGGGTACGGACAGCACCCTATGCCTTAGTTGCCACGATGGCACGGTGGCGGGATCGCCGGGAGCGTTGGTCGCTTACGGCAAAGTTCCCATGACAGGGCAGATGACTTCAACAGACGTGTTTGGAACAAACCTTTCCTCCATGCATCCGATCAGCTTTAACCTTCCACTGAAGGCGAATAATAATGATTTGGTCTCGTCCTTGACCGCCACCCCGCCTTCCACCGCCGATAAAACGGGGGCCGTGCAGCTCATCAACGGGAATGTGGAGTGCACGAGCTGCCACAACCCGCACGTGCAGAACATTGACCCGAGCAATGCGAATTTCCTGGTGATCAACAACTCGAGCAGCGCACTGTGCCTCGCCTGCCACAGTACCATCCCCACCGGATCGGGAATGGGTCTTGTAAGCTCCAAAGTAGCAAGCCAAACTGCGCTGCTCGCCGCAGGTACGCCCCTTGGCGCCAGCAACGCGGCGAGCAAAACCAATCCGCTTGCCGGATGGTCGACCAGCATCCACGCCATCGCATCGAACCGGGTGCCAAGCCAAGTGACGGTTCCAACCAGCCCGGCGACTTCGAAAGTGGTTGCCCCGCGCACGATGAAGGCGTCATTGGGAAACTACGGCACGGTCGCCAAGAATGGCTGTTCGTCGTGCCATGCGCAGCATAACGCCCAAGGGGGGAACTCGTTGCTGCGCGCCGCTGACGACCAAGCTTGCGTCGTTTGCCACAACGGGAGCTCGAATACGTCTCCCCCCACCCCCAATGTGCTGGCGGAAACGGTGGCGCCTAAATATGGCCATGCCTTTTCACCAGGGAACAGTCCTCACCTTCCCCATGAACCCGCAGTGGAGAATCAAAACCGCCATATTACCTGCGTGGACTGCCACAACGCGCACTCGACCAATCGGGTCGCGAGCTTCCCCGCTGCGCCCGCGATCCGTCTTTCGCAAGCTCTGGTTGTGGGGGTGAGCGCCACGGACGGTACGACCGTCATCAACCCCGCCAGCAACCAATATGAGAATTGTTTGCGCTGTCATGGCACGAGCACGGGCAAGAAATCGAGCGTCAATTTCGGCTATTTGCCCTTTCGAGTGGTTTCTGCCAGCGACCCTCTGAATGTTATTCCGGAATTTAGCTCGTTTGCCACCTCGAGTCATCCGGTGTTCCATGATCGCAGCAGCACGTTCCCCCAACCCAGCCTCCGTTCTAACCTGCTGAATCTTGACGGCAGGACGTTGGGGCGCAGCATGGGCACCCGAATCCTGTGCACCGACTGCCACAATAGCGACGACAATCGAGAATTCGGTGGCAGCGGACCGAACGGACCGCATGGATCAATCTTTCCCCACATCCTGGAGCGCCGGTATGAGTTCAGTCAGGCGCCGCTTCCGGGCAAGCCCGTTACGAATCTGTTCCCGAACCCGACCTTAAGCGCCGAGGGCGGCGCCAGCGGCGGCCCGTATGCTTTGTGTGCCAAGTGCCACGATCTCGCGCAGATCACGAATAACAGCAGCTTTAGCGAGCACGCCCGCCACATTAAGCAGGACGGGTTCTCTTGCTCGGTATGCCATACGGCCCACGGGATGGGCGCACAATCGGGCAACATTTCTGGGGAACGCTTGGTGAATTTTGACGCCAAGGTAGTCGCCCCAAACGGCGTGGCTCCGATCTCCTACAACCATGCGACGAACTCCTGTAGCTTGGTCTGCCATAATCACCCCCATCAACTCCGGTCGGCTGTCGGCGCTGGGAAAGCTTACGGTAAGCGATAGACGTCGCGGGGAATATTGAGCCCGCCGCCAGTCATTGTTATGATGATGCCGCTCTGTCCCCGGGCTTGAGTCCCCCGGGGAGAGACGCCGCACCCGCAAAGGCCGCGGTAACACGATCGTGGGGGGTTACAATGGCAGAGCAGTGGACCCGAAGGAAGTTCTTTCTGAGGCTGGGTGCGCTGAGCGCCGGTGCAAGACTCGGCAGGGCGGAGCCCGGGAAGGACTCCTTGCCGTTCAAATTGGGCGTCATTACGGATGAAATAGCTGAGGACCTCGGCCAGGCGCTCGACTTTATTGCCAGCTACTCGCTGGCTTACTGTGAATTGCGCGAGTTCTGGGGCAGGAACATCATGCATATCACCCCCGCCGAACTGGACCGCGCCAAACAGTTGATCGAACGGCATCGAATGAAAGTCTCTGAGATCGGTTCGCCGATTTTCAAATATCACTTGCCCGGAATGCCTTCTCCGCACCCCGATTTGAGTGACACTTTCATGGCCGCTGATTTCACGGATAAGGACACAGAGAATCTCCTCTGGCGGGTGTTCAAGCTCGCCCGATTCTTCGGCACTTCCAAGGTGAGAGTCTTCAGTTATTGGAGGGTGGAGGAACCGGAAAAGGCTTACCCTCACGTCCGCGAACGCCTGGCCAGCGCAGCCGCGCTTGCCGCTCAGAACGAGATCACTCTACTCCTTGAAAATGAGCACGATTGCAACGTGGGGACTGGGAAAGAGCTGGGCCGGATGCTTCGTGAAATCAATTCGCCCCACTTGCGTGGCATGTGGGACCCTTGCAACGCAGTCAGGCTCGGCGAGGTTCCCTACCCCGACGGGTATCGCCAAGTCCGTGGACTTTTCCCCCATATGCACATCAAGGACGTAAAGAAAGACCCCGCCACAGGAGAGCTTCAGTACGTTCCTGTGGGTGAAGGTATGATTGATTTCCGCGGGCAGCTCAAAGCCTTGCGCGACGACGGTTATGATGGGACGATGTCTTTGGAGACCGCCTACTCGCGCCCCGATGGGAATAAGGTGGAAAGCACGCGCGAGTGCCTGGAGGGATTGCTCAGGGTATTAAAATCGGTCAATGCAGAGGAGTCAGAAGTCAGAAGTCAGAAGTCAGGAGTCAGAAGTCAGAAGGGAGGCGAACATCTACCAGGTGCCGCTACAAGCGAGTGGCGTGTTGGCGATCACGTCACGGCCAAGAGGAGGTGACTGGTTGTCGGACGAAATACAGAAACTCGCCGCAGAAGGTGTCCAGATTTTGGTGTCACTCCTGACCGCTGAGGAGGAGTTCGAGTTGCAGCTCGAGAATGAGGCTACTCTTTGCCTCAGCAACGGCATCGAATTCAGAGTGTTCCCGGTCCCGGACCTCGGCATTCCGTCCGACGGTGCAGCGTTTATCAACATGGTCGGGCAACTCGCCCTTGCCATCCGGAACGGAAAGTTTGTGGCTGCCCATTGTCGGCAGAGCGTTGGAAGATCCGGACTGCTAGCGGCAGCAGTGGCAGTTGCGCTCGGGGAGTCCTTGGAGGGCGCGGTCCGCGCGGTAACCGCCGCTCGCGGTGTTCGGATACCCGAAACCTTGGAGCAGCAGCACTGGTTGCGACAGAACCTTGTCAAGTTATCCGGGCTTGCCAGCTAACAAGCCGCTGCAACCAACGAGCGGCCCGGACGCGTCGGGCCGATTCGAACCGGTCACGAGCGCCGATTGCGGAGTCTTTCTTCTTCTGGCTTCTGACTTCTGACTCCTGACTTCTCTCTCATCATTCGTCACTGCTTATATGTTCTCATCCCGCACCAATTGGTCACTCACTCCGAATCGGCTCTCGCGAGCGATTGAAGAACTGCGGCGTAGGGGGCTTCCTCTTCTTGATCTGACCGAATCGAACCCCACGCGCTGCGGGTTTGCTTTCGATACGCAGGCAATCCTCGAGGCACTCGCAAATCCCCAGGCGCTTTCTTACGAGCCCGACCCCCGCGGCTTGCTCGTGGCGCGCCAGGCGGTGGCAAGCTATTACGCCGAGCGCGGGATGGCGCTTGATCCGGGGCAGATCTTCCTGACCACAAGCACGAGCGAAGCTTATTCCTACGTTTTCCGCCTGCTCGCCGACCCGGCTGACACCGTGCTGGTGCCGCAGCCCAGCTATCCCCTTTTTGACTTCCTGGCCGGATTAAACGATGTTGGGGTTGTCGCTTATCCCCTGATTTACGACCAAGGCTGGCAGATTGATTTGCCCACGATTAAAAAACGCCTGGACGCTCGCGCCCGCGCCATTCTGGTGGTCCATCCCAACAATCCCACCGGGTCATTTGTTCGGCGGCGCGAACTTGCTGAGCTTCTCGCCTTCTGCCAAAGTCACCACATGGCTCTGGTTGCCGACGAGGTCTTTGCCGACTATCCCTTTGGAGCGGATCCGCAGCGCGTCGTAAGCCACGCCGCAGTCACGGAAGCGCTCACTTTCACGCTGAGCGGCCTCTCGAAAATCTCCGCCTTGCCGCAGATGAAGCTTGCCTGGCTGGTCCTGAACGGACCTCCGGAACTTCTGCGGAGTGGCCTGGCCCGCATGGAGATCATCGCCGACACGTACCTCTCCGTGAGTGCGCCTCTGGCGCTGGCATTACCAGGCTTGCTTGAGACACGCCGAACGCTTCAGCCACAGATACTGGAACGAGTGACGTCCAATCTTAAGTTGCTCGACGCGCGACTCGCCTCGGGCCAGCCTGTAAGCCGGCTGGTGGTGGAAGGGGGATGGT
>Ga0208687_1000905_pt1 | contig 15769 bp, 14 predicted proteins | sample June2015DPH_6_10_FD_184695 | JGI IMG/M metagenome (GOLD analysis project Ga0208687, IMG submission 184695) | Peatland microbial communities from SPRUCE experiment site at the Marcell Experimental Forest, Minnesota, USA - June2015DPH_6_100... | ecosystem: Environmental > Terrestrial > Soil >...
GGTGGAATGCTGGGCATTCTGGCGCGCGGCGGCGAGCAACGCGGGCGTAAGTTGGGGTGATTTGCGTAAGGACATGGTTCCTCCTGGGGCGTAATGTTAGGATAGCGAGGAAAGGACTTCCCCGCGGTTGGGCTTTTCACATGAGTAGGCTATCATAACGGCGGGGCCTTGTCAAGAGACAATATGTTCACAGGTGTAGCCCAGGAGTTCTGCAATTGATTCATTGATTCATTGGGTCATTGAAGGGCCCTTGCCTGGTTTCTTCAATGAACCGCGGGTGGCGCATACACTGCCTTTCATGTATGCGCCCCACGAACACGGCCAACATCTCTGTCACCACGTCCTATCCGTGGCCTGTTCTGGCTTCTTAACGGTCGCCGACATGAAGGGCAATGTCGGCGCCACCGGCGAGCATCGAGGCAACCAGTCGGTCGCGAGCGTCGCCTTGAATGCTCTGCTGGCTTATCCTGACCGGCCTTTCGGCTTCGGGGACCTGATAGGCCGTGAGTTCAATCCCGAAACCCAGCGTCGTGAGCCTTTCCTGATCGCAGCTACGCGTGACCTGGATGAGGACCTTGTCTATGCCAAGGAGCGACGCTTGGTTGAGGAAATCAAATCCTCGCTTGAGCGCGGCAGGAAGGTGCAGGTCTACGCGGTCTATACGCAGAAGCGCGACGTGACGCGGCGCCTGGAGCGGATCCTGGCCAAAGAAGGGATCAGGGTTGCCGTGCTGACTACGGAGGTCGCGCCAGAGCAGCGTGAGTCCTGGTACGAGAGGCAACTGCGGGCTGGCGTCCAGGTCGTGATCGCACACCCGCGGTTGGTTCAGACGGGACTCGACCTGTGGTCTTTCCCGGACATCTTCTTCTACGAGACTGGCTATTCCATCTACACCCTGCGGCAGGCCAGCCGGCGCTCCTGGAGGATTGGACAGTGGTCGAACGTCAACGTCAAGTTCTTCTACTATGCCGGCACCATGCAGGAAGCGTGTTTGAGGCTGATGGGGAAGAAGCTGCTGGTTTCGCTGGCGATGGAAGGGAAGTCGCAACTGACGGCCTGCAAGTGATCGACGAAGGCGATGACATCCTGATGGCGATGGCGCGGGAACTGGTGACGGAGAAAGGCATCGGGGAGAATGCGGATGCGGTGGGGAAGCAACTCGTAGAGAAGCAGGCGGAAGTATTCGGAGTTCGGGCCGTGGAGACATCACCATCGGAAATGGAAGCAGAACTTCCGGAGAGGGATGCACCAGAAGTTATCATTCCACCGCCAGCAGCGATCCCGACAGTGGTGACACAACTCCTCATGTTCGGTATTTCACTTGGAAGTGTACCCAGGCGTAAAGCCTCGCGCAGGCCATCGAGTGCCGCCACAGCATCGGACCAGCTCGGATTGTTCGGGTCCTGAAAAACACCTTTTCCTCACATGAAGTCTGGAACGTGAGCCGTAGTAGCCCTTTCAGGAAGGCTGACCTCGCCACGCACTGCACCGGCTGCGCCCACTTGATACTCGGGCTAAGGTGTCGAGGGTTGAGTGGGGCCAAGCGGGAGAGAACCGTGGCTCAGGCCGGTGGAGAGCAGGGCTCTAGCATTTATGTTGCCCTCATGTTCCTGCGTGTCGGAAGTCAGGACAATTTCGTCCGCCCGCAGAGGTGATCCCTTCCCCCCAAGCGTAGTCTCGGGTTGGCTCTGCGGCCCCAAAGCTATGTCCATCGGTTCTTCCTGAACTAAGGGGAACGGCTCCGTACCCGCAATGAACACCTCGCTGTGAGTCAAAGCTGGATCGGCGAGCGCTACAAGGTTTGTGAGATTGTCTATCGCGGCCGTCTCGATTCCGTCGGGCTGACTAAAGGGCTGGGGGGTTTCGTAAACAGGTAAGCCGGTTGTCCGCTTCATGAATTCGGTCCAGAGGGGCAGAGCCGAATGTGCGCCGGTGATATCCAGCTCGCGGTCATCGTCGTAACCGACCCAAACTACGGCGAGAAGGTTCGAGGTAAATCCGGCAAACCAACCGTCATGTGAAGTGCCGGTCTTCCCTGCGGCCGGGAGCCCAAAGCCACCGGTCCTCACACCCGTTCCGGTGCCGCTGTTGATGACGCTTTCGAGGAGACTCACCATCAAATAACTGACGCGCGAATCAAGCACTCGGTGGGCACTGATAGGATTGTCCCAAACGGTGCGGCCCTCGGCATCGGCGACGGCCACAATGCATCTGGGTGCAACGTACTCGCCGCGGTCAGCGAAAATCGTATAGGCCCCCGCAACCTCGAGTGGCGTCGCGACATAAGCGCCCAGCGCGATGGCGGGCGTCGGCTCCAGTTGATTGTTAAAACCAGCCGCCACGGCAAAGGCGCGCACCTTACCGTAACCTACCATCTCAGCCAAGTGCACGGCGGGCACGTTGAGGGAGTAGGTCAACGCCTCACGGACGGTTACCGAGCCGTGGTATGCCTGCTTATAGTTTTCTGGCGCGTAGGGTTTATTGCCGAATTCAAACGTGGTGGGTTCGTCCGCCAGGACCGTGGCTAGGGTGATAAGAGGTTGTGAGCCGTCCACACCTGAGTTCAGCGCGGTGGCGTACACGAAAGGCTTGAACGACGAACCGGGCTGGCGCCGCGCCAAAACGTGATTCAACTGACTCGCTCCATAGCCGCGGCCGCCAATGAGGGCCTTGAGGTCGCCCGTGTGCGGGTCCAGAGCCACCAGAGCGAGCTGCGGCTGGTCCGAGTCCAGTGGAGACGTCTTCTTGCGTTCCCTCTGTTTCTTCACTTGTCGATCCAACTCGATCAGGCCGGCGCGCGCGCCCTCCGAGGCCGCACGCTGTAGATCAAGGTCAAGCGTGGTGTAGATCCGGTAGCCTCGTGAAAGCAGGTCGGGCTCGGAAAATTGAGCGAGCAGTTGCGCCTTCACCATATCCACAAAATAGGCCTGCTGGCGAGCTTCGGCGCTCTCCTCCGCCAGTCCGAGGGGAGTTCTCGAGGCCTGTTCAGCCTCGCTGGCGCTAATGAAGCATGCCTTCTGCATGCGCCCCAGCACAAAATTTCGCCGTTCGGTTGCCCGCTGCGGATGTTCGTAGGGCAAGTAGAAATTAGGACCGCGAATCAGCCCGGTTAGGAAAGCGGCCTCGGGGAGCGTGAGGGCACTGAGGTCTTTGTTAAAATAGACCGAAGCAGCCTCGCCGAAGCCATAGATGGAAAAGCTATCCCGTTGACCAAGATAGACCTGGTTCGCGTAGAGCACGAGAATCTGGTCCTTGGTCAACCGGTGCTCGAGTATCATGGCGAAAAAGACTTCCGCCATTTTCCGCCGGATCGTGCGACGAGGTGTCAAAAAGAGGTTTCGTGCGAGCTGCATGGTCAGCGTACTGCCACCCTGCAGCCGCCTGTCCGAGCGGAAATCCGCGATGGCGGCGGCAACAATGCGGAGAGAATCCACGCCGTGGTGCGAGTAAAACCGATGGTCTTCGGTAGCGAGAATGGCATCCACCAGCGCCTTGGGGAGGTCTTGGTAACGAACTAGGCGGCGCTTCGCGCGGCCTGCGCCAAAGAGGGTCGTGATGGGTTCGGGCTCAAGCCAGTACGTCTTCAAGGCGGTCATGCTGTTGAGAGCCGTAATCGACACGAGGCGATCGCTTTTGAATTCCAGTCTCGCCGGACCTTCGAACATTTGACCATTTCGGAAGAAAGACTCGGGGCCCGGCTGGATTTCCAGCCAATTGCCCGTTAAGGTATAGCTCCCGACACCTCGGCCCTCCTGGCCCTCGGTGTAGCTGGCCTTCCGGAGGTGAGCCGTGACCGCGCCGGCAGTCAAAGGTCGTCCCACTTGCAACTCGCTTGGGGCAGCCAGGATTACAGCAGGATTGCCGAAAACGTTCCCATCCAAGCGGGCATCAATGATTCGCGCGAACTGCAGGTAGAAATGAACAAAAACACCCGCGACAGTCGCGACAGTAAGCAACATCAGTAGTCCTGCTCCGAGCAGGATTTTTTCCCGGAGCGGGGGTCGGGGGCAGGCTGACTTCGTGTGAGGTCCCTGGCCCCTTAAGGGACTGGACCTGTCCTTAAGTCGATACGTGATCATTGTATCCCCTTTGGAGTCCCCGCAGCAGACTCCAACGATACCGGCTGGACTGCACTCGCGGCTTGCACAGACGATTTTCTATTCGGTCCCACGGTGAGGCTGTAAACGGCCCCGTTTCCAGTTTTGGGGCGATTTGCATCGGCGTCGCGAACGGAGACGAGCTTCGGTTTTGTGGGCCTCGACATTTCTAACCGATTCAAATCCGCGAGGACGGTGGCTTTCAATTGCATGAACTGTTCAGCTTCTTTGAAGTCGTTAAGACTTTCTCTGCACTCTTTGAATCCATAGCTGCACTTGCTTTCTCCCGAAGTCTGGCCGTTGCTTTGGGGAGTTGGTCCGGCAACTGAGGACGTCGCGCAGAAACTCAGAAGGATACACGCCAGAGCCAATCTGTTCATTTGAAGCTCCTTTTGCCCGCAAAGCGGGGAAGGCGTCACCCGCTCCCTCACCGGATCCCGGCTGGCAGCTCGACACACACTGGTTATACCCTCGAGCAATTCGCGTGTCAGGCCAATACCGCTCACACGTTTGGTCGAAATTGCTCATCCCAGCTAATGGGGGGGAACTACAGGGTGGGACCGGTCGAAATTAGGGTTGGTTCGACATCGAGACTGAGTCGTGCAGGACTACGCTTAAGAGGCCACTATGGACCGTCAACCCGCCGGCGAGGCTTTCGTAATCGACAAAGCCCAGCTTCCTTAACTTGTTCATGAAATGACCGACCGGCGACCGGGTCCTGCCGACCATTTGCGCCAGGTTTTCCTGATTGACTCTGGGAAATATAGTTTCGGCTCTGCTCTCCTTGCCAAAATGAGCCAGGAGTTAACAGAAGGATGCGTTGATGTTTTGACATGAAGGGAGGCCACGCATGCTGTTACGATTTGCCCACGCTGGTGATTTCCACCTCGATGAAGACCACTACTTCGCCGACACCGCCCAGTGTCTGGAATGGTTTGTCGCAGATGCCATCCGGGCGAGCGTTGACCTTTTTGTGATCAACGGCGACCTCACGACCTACAAGGCCACGATTAAGGAACGGAACCTCTTGGTCGATAGGCTGGTCGAAATGGCCAACCACGCGCCCGTAATCCCATATTCTTCCAGTACTGTTAGCGTAAAGCTGTTCGCGTAAACGGTGGTCAGGCAGGAGAAACTATGGTAAGCTCTTGAAAGCAAAACGACGGAGAGGTGGCCGAGTGGCTTAAGGCGGCGGTTTGCTAAACCGTTGTACGGTCAAAAGCTGTACCCAGGGTTCGAACCCCTGCCTCTCCGCCATTTCCTATACCACGAGTGACTTACGCGCCATAGGACTCCGTAAGATTCGACGGACAGGTGATCGTCTGCTGTCCTAATGGTGTCCTACATGCGATCTCCGCGTCATGCTAAACTCGGTTCTTCTTTAGAGAACTGCAGTTCCCGTGCCGATTTTCGACCCTCGCTGCAAATCGTGCGGCTACACGTGGGAGGCGTTCGTGCACAACAGCGCCCCCAATCCGCCGTGCCCGAAATGTGAGGGCGAGACTGCGCACGTCCTCATCCCTCCGTCACACCGAAGCTCAAACTACCGAATGCGCTCGCCGGCAGAAATCAAGAAGCGCGTTACGGGAGGCATCCGAAAGCTCAACGTACGCCTGTTGAATGTGTCGAACCGCTTAGCGATAGAAGCTCGGAAACATGAGATCGCGAAGACACCGCAGGGCCGGATTCTCATCGCGCTCTTCAAGAAGGCGGTGAACACCTTGCGTGGAATCCAGATGCTGAAATCGGAGAGGCTCATCGAAGAATCGTGGATTCTTCTTCGGGTTCTTCTTGAGGCGTACATCAACCTGATTTTTTCATGAAGAGCGACGCGACCGAGATGACGCGGCGCATGGCCGACGCCAGGATGCTAGAAAAGCTGAAGTACCTGAGGGAAGTGAACTTCTTTGAAGGGACAGACCTCGCACACATGGGAAACCGCGAGGCGTGGGAGAAATCCGCGGCCGAAATAGTCGAACGCTACTCGAAAGATGCATTGCATGCCATTAGGCGCAATGGCTATTCCGGGCTTTCAGTCCAGCAGCGAGCGGAAGCTGTCGGCTTGCTGGACATGTATCAGAACTGCTACCGAATCGCATCACGCAGCGTCCACACGTTTGACCCCGCTGAAACGGGAATGATGGACTACATCGACGACAAGAAGTTACACGAGGACCTTCTCTCTTCGAGGCGAGAGACGCTGGAATGGACCCAGAACGTTCTATTGGGTCGGCTTGCGTATCTGGTGAGTGAGATGATCAGCGACCCTTTCACCAGTCTGGAGATGCTATTGCTCGGGTTGGGCTACGAAAAACACCGCGACAAGAAGGATGGCAAGTCGAGCACTGAATCCGAGACAGACCCTGATACGTTCTACATCTGGCGTCTGTAAAGTCCCAGAAACATTTACTGCTATTGGATCGCGGAACGTACTCTGGACGGATGATCTCTTGGCGTCTCGATAGTGCCCGATTGAACTTCTCCCGACTCCGCGATTCGATCTTCGAGCATTGCCATTGCGTTCCGAACGTCGTCAGCCGCCGTCTTGATGTAGTAGGTAGCCGTGGTGCTGACGTTCGCGTGCTGCAGGATTCGCTGAATCACCATATCCGGCACTCCCAAGCGGTACAGATTGCTCCCCAGGCCACGCCGGGCAGCGTGCCAGCCGTGCCACTCGGGAATCCGACCTCCAAACCGGCCCAAGCAACGGAAACTTCCCAGAAGGGGACTTCTGGGGCCCGAATCGAGGATTCACTTTCCGGCGTACGGCAAGCGTTCACCGACACTGCCGGTGGGGCGCGCCGAGGAGGTTAACGGCACGTGAGTTTAGTAGGATCTTGCCTAATGTGTTAAATTCAACGGAAGCGGGTTGGCTTTTGCTTCAATAGGCGGACGATTTCGGGAATAGCATCCAACGTTCCTCCGTGAGTACCTTTGGAGGCCAGAATGGGAACAAAGCCTAACGAAAACAAGCTTGAGAAGATATTCCGCGATCTCATCGGGCCGGTCCCGTCGCTCTACGTCCCTCCGTTCGTTCGTGTTACTAACCAGAAGGTTGGCACCAAGTTCATCGTTGCGCCTCGCTGGTCCGACCTCACAGGTGATCCACCGAACCCGCAGGAATTCTGGGACGTCCTGCAGCGGCTGCCCATGCGCGGATCGCTTGTGGCGATTTCGATGGTTAGCCTCCTTGTTTCCCGGCGCTCCTTCGATGACCCAATACACGCGACTTTCTGCAAAGATCTCCTCACTGCAGAACGTTTGGACGATCTTAAACGGTTCCTTAAGAAGAACTCGCACCACCCGGATGCGTACAACCTGTTCACCCGGATCGGGATACTTTGGCTCTTGCGACTCGCGTTAGCTGTCGCGTCGGAGGGCCCTGAGAAAAAGGAGCCGCAGCAAATACTTGGCGATCTTACGCTGATGGCAAACGACTACGCTCTGGGAATCCGTTCTGATGTTAACAGGCTCAAGGACGCGGATCGCCTGAGCTTATTGGTCGAAATGCTGCCGACGTGGGAAGTGACAAATCCACCGGACCTCGCTTACGGCCTAAGCTCGGCGTATCGGATGTTTCAGATACTCTTTGATGGGGGCGACCCGGTCGTTAAAACGCTTCGCGGGAAGCTGCCTATCGACTTCGCAAGCATAACTTTTGATGGGCTACTCATCGAGGACTATATCGGTTGTGTCTTCGGGATCTATGCATGGCTCAATAATCTTGAGGTTTCGAAACTGCTCAAGGGCGAGGTGAGCCTAGTCATTGATACGTCAGGATTCCTCAGTCAGGTGAATTTCCCGAAGCTTCTGTTCGACTCGTTCGTTGCCGCGCGTGCTCGCACAGTAGCCGAACTGAAAGTACAGGTCGTCCGTGAGCCATTAGCTGGGCCATCGGATCTTACTGCCCGCTTGTCGTCGGGTGCATTCTTAACGGACGTACTCGCCCTCCGAAGATTCCCGCTTTGTAGGCTCGACACAACTCACATCGTCTGTCTCGACGCAGTATTCCTGGTTGAGCTGCTCATCTACGGTCTTTACTGGCGAATTCTGGACAGCCTGGCGGCAAAGAAAGAGGATGGGGACACCTTCTTAGAACTGTGGGGGCGATTATTCGAGCTGTATCTCGGCGAAATGCTGACGTTTCATTACCCGCTCTCCTTTTTGTCACCACTCAAGCTCGACCTCGAATACACGGGCGGCCAAATTGACGCGCTCTTAGATTTAGGCGGCGATGTAGTTATCTTCGAGTTCAAGGGTTCGCTCCTCAAGAATGAGGCTAAGTTGTCCCGCGACACAGAAGCATTCAAGAAGGAGTTCGCGCTAAAGTTCATCGAGAATCAGAAGGGAGATCCTAAGGCGTTGCGTCAACTCGCCGCGGCCAGCGCTGCGGTGGCAGAAGGGGCTTTGACTACGGCTGCTCCCCCTAAGCGCATTTTTCCGGTTGTAGTGGGTTACGAGCCTTGTCTTGAGAGCTTTTTAGTGAATGCCTGCGCCGACGATGAATTCCAAAAACTCCTTGATCCGCGGCTACGGCAGCGAGTCCGCCCACTAACAATGATGTCGGTTGAAACGTTTGAAATAGCTGTCGCTTATACAAGCGCCGGTGACATCTCCTGGCCGGACTTGCTGGAGCGCCGGTTTGACCCGAACGATAAAGTGGTTTACTACTCGGTATATCAGGCGATCTACGACTGGCGTACCGCTGGCAATCGAGACTTCAGACGCAATGAGTTCGTGCTGCAAGGCTTCGATTCAGCGATGGTCCGGGTGCTTCAGAAATACAAAGGAGTCTGCGCGTGACGCAATGCAATTTAACGGCGCAGGAGGGTCCGCTTAGGATCACCTGTGCAAGATGCGTTGCACCCACCACACCCCCGAATCGAACCAGTAATGTGCAGTCGGTACTCCTCATCTAAGTCCACTCCGCATAGCAATCCAGATACGGAGTTCGGGTCCCCGAAGCGGACTTCGGGGGAGTCAAACGTCGCACTTCGACGCTAGGGCGTTTTGAGCCCAAGTGGCGTTTAAGACGGGAAGGCGACTTATCGTTCCCAATCCATTGTGTGCCCAGTACCCGCATTGCGCACCAGAGCTTTTCGGGAAATCTTGGTCTGCAGCCGGGATCACTTCGCGGTTGATCCGCCACGGAGAGGTGTTGCTGCAGACAGCCCTCCTGGGAACTGTTCCGCCGCTTGAATTGTCCCGGACAGTCCTACTGCGATAGCCCTATTGCATTGAGTTAGCTGCAAGCGCGGCCTAAGATGACCACCAGAGGCGGGACCCACGCCATGGTTGGCAAGACCGTTTCCCACTATCGCATCCTAGAGAAGCTGGGGGGGGGCGGCATGGGCGTCGTGTACAAGGCCGAAGACACCCAACTCGGCCGCAGCGTGGCGCTCAAGTTCCTGCCCGAAGAACTGGCCCAGGACCGCAAGTTCCAGGGACGTTTCCGCCGCGAGGCGCGGGCTGCGTCTGCGCTCAACCATCCCAACATCTGCACCATTCACGCAATTGAGGAACACGAGGGCCAGCCTTTCATCGCCATGCAGTGTCTGGAAGGTCAGACGCTTCGCCAGCGACTGGCTGTAGGGGCACGGAGCGCCGGGTCGAGCCTTTCCTCGAAGAACTGCACTGCCTTGCCAAGGCCGAGGATCCCGACGGCCTGTTTGGCTACGCCAACGCCCGTTCCAATTCAGAAAAGAAGATTTGGGCGGAGTTGGGACGCCGCACTGGGTCAACGTCGAGTGCCCTGTCGAAAAACTGCTGCCAGTGAGTCGGCGATCCTGGCAGATACGTGGCCAGTGGCGTGAAACGTCCCATAAGCATGGCGCTGTAGTTCGCTCCTGTGGACCCAGCAAACGGGCGTACGCCGGTCAACATCTCGTACGTTACCACGGCCAGCGCCCACAGATCCCAAGATGCATTAACTGGCTGACCGCGCAACTGCTCGGGTGCCATGTAGGCCAAGGTTCCGACCAAGACGCCACTTTGGGTGTCAGCGGTCACCTGGGTGGCTGCCGGCAGAAACTTCGCAACACCGAAGTCCAGCACCTTGGGCACCTCCCCGGCTTCACCACGCGACAGGAAGATGTTCTCCGGTTTGAGATCGCGGTGGACCAATTGCCGCCGGTGCGCGGCGTGCACCGCCGCACAGACGCCCCGCATGATCTCGACAACGCGCGGCGGGGCTGACTGCTTCTGCGTGCGAAGCTCTTCGCGCAACGTTGCTCCTTCCAGAAGTTCCATCACCAAGAAGGCACGCGTCTCTGCGATCGATCCGAAATCGTAGACCGTGACCACGTTGGGGTGAGCAAAGCTTGCCGTCGCGCGCGCCTCCTGCCGGAACCGTTCTGCTGCCTCCACGCTTCCGACCAGACTGTCATGGATTACTTTCACGGCCACCCGCCGGTCGAGCGCCGTGTCGGTCGCCTCATAGACTGTGCCCATACCGCCACGTCCACGGCGCCGCTCCACACGATAACGTCCCGCCAGGGCACGCGGCAATCGCATTGGGACAGGGTTCGCGCCTTCCTGCGGGCAAGGCCCCGCGCCCGAATCGTAGCAAGCGCCACACTGTGGGCACTCCTCAAATGCTTCGCTCACCGGTATCAACGCCGGTGCTGGCGCGGGGCGTTCGAGGAGGATCGCCAAGCCTGAGGCGATGGCGATAAGCAAGTTTCGGTCTTCTTCCGCATAGGGCTCCTCCGACCTCTTGGCTCCCAGCACTAGTAGCGCCTCCGTATGGTCGGAAGCTGTTGAGATGGGAACCAACAAATCGATCCGCGCCTGCCGGAGGAAATCGACGTCTTTTGGTGGAAGCTGTTGCTGAAGCCAGCCGGATTCGGTGGGTGGCATCTCCAAAGGACTGTCCATGACCCGCAGCAGGGCTGCCAGCTTGCTTGCCGCCGAGAGTGGTGGTGGAGCGTGCCCTGCGGGCGCGGCTGCCAAGCTTCGATAGCTCGTCTCGCTCCGCTCATGCACAAGCAGGGCGACGAATTCGGGGTGCAAAGCCGCCTCAATACGCGCCACCACCCGTGGCGCGACCCGCTCGAGGCTACCCGCCTGACGAATGTCTTCCACAACTCCCCGGAGCAGCCGTTGCGCGTCATACCGCTCGCGGAAGAATCGACGGTCGAGCGCCCCGAGCCACCGCTCGCGCCGGGTGTGGGCTACGAGCGCAAGGGCTCCTGCCGTGACGTAAACCCAGCCGCGCATGGCCAGGATGCTGATCAGCGGTTGGTCTCCATGCAGAAACGCGTCCGCCAGCAGAACAGCCCCAAGTAAGGGCGCGACCGATAACAACGCCCCGCGCGCCACCGCGTACTGCAACCCCTGCCGGATCAACACGCCAACGTCGAACAGCCGGTGGCGCAGAATGGCGTAGGCGAATGACAAAGGAAACGCCAGCCACAATAGATAGAGCAACGCCTGCAACGCGAGAAGCCAGAAAGCTACCGCCCGCGCGGAGCCGGCGACGACCCAGCCGACGACTCCCAGCGTACTTACTACCACGCCTGCCAGCACCACGCGCACGCGACGCCGTTGGTTCGCGTCCTCCAGCCGTCGATAACTCAGAATCAAGACCACCAAGCTGCCCATGACGTAGACGGCGCTTCTCAAAGAGATCGCCGAGAAAACCCATGCAGGTACGTCCGGGCCCCGACCGGGCTCGTAAATGACCCGGTAGGCACCCAGGACTCGCCAGGGCAGCAATGCCAGGGCTGGCGTCCAGATCAAGAGCCAAGGCCAGCGGGCGCTGAATATCCTTCGCGGAAAAATAGTAAAGAAAGTGAAAAGGATCGCGTCCGGGACGAATCTACTGATTTCGGGAATCCACAGGAGCAGGCCCAGCCACCCGGGCAGGTGTCGCCAGGTGGCAGCCCAGCCGTCGGGAAATCCAAAAGCCACTGCGGCCGTGGCGAGGAGCCAAGCGCCCATTCTGGCAAGCGGGTCATAGGGCTGGCGGAAGGCGATGAGCAAGCCGAGGACCAGCGAGGTCAGGATGAAGGCGTAGACGGGCAGGGCATAGCCCGGCAACTGTTCGCTCCAGCTAGCGCGCGGAAGCGTCAGTGTCAGTTCTAACCGCTCGCTCGCACGGCTAATTTGCCACTGCTGCGGGTGGCCGACTTCGGTGTTCGCGCGGATAGCCTCCCAATCACGGACATTGCGAACAACTTGTCCGTCCACGGCCAGCACACGGTCGCCCTCCTTGAGCCCGGCGCGCGCCTCTGGCGAGTTGGGGTGGACGGAAAGGACCGCCATACCTCCGCTGGTGAAGCGGCCCTCAAACCCGGGCATGATGTGAGGCCCCCCAAAAACTTGGTAGAAGTAGAACGCAACAGAGGCAATGTAGGAGGCTGCGACGATGTACATCCACCAGGGCGCGCGCGGGGTCGACATTGGATTGTCTCCACGCCGAAAGAAAGGATCACCGCGATTGAGGTGACCGAGATATTGTACCACCGCGAGTGAGAGAGTTTACATCGACTGATCGCAAATCGCCGAGGTCCGGGCCGCAGTGAAGGGCTTGATGTAGCCCGTGCTCGCCTCTCTGCGCCTCCAGGATCTCCAGTGCCGCATGAAATTCCCGCCGTAAGGTCGCCCGCGGCTTTTGGTTCCCCACCTCTTACCTCTACCTCCAATGCGACCCCATTCTGTACCTACCCAGGTCCGGAATCGACTGGCATCCACAACTACAAGGGAGAACAGATCTTCTGACCACCTGTGCGAGATTGTGCCTGTGAAACGCCCTTCCACGCCGGAATCCAGCCCAAGCGGTGGGCCAATTGATGCGTAGCCGACTATACGTTCTTACTGAAGCATTGTGCAGCGTTCAGTTCTTCATTGCGGAGTTGACTCTTTGCCAACAACCACGATTCCGTCGCGCAGAACCAACATTGGTTTGCGCAACGTCCTCAGATCGGTGAGCGGGTTCTGACCAACCACCAGCAGATTGGCTGTGCAACCAGCGTCGATACATCCAAGCGTTTGGGGTCTGCCCAGATAAGCCGCGTTATTCCTCGTCGCAAAAGTCAGAATCTCCACAGTTGAAAATCCTGCACGCACAAACTGATCCAGTTCATCCAGAAAGCCGCTCCCGTATGCAACCAGCGGAGCATCCGTGCCAATTGTGATGGGGACGCCCGCCGCAGCCAGTTGGCGTACTGCGGTGTAGGAGGACTGCAGGCGTGTGGCACGCTGGTCTGCGGGAATGTTCTGCAGTCGCAGTGTGGTTTCATACTCACCAAACGTTGGGTCCGCGAATGTATGCGCTTGGGCCATCTGGGCGATCAGTTGCGGTGGCAATGCGCCTGCTGTAGCTACATGTTCCACGCCGGCCGCACCATCGTTGACGGCATCCTGTATCTCGCCGGGTGTTTCCGTATGCACAACCGTAATGAAGTGGCGCTCGCGTGCCCTCGCGATCCCGTCTGCCATCAGCTTGGGATCCAGAATCTTCGTTGCCCGACCGATGGTGCCGTCGATGAACTTGATCGCATCCGACGGGCCCTCCCGCTGGTTCTTTTCGAGACCCGCCAGCAGCTGTCGCTGGCTCCCGGCTAGAATAGCTCCCTCCCGCGCAAGATACGGAAAGGACTTCCAGATCGTTGCTACCGGATGGCCCTCGGGTGCAGTGACCAATCGGCCGACAGCAAACAGTTGCGGCCCCAGTAAGCGATGCTCAGCAATCGCTTGCCGCCAGCGAAAGAGTTGCGCCGCTGGTCCGCCGCAATCGCGGATCGCCGTCACGCCGCTTTCGAGATAGGCACGCCGGTGGTCGGCGTAATGAGAGAATTCTTCTTCGATCAGATAGCCGAAGTCGAAAGGCGCAAAGACAAAGCGGACCGGCGCGGCCAGGTGCATATGCAATGTTATGAGACACCAAAGCCGGAAGGAAAACTGTGGTGGAGAAACAGCGGATTTTGACTGCGCATCTGGCATGTGACTCGCAATCTCGTTGAGCGCCAGGTCCATGGCGTGCACGCCGGATGCTGGCTCCGGGTTACCCGCGCGCCCGCGCTCAGTTTATCTCGGGTGAGCGTTGCACCCGCGAAGTTTCGTTTAAAGCAAGTTCGATTCTCAAACATCGAAAACATCCTGCGAGGCCTTCCCGAGTCAGCCCCCAGGCGCGTCAATGTTGTTAGCCCAGTTAAACCGAGATTTTCAAAACTCCCTCGCTACCGACCGCCGACTGGGATGGGCTCAAGGAGGGTATTTGCGGGTCGGAATCCTGCCCCATCGGGAAAGGCGTCCCTGCCGCCGTGCTTCCCGGTCTGTTCGCGAGACTCTGTATCGTAATAAATCCGCAGGCAAAGATGAGTGTCACGCTCACCACCGGCGGGGCGCGAGCGGGTCGATAGGTTTTCATGAGCTTTTCCCCCCTACCGAAAATGCACTTCGTTCTTCGCCGGTACATCGTCGGTCGAAGCCTAATTCTCCCGCAAGTCCACACGCGCTTCCAATGCTGGCGCCCGCTCGACCCGAAACGTCAGGGCGGAGTCTGCGAAGGAGTTTGTGTGGAACCCCCAGCGCCGTGTCTTACGCAAGCGCCATCGTCGTCGCCTCCTCGATCTGCAACTTAACCTCTTGTGCGCCCAGGGTCGGGTGTTTCGCGCGGAGCAGCACAGCCCCGGGCGTTTCTTTGGCTCGAATCCAAACTGCTCCGACTCCCCCGGAGAGAACAAAAGGATTTTCCCCCAGGATTTCTGCCGCCCCCTCGATCTCCAACGCGACCGCGCCCGTGGCGAACGGCCGCACTGCGCCAAACTCATCCGTCACGCGGAGCACGACGCGAGTTGTGTCAGCTCCATCTGCGACCAGAACGTTGTCGTCAGCGCGAAGCTCAAACTTCTGGTCGATCCCCTTGCCGGAATACGACTTCGTAATGACCTTCTTGCCCGCAATATAGCCTTCGATGCGGAGATCACCCCACTGACGGTCCGCCCTGTAAAGGTTCACCAAGAACGGAGGATGTGGGAGGTTCCCATATTGTGTGTGGTCCGGATCACCCTCGGCTATAAGGTGGTCGCCGACATAGAATTTCAAATGGTCGCAGTTCGAACACACGACCCCTCGATTCAACCAATCCAAATCGTCGCCTCGTGACCAGTAGAACGCCGGCTCGAGGACGATTTCGTCCTCCGCATCGCACTGTGACTTATAAAAGTACGCAGCCGGCTTCGGCTCGCGAAAGATGTCAGACACGCCGTGGTAGCAGATGCGATCTCCCGAACCGAAATCTCCATGCGTGTCGTAATCAAAGGCGCACCAGCCAATTCCCCCGGAGTATGACGGGCTGGAGGCAAGCTGGTTGTGCACGCGCGCGTGCCGCAGCGTGTGCTCCATCAAGCGCGTGACGTTGTCGAATGACTTGGTTGGGAAGGTGTGGCCGCAGAACTCCGTGTTCAGATAGCGCGGGTGATTCGGGGCCTTCAGCGGAAAACCAAAGTCATTCATGGTGAAGACGTCTTCCAGGAAATCAGATTCCTGGAAGTATCGAATGCCGCCGGTCTGGCGCGTCGGGTCGAGAGAGTGGGCCACGGCGTTCGTGCGAGTATAGAAGTCATGATCGTCCAAGGACTCGTTGATGCGGACGCCCCAAAGAATAATCGAGGGATGATTCCAATCGCGCCGGATCATGCGCCGCACGTTATCAATTGACAGCAGCT
>Ga0208687_1000920_pt1 | contig 15547 bp, 11 predicted proteins | sample June2015DPH_6_10_FD_184695 | JGI IMG/M metagenome (GOLD analysis project Ga0208687, IMG submission 184695) | Peatland microbial communities from SPRUCE experiment site at the Marcell Experimental Forest, Minnesota, USA - June2015DPH_6_100... | ecosystem: Environmental > Terrestrial > Soil >...
TTGGCCGGCGGAATCCTCGTTGGTGTCCTGCCCGTACCCGTACCCATACCCGTACCCGTATTGGTAATAGTAGTGCCCGTACCCATACCCATACCCGTACCCGTAGCCACCCTTGTGAGGGTCAACACTGTTCAACGCCACGCCCAGAATGCGGGCGCCGGCGGCGTAAAGTAATCCTCGGGCGCGGCGGACGACATCGTAAGGCGTACTATAGGCCCTTGTTACAAGCACTACCGCGTCGGTAAGAGTGGAAAGTATTCGGCTGTCGGAGACGCTCAGCAAGGGTGGAGAATCGATAAGCACGTATTCAAACTGCGAACGCAGCTTGATAAACAATTCCCGCGTGACGGGCGAGGAAAGAACTTCTGCCGGGTTGGGGGGAATGGGCCCGCAAGGAATCACACTTAAGTTCGGAACGCCGGGCACCGGCAGGATGGCATCGGCCAGCTCAACGTGGCCGGTGAGGCACCGTACAAAGCCGGGATTGTTTTCTACGCCTGTCGATCGGTGGCAGCAAGGCTTCCGCATGTCGCAATCAACAATCACCACCTTGCTTCCCAGGCTGGCTAGTGTAGCTCCCAGGTTGACCGTTACGGTAGTCTTACCTTCGGACGGCACGGCGCTTGTAATCAAAAGTATCTTTGGAACCGGGCTGGCTGAAAGCAGAATCGAAGTGCGAAGAGAACGATAAGCTTCTATAGCCGCACGTGCGGTCTGAACTGCCGGGGCAATGGCGCCGTCGCTACCGTGCTTTACAGTGGCCAGTCTCTTATCGTTGCCCTTGCCTGCGCCGTCGGTGAAATAGCTCGGAAGCAGGCCCAGCGACGGCAAGCGCAAGAGACCTTCCACTTCGTCGGGCGTCTTGAGTGTCTTGTCGAGATACTCCTGCAAGAAAGCCAGCCCCACGCCAAAGGCAGCACCTAGAACAAGGCCCACTGCCAAGTTGAGGGCTACTTTTGGCTTCACGGGGGCTTTGGGCACCTGCGCGGTGTCCACGATCCGAACGTTGCTGGCTTTAAGTCCGGCCGAGACCGTAGCCTCCTTCATTCGCGTCAGGAGCCCTTCGTAGAGCTGCTTGTTGGTATCCACCTCGCGCTTCAAGATATTGTATTGGATGGATTTCTCAGCAATATCATTCACTTCCTTTTTCTGCTCCTCCAATGCTTGATCCAAATACCTCTCGTTGGCCAGCGCGGAGCGATATGAATCTATAGTATTCTGCGACAAACTCTTTTTCTGGCGGTCGAGTGAAGCCTGGATCGTATCAATCTGCTTTTTCAGAGCAATAGCTTTAGGGTATTCAGGCTTCACGGTGGCCGTCATTTGGGCGTAGTCGCGCTGCAATTCGGCCAGTCGTAAAGACAGGTCTTGGACCAGCCTGTTGTCCAGGACCCCTGGAAGATCCTGAACCCTGCCGGCTTGCACGAAGTTATAGAGGGATTCTTTCTGAAAGCGCTCTGCCTGGGCCTTAGTGTAGGCTTCCTGAAGCTCCTTGAGCCGTTCGTTGACGAGATTCTGCTTCTCTTCAACAAATATGATGGAGTTGGCGCGCGCGTAGGACTGCAAGGCATCGTCAGACTTTTCAAGTTTGGCCTTGAGCCCCACGAGTTGTCCCGAAAGCCACTCCGAGGCCTTGATGGTCTCATCCCACTTCACCTGAAGGTTTTGATCGATGTAGTCCGAAGATAGCTGGTTCGCGATGCGCGCCGCCAATTCAGCATCTTCCGAGTAAAAGGATACCTCGACAAGGTTACTGTGTCGAACCGGAGTTACGTCGATGTTGTCTATGAAATGTTTCACGGTGTTGCGGTAGGCATTCATCGAGCGATCCGGAGGTCCGGGCTCTGAGGCACTTGGAATCTTATCAGGGTCGCGCTCGATCAAGCCGAACAGGAAGCGGTTCCTGTAGAATTCGGGGTAGCAGTTTAGTTTCAGGCCATCAATCACATGCTCGGCGAGGGTTCGGCTCTGCAAAACCTTATATTGAGTCTCCCGGTAACTGTCAATATCCACGGAAGTGAGTTGGAGAACTTCCTGGAAGTTCAAAACGTTGGGCTGCTCGGGGTTAATCTCGATTAAGACTTTCCCCTCGTAGACAGGCTTCTTCTTGAGCGTACCGATGGCCACCGTCGTGAAGACAATTAATAGGCAGGCTAAGACCGCCCACCGCCGCTTGACAATGACAATCCAGTAATCAAGCAGGTATGGGATTTCTTGAGCCGGAACGTTCAGGGGGTCCAAAGGTTGTTGCAAGCTCTGGGGGCCTGAAAGTACCAGGCTCTGAGCGGGGTCGGCAGTAGGAACTTCTGCGTTTGGCATTAATCACCAAGTCGAAGCTGGGTCACGCGTCTTAACGGGCCCAAACGAGCCATCCCGAGAAAGTGGATACACTGACGTCGACAGCCCGTAGGGCCACGATTTTCTTCTTGCTGTCGGGAACAAAGAGGATGTCATTCGCCGCGAGCGTTGTGTCCTGTGCCTTTCCGCTTAAAATTTTTGACAGGTTAACAGGCACTTCTGTCTTTGACCCATCCTGGTTAGTTCTCAAAATACGAGCCGATCCCTTTGCGGCAGTTCCCGTAAAATATTCCGCCATGGCAATTGCCTGAAGAACCGTCATGGTGGGGCGATCCTCAAGGACAAAACCCCCTGGCCGCTTCACCGCGCCTTCCACATAAACAACGTCGGCCTTACTTACGGAAATGATGTCGAGAGGTTTCATCTCAATGTTGAGGGCTTCATCCCTCGTGTAGAGGAGCCTGTTAAGATCGATTTCAATTTGGTCCGGCCCGCGAACATGCATTCCGTCCACCGGCTGCAAATCCCTAAAGCCACTCTTGCGCGTGACCAGAACGGTGCGTCCCGCCGCCGAGGTGCCCTTCTTGCCAAAACCACCGGCCATCGAAAGCATTTCAATCAGGGTGCGCCGACCAGTAAGAGGATAAAGCCCAGGCTTTTCCACTGCCCCAATGACGGATACCGGCTTAGCCTTGAATTCTTTTACAAAAACCGTTACCTGAGGGTCCTGGAGGTAATTCTCACCCCATTTGTCCGCCAGCTCTTTCCGGAGCTGCTCGGCGGTCAAACCCGCTGCTTGGACTCGGCCAATCAAGAGGAGGGAAATCATCCCGTCGTTAGCAACTCGGACGCTTTTTGACAGTTCAGGAAGGTTAAAGACCTCGATATCGATCACATCCTCGGGTCCCAGTATGTAATTGGGATCCTCGAGGGCGCCGGAGGACTGGTCAGAGTTTCTCTGCGCGTTTCCCGCTGTTGTATCCGTCTTGTCTGTGGAATCTTGAATCCCTTGGATATCCTGGGAAGCAGGCTTATCCTGGGCATTCTGGGCGCGCGACGGAGACGAGGTCAATAGGAACATGACCGATAGGCAGATTGTGAACCTCAGGGATTGATGTTCCAGGAGACCTCTCATTTCTGCCTCCATATAGCCTGCTCCCCGTGTCGCCGCCTTGCAATGAGGAGCCGGTAAGGAGATACGCACGTGAAACCCTAAGTCCATTAATGTACCTGTGCGCCAAGACAATGTCAAGGTAAATGACTTCACGACACGTCCAGTTGCTCCACTCCATCGTCTTTCAACAAGCTGCAAATTTGTTCAGTGATCTGCTTATGGTTTTTCCCTGACTCCTGAATCCTGACTCCTGAATCCTGCAAAGCCGCGCCGGGAATCACTTCTATGTCGGGCACTCACTCTCACCCAACTATGCTTGGTTTCCTGAACTTCTATCGTATAATCAGATCTTACCAACTCAAGTGGGACGGAGAGTATGCAAATTGCCATAAAAACGAAACCTGCACGGGCGTTGCTGGTCAGTGTAGAGGCTGCAATGCTCCTGGTGCTGACAGGTTGGGTGGGTAAGGCCTACGTCGCAAATGCGCTGGCGAGCAGGCCGACAGTGGACAACCTCGAGCGTGCAGTCAAACTCGACCCGAGCAATGCCGACTACCATATTCGATTGGGTAGTCTTTACGAGTACAGCCCCCCTAATCTGCAACTTGAAAAGGCCGAGGACCATTTTCGCCGCGCTACATATCTTGATTCCTATGACCCTCAAACTTGGCTCGAATTGGCGGCCGCGCTGGAGTTCCAAGGTAAAATAGCGGAGGCAGGAGCCTGCCTGCGTCAAGTGGATCTCCTGGCGCCGAATCTTCCTGCTTATCAGTGGCCAATCGCGAACTTCTATCTGTTGCAGGGCAATATCGACGAAGCTTTCCGGCATTTCAGGGTTGTGCTGGCCGGTACGTCGCAATATAACAGCAATGTCTTTGGCCTGGCTTGGAAGGCTACCGACGATGCTGGGAAGATTCTTCAGCAACTGATTCCTGAGCGAGTCACGACCGAATTCAGTTATTTGAATTTTCTGCTCTCCCAGCGTCGCTTGGATGAGGCACAGGCCGTTTGGAAACGAATTGTAGCCGGGCGAGAGGCATTCTCTCCCCGCCAGAGTTCCCCATACATTGACAGCCTTATCGGCGCTCAACGGGCGGACGAGGCGTACCAGGTTTGGACTGACCTCCAGAAAAAGGGGCTCATTCGATACTCGTCGTTGCCATCCGAAAACAATCTCCTTTCCAATGGCGAATTCGAGGACGAATTGTTGAATATGGGCTTTGACTGGAGAATCGTTTCGGTTCAAGGTATCTATGCAGGTCTGGATACCTCGACCTATCACTCGCCAAGTCACGCCCTCTTGGTTCAATTCCCGGGCAAGCAGAACCTGCAATACCAGCACGTTTACCAGTACGTAAAGGTATCACCCGGGCAATCCTACCGCCTTCAGGCCTTCATGAAAACCGAAGACATTACAACCGACAGCGGCCCTCGCCTGGAAGTGTACGATGCCTACAATGCTGCAGCCTTGGACAAATCAACTGACGATTTGACCGGTACTAGCGACGGATGGACGTCTTTGCTTTTGGATTTCGCGACCGGGCCAAAGACCGAATTGATCGTTGTTAGGCTTGTCCGCTTACCCAGCAAGAAGTTCGACAATCTCATTTCGGGGAAGGTTTGGCTGGATGACGTCCGGCTTGCTCCCGTGCAGAAATGAAATGCTTTTGAGGCCCTCTTGAGGCAGTCGAGGGTCGAGAGTCCAAAGTCGAAAAGGGCGATACCGCAGAAGGCAATGACAGGAGGAGTCTAATGGCAATGCAGAGGATTCTACTGGAGATATGCTGCGGCTCGCTGGAGGATGCGCTGGAAGCGGAAGGGGGCGGGGCAGACCGCGTGGAACTCTGCTCGGCGCTCTTCCTGGGAGGATTGACGCCCTCGCTCGGTACGATTATGGAAGCGAAAGCCCGGCTAAAGATCCCGATCGTGGTTATGATTCGGCCGCGCGGAGGAGGGTTCTGCTACACGAAGTCGGAAATGGCGGTCATGGAACGCGATACCGTGCTTGCTGCCGAGCAGGGCGCCGAGGGGATGGTGTTCGGGATACTGAATGCCGACGGCGGCATCGACGAGGAACGGTGTCGACGCATCCGCAAACTCATCGGTGATCGGCAGGCTGTCTTCCATCGCGCTTTCGATGTCACCCCCGACCCTTTTCGGTCTCTGGATCAACTGGTCGCCTTGGGGTTTACTCGCGTCCTGACAAGCGGCCAGGAAGATACTGCTCCGGAGGGTGCACACCTCATCAAGCGGTTGATTGAATATGCCGGCGACCGCATCGAGATACTCCCTGGCGGCGGCATAAAGCCACTCAGCCTCCGCCAAGTCGTGGAGTCGACGGGTTGCAAGCAGGTTCATCTCACTGCCTTCAAGACTCAATCTGATACCTCCGTTCGGGGCCGGCCCTTCGTGACTTTTGGAGGTGCTCTCTACCCGCCGGAGGACCAATACCAAGTGGCGGACCGATCCCTCGTCGAACGGGTCGTCCGCACGTTGAAAGAATAAGCTGAAGTGGGTAGGGGAAGAGCAGGAGTCAGAAGTCAGGAGTCAGGAGTCAGGAGCCAGAATGAAGAGCATCTGCTTTCTGCCGCGCACTTCCTGCCTTGAACGCCGGCTGGCGCAGAGCGAAGCTCTGCGACTGGAGTCTGGAAGGAACTCAAACGAGCTTATCCATGCTCAACTTGATCAGTAGGTGAAAGTGCTCTGGCATCAGAACCCAGCCGACGTGCGGAAAGCCCGCCCCCCGCCGAAATTGCCGTAGAACCTCAACGAAGTCGCAGCGGATGCGGCGACTATCAAAGAGCTTCGTGCGACGACAAGTGCTAGAAGTAATAAACTGCAACTGGCCGGGTGCGAGATGGCGTCTGGAGACAGGCATAGCAGTCGCAGTGTACCGTGTTGGAAGCCGAAACGCAGAGCTACGCTCAGCGACTGGGGCAAGTGTAGCGCGGACCTGTCTTCTAGGTCCGCGGTATTTCGCACCCGCCGACAATGTCCACCCTCCGACAGAAACCATTCGTGCTTGGCCTGCCCCAGCTAAGGTGCTAGTATTGCCTCCACTGTTATGACCGGTCACAATCTCATAACACCCACGCATCGCTCCATTCGCAGGTATTACGAAAGCGTCGCAGCCCTGCGGGACCAGGGTGTGCTAAACGAGATGAGCGTGCGTTCGCCTTTCGAGTCCCTGCTCCAGGAGACGGCCCGGCTCAAGGACTGGACATTCATTGCCGAGCTTTCGGGCAAGTCCGGCGGCGCGTTCATTCGTCCTGACGGCACCCTGCGCGACCGCAACAGCCTGCCGCGCGGCTACTGGGAAGCCAAAGACACCCAGGACGATCTCGACACCGAAATCAAAAAGAAGATCGCGCGCGGCTACCCCCTCACCAACATCATCTTTGAGGACACCCAAACTGGCGTCCTGTTTCAGAGCAAGCAGAAGATCAACGGGCCGTACAGTCTCGGCGACCCCAAAGAGTTGGCCGCCCTTCTCAACCAATTCTTCTCCTACGTCGAGCCGGACATTGAAGGCTTTGAAGAAGCGGTTGACGAATTCAAGGAGCGCGTCCCCGATCTCGCGCGCGGCTTGGTGGAGAAGATCCAGCAGGCCCACAAGGACAACGCGCGATTTCAGACCGCCTTCGAGAAGTTCTTTGAGCTTTGCCGGACCGCGCTCAATCCCAATATCCGCGTTGAGGCTGTGGATGAGATGCTGGTCCAGCATTTGCTCACCGAGCGCCTGTTCCGCACCGTCTTCAATAACCCCGAATTCGTCAAGCGTAACGCCATCGCGGCGGAAGTGGAGCGCGTCATCGAAGCCCTGGTGAGCCATAGCTTTGACCGCACTGAGTATTTGAAGAGCCTGGACCGTTTCTACCGGGCCATCGAGGGCGCCGCGCGCTTGCTGCCCGACTTCGGCGAAAAGCAGCACTTCCTGAACACCGTTTACGAGCGCTTCTTCCAGGGCTACTCGGTAAGGCTGGCCGACACGCACGGGATCGTCTACACGCCACAGGAAATCGTGAACTTCATGTGCGCCAGCGTGGCCGAGGTACTGGAAAAGGAATTTGGCAAGTCGCTTTCGAGCCCCGATGTATACATTATCGACCCTTGCACCGGAACCGGGAACTTCATCGTGAATCTGCTGCGCCGCATGCCCGGGCGCGATTTGCCGCGTATGTACCGCGAGCAGCTTTTCGCCAACGAAGTGATGCTGCTGCCGTATTACATTGCCGCGCTCAACATTGAGCACGCGTACTTCGAGCTCACGGGCGAGTACGAAGCCTTTGAGGGGCTGTGCTTTGTGGATACCCTTGACTTAGCAGAACATAAACAGCTTCACATGTATATGACGGAGAGGAACGCGGAGCGCGTGGAGCGCCAGCGCCGTACACCAATTACGGTGGTGATTGGCAACCCGCCATATAATATGGGGCAAGTCAACGAAAACGACAACAACAAGAACCGAAAGTATGAAGTTATTGACAGGAGAATTCAGGAAACTTATGCCGCATCCTCAAAGGCGACGCTAAAGAACAAGCTTTACGACCCGTACGTGAAATTCTTTCGGTGGGCTACAGACCGCCTCCAGGGTCGGGATGGCATAGTGTGTTTTGTGAGTAACAACAGCTTCATTGACCAGCAGGCCTTTGATGGAATGCAGGAGAATTTGCTGTCCGACTTTACTGACCTTTACCACGTTGACCTTCATGGAAATGTACGCCGGAACCCAAAGCTCAGTGGCACAACGCACAACGTGTTTGGCATACAGGTCGGAGTTGGGATAACAGTTGCCATTCGCCTAACGGGGAGAGGGAACCACCAGTTGCACTATCATCGTCTGGCGGAAAACTGGCGAAAAGAACAAAAGCTGCGATGGCTCGCTGACACGTGCACAATCCGCGGGGTCGAATGGGAAGTAATCCAACCGAACCAATGGCTGGCGAAAGGGGAAAGTGAAAATTATGGGGGGTTCGTCCCCCTGAGCGTTAAGGGGTCAAGTGCGCGACCTCCCCTCGCGCAGGCCACAGGTGTCATCTTCAATTCATATTCTTTGGGAGTCGCTACAAACCGAGATGAGTGGGCGTACGATTTTTCAGAGAAAGAATTGCCGCGAAAAGTAAGACTGCTAATCAGGAATTACAATTATGAGGTATTCAGGTACTCACAAGAAAGCACTCCGCCGAAAGACATCGACGCTTTTGTCAATCCGGATCCGCGATTCATCAAATGGACGGATCGTTTGAAGGATGCCCTGGTGAACCGCCAGACTTTGAAATTTGATCAATCCAACGTTCGGCATGCATTATACAGGCCGTATACAAGAAAGACCCTCTACTTTGATCGCCTGTTGAACCAGCGCCGTTACCAACAACACCACATCTTTCCGACCCCGACGACCGAACAAGAGAATCGGATCATCTGGGCGAAGTCGGGGATGGATTGGCCGTTCTTTGTCCTAATGGCAGACCGATTGGTCGACCTTTTGCCTCAAGGCGGGTCCATGTGTTACCCGTTCTATTGTTACAACGAAGACGGCGCGAACCGGCAGGAAAACATCACCGACTGGGCGCTGGAGCATTTTCGCGAGGACTATGGCGACGAGACCATCACGAAGTGGGACATCTTCTATCACGTTTACGGGCTTCTTCACCATCCCGAATACCGCGCCAAATACGCCGAGAACCTGAAGCGCGAACTGCCGCGCATTCCGCTCGCCAACGACTTCTGGCAATTCTCGAAGACCGGGAAGGAACTGGCGCGGCTGCACATCGAATACGAGTCGCTGGAACCGTACCCGCTCAAATTCATTGAGACGGGCTCTTCTGTAGCGGCGGTCTATCGACCGCCGGCTCTTACTAAGGGAAAAACCGGCGCTCATAGAGCGCCGCTACAGAATGCCGCCCTGAAGGGCGGCGCTACAATCCCGCTCTCCTATCGCGTGGAAGATAAGATGCGCCTCGCAAAAGATCACCGGTCGCTCAAGGTGAACGATTCCCTGACGCTTGGCGGCATCCCACCCGAAATCTTTGAATACCGCCTGGGCAATCGCAGCGCCCTGGAATGGGTGGTTGACCAATACCAGGTGACGGAAGACAAGCACAGCGGCATCCGCTCCGACCCCAACCGCCCCGACGACCCCGAATACATCGTGCGCCTCGTGGGCCAGATCATTCGCGTGAGCCTTGAGACCGTCAAGCTTGTAAAATCCTTGCCCGCCCTCTAGCGGCGGATGAGCACAACCATATGCCTAAAACCCCTCGGTTAGTCCGCCAGCATCTTGAGGACAGCAGCGGCAACCCGAAGCGCATCAGCAAGAGGGTTGTCAACAAGGCTACCGGACGGTCCGCAGGAAAACTTCTGTATCTCAGGTAAATCGAAGACGCGGCGTTCTGTTACAATGGAGCGAGTTTTTGAGAGTCTGGCCGCCTAGCCCGGCCTCATGAACCGGAGGAAAGGCGTCCCTTCCCGCTTCCGCCCGGCGGCCAGTCTTGTCTTCTCCATGCAGGAAAGGAAGGCGGGCACAATGCAAGATGACAGCGAGCGGCCGGGCGAACGCCGCGGCCTAGACGGCCGGTGGCCGTTCAAGAAACTAGATCGCGAGGAGCTTTTCAAGGTTGTCACCTGGTTCCTATCGCCGCGGACCGAGGAGGGCGCCATCGAGTGCCAGAGCGGAACCGAGGAAGAGAGGCCGCTGACAAGGCATAAGGTCAACCGGCGATTGCTTGAGACCGTGCACTTGAATGAACTGGCCCGAAGACACTTCCAAGCCGACCCGACGCCAGAAACTCAGACCCTACTTCTGCGCCTCGCCCGCCATGATGCGTTCAGCCCCCTGAAAAGGCGGGCTCGCGCCGCCGCCATTGTTCACACTTTTCTAGCGGTGACCGGCCATCGTCAGCGGGATTCACTTCCGTATTGGCTCTTGGAAAGCGTCAGCCATGAGCATCGGGGGCCGATAGTGGTCAAGAAGGGAACTTTTCCGGCTTGGCGACGGTCGGCGCGGACAACCGAGAGGCTGGCGAGGGAGACAGAAAAGTTATTCTTCCATGTCGAAGAAATTGAACGCGGCTTCGTGAGCTGCCACGATACTCCCGCTGTGTTCGTCAATCGAGCTGTCAAAAATCTGTACGAGGCGCTGGCGTGGATGCAGGCGTTTCCGGCCGTGTCGGACCTGAAGAGGAATCTTGGCCGCTATAGGCAGCCCGATACCCCCAAGGAGTCGCCCGGCGCTCTCGCTTATGTGCTCGACAATCTTTTTCGGAACCACTACGTTGAGAGGTTGAAGGTCGCCGAAATTCAGTGTCGCATTGCTCTCATTGAAAACCAATTTCTAGGCCAGAATGTTGCCTCCTTTGAGGGCTTCGGCTCTCCGGCCGTCCAACGGCAGATACTGCGTTTCAAGAAGAGCGCCCATTGTAAGGCCCTGGAGCGGGACCTTGAGAAGGAATTAGCCTCGGAACACCGCATGCGCTTCGAAGAATGCCTGCCCATCACTCGTTCAGAGGGGGTCCGCATGATTTCTGGGTGGTGCGCCAGCGAAGAATTATATATCGCAGACGTCCGTAAATCGCTTGGCCTTGGCACTTGGCTGAAAGAGACCGAAGACAAACTAGTCGACTGGTTGTTTGAAAGATACGAGCCGAGGGCCATAGACTCCCCTGTTATTGAAGCCCTTGGCAGACTTCGCGATGAAGTCACGGCGCGGATTGTCAACCAGGCGGGGGCACGGTCTGAGTTAGAGCGCAGAATCTCTGTCTTGTCCGGCAATCTTGAGCAACACATACTCCGAATAAGAGCGAGCCCGTTTCTCGGCCCTGTGTCGGTCGCTGAAAGCGATAGCTGGGACATCCCTGACGACCTCGCTGACTCCCTGCATGACCTGAATGCCACCAAGGCCGAGCTAATATCGGCTGAAGGGCAACTTGTAAGTCTTGACAGAGCCTGGATGGAGAGGATTTCTAGGCTGACCGACACCCTGAAGTCTGAAAAGCCGTAGATGTGTTATAGCTTGTCACTGAAGATGCCACATCCCCAACCCGGCTCATTGCGAGTCACCCCGTCCTACGACCGTTGATTCTCTAACGCCTAAGCTTCGCATCCCAACATTTCTGTAGAAATAGCGCCACTAGGCTGCTTATCGTTCAACAAGGATGCGATCCATGGCAGTGAGTCGAGGGTACTTAACCGTCGGAAAGGCCTCGGGCCTTCTCCGAGTGAGCCAATCCGCCATTATCACGCTTGGATTCTTCTCGTTGCTTAATAAGGAAATCACCCTGACAGTGATTGCGGCCTTGTTGACGCTTGTTGGTTACTCCATGAACGACACGATCGACTTTGGATTTCGCAGGACCGGTTGGGCTAGGGGACCGGGAGGAATCGTGCGGGTTCTCCAAAATGGCAAATAAGAAGAAAGGCAAGGGTTTCGAAGCCGCGGATGATTCTAAACGCCTGACAGCCGCAGAGTTTCAAGAGCTCGGTTTTTTCTTCAAACAATTGCTCGAAAATAGGTACCTTGCGCCCTGGGTTATAGCGGCGGGGGTAGGAGCTATACTCGAAGGGCTTCATATTGTCTGGTTGGCTTTCAGGTATCTCCTAGGACGTTAGGGGTTTCGCAGCCGCGATTAAGCCCGAACCGCATTGTGCGACATGTTGGAAGAATTAACTCGGCCCGCGGAATCGAAATGGCGACGCTACCCAAGCATAGCGCGGAGCTCCGTCGGCGAGGTCCGCGGCTATTCCTCAAGAAGAACCGCAAATGCTGCAGACGGGGGTCCACGCTTCGCTTGCTCGCGTGACTGGATTATAATGGGGACATGCTAAAGAGCATCCGGCTCAAGAACTTCAAGCTCCACGAGGACACCTCGATTGAGGCCGCGCCGATTACTGTCTTCATCGGCCCAAATAACAGCGGCAAGTCGAGCATCTTTCAGGCGCTGCTGGCGTTGCGGCAGGCGGCGGTGCGCGGGGATAAGGTATTCTGCCAGCCTCTGGAGAGGAAACAGACGTCGCGGGTGGCGCATACGTCCCGAGGGTTTTGTCGGGATGTATGCGGCCCTCGGTATGTCGATGCCATCACTGCATTTCGCCCATGCCCAAGATCGAACCGTCATTCCAGAGATAGGACCTCCCCGCCGCGGCGGGACCTCGGCCGTTCGCGTGGGTGCTCGACCGGGCCTCCTTTCACGGGATGGTTGTGCGTGTAATTCAATTTCTCATCTCGCTGTTGACTTTCCAGTTAGAGAGCGGAAGTGATGTCGGTCTTCTTGAAATCCTCCCCTTTGAAGAGGAGAACCTCGCCGGTGATCTTGGCGAGCGCATAAGCGAAGCAATCGCCGAAATTCAGCGCGGCGGGGTGGCGGCCCTTGCCGAAGTCAAGGAAAGCCTGCCGCGCCAAGTGCGCCTGCTCGACGGTCACAGGTTCGATGACGATGCCAGCTCCGCGGAAAAAAGCATCGCATTGGCGGCCAGCGTCCGGCCCAATCTGACCTTCAATGACGATGCAGAGTTCGACGAAGTTTGCGGCACTCATCAGGCAGCGGTCAGCGCCGTGGATGACTTGGGTGTAAAGGGTGGCTTCGGGTTCCCCGAAAAAGATGGCGGCAAGTGCCGAGGTGTCCAGGATCATTTGGGGAGACCGCGTTCGTCATAGAGGAATTCGGCGTGGTCGAGATACGGACCTTTGACTTGGGCAGAGGCTCGCTTGGCGATAGCGAGAAGTTCCTCGACGGAGGCCTTGCCTCGGCGGACCCGCAGGCGTTCGTAGCGTTCCCGCAGAGCTTCAGTGACGGCACGGGTCAGGGTCTCGCCGGTGGCTTTGGCAATGGCTTGGGCCAGACGGTGGGCTTCCGGGTCTTTGACATTCAGGCTCATGGGGTCTCTACCCTCCTGGAACATCGTCTACCGTTCTTTATTATGACTCACAGACACTACCCTGGCAAGCGCGTCTGGCACACACGAAACGATGCATGCGCCACCCGCCAGTGATTGCCCCATTGATCCATTGAATCATTGATCCATTGAAAAAAATGAGGCAAGGGCCCTTCAATGAGTCAATTGAAATTGCCCCATTGATGCATCGAGTCATTGATTCATTGAAAAGACGAGGCAAGGGCCCTTCAATGGGTCAATTGAAATTCACCCATTGATCCATTGAATCATTGATTCATTAACAAAAACGAGGCAAGGGCCCTTCAATGAGTCAATGGATCAATGGTTCAATGAGTCAATTCAAGAAGCCCTGGGCTAGGTCCGTCAGTTGACGTGTGGACACGATTTCTCTTGACAACGCCCCGCTCCTGTGATAGCCTACTCATGTGAAAAGCCCAAGCCGCGTGGAAGTCCTTTCCTCGCTATCCCAACACCCCGTCTGAGGAGGAACCATGTCCTTACGCAAATCACCCCAACTTACGCCCGCGTTGCTCGCCGCCGCGCGCCAGAACGCCCAGCATTCCACCGGCCCGCGCAGCGCCGCCGCCAAGCAGAACTCCAAGCTCAATGCCCTGAAGCACGGCGCATACGTCAGGAACGAAAATCAGCGCCAAGCCATGCTGACGCTGGGAGAAGACCCGGAACAACTCGAAACCCTCACGCAGGAACTCATGAGCGCCTTCGGTCCGGGCGACGCGCTCTGGGAGAAGCAGATCGAGGACCTCGCCTGGCTCTACTCGCGCCGCGAAAGGCTCGAGCGGGCGCAAGCAGGCCTGAAGCGGCGCGCCTTGCAGGCGGTCGACGACTGGCAACACCGCCGCCAGCAGGAGATGGCCCGTGTCACCTTCGACGCCTCCCAGCACGAGATGCTTAACGTCAACTTATCGGAGTCTACAGATCGAGGCGTGGCGCTGAAAAAGATGCTTTCTTTTCTTGAACTCGTACAGGAGGAGATCAAGCAGCGCACCTTCCGGGTCCGCCAGTACGCCGTACTGGAATCTCTTTACGACGGCATGACGGGGTGGCGACAGGCGCTCATTTTCAGGCTACTCCACCGTTTCAGTGACCCTATGTACCTCGACGCGCAACAAGCCGACGAGGAAGAACGGCAGAACCTACGCAAAATAGGCTTCGCCTGCGACCCGCCGGGCGAGCCCGAGCGCCAGGAACTTCTACGTCTGCTCGAGGAGGAAATCGCCAGCGTCCGGGAAGAATTCGCATATGCCGAAAAGGCGAATGAGGAGAGAGCGGCGATAGAACGGGACGCCTGCCTTGCTCCGGAGGGGGAGACGTGGAGGATGATGCTGCGGCAAGAAGCTGCCCTGGACCGCTCCATTGACCGCAAAGTGAGGATACTGCTGAGGCTGCGGAAGGACTTTATCGACTACGCGGTCGCTCCCTCTGGTCAGGACGATGGCGCGAGGATGGGGAACATCGAGGAAGTCCCCGACAGCGACAAGTCGTCCGACAACTCGCAGGGTGTGGAAACAGTCGAGAACTTAAAAATGAACGAACTATGCGGGAATGTTCTTGAAAACAAAGGACCCGGTTTGGACAACCGGCTGCGAAGCGGGAATGTTGTTGAAAACAAACGTACTTACGCGCAAAATGCAGGAATGTTATTGAAAACAAAGGGTGTTATCAGAAACACAGAGCTGCACGCGACAAGCAAGTGGTCGGGTGGTCTACCCCTGTCTGATGATGGACGCTCTCTACGATAACGCGGGTGGGAACGCGGGCTTCTAGCCCGCACAAAGTGCGGCCAAGGATGGCCGCGCTCCCAGGGGTATGCGCCTGAAACTGAGGCATTACCCGTATGTCGTTATTCCACTTGACAGCGGGCAGCTTCGAGCCTATATGTAGATATTCTAGGTGTGCTTATGGCCGACGAAAAAGCAGAGTTCCTCAAGGGTACGCTCGACATGCTGATCCTCAAGATCGTGGCGCTGGGGCCGATTCATGGCTACGCCATTGCGCAGCGGATTCAGCAGATCTCTCGCGCATTCTTTCAGCTTCAGCAGGGCTCGCTTTACCCCGCGCTTCACCGCCTCGAAGATCGCGGCTGGCTGCAAGCGGAATGGAAACCCACGGACACGGGCCGCGAAGCGAAGTTCTATTCGTTGACGAGGGGGGGCCGGAAGCAGTTGGAGGCCGAAGTGGTGAATTGGGAGCGATTGACGGAGGCGGTGGCACTCATCCTTCGCA
>Ga0208687_1000924_pt1 | contig 15482 bp, 10 predicted proteins | sample June2015DPH_6_10_FD_184695 | JGI IMG/M metagenome (GOLD analysis project Ga0208687, IMG submission 184695) | Peatland microbial communities from SPRUCE experiment site at the Marcell Experimental Forest, Minnesota, USA - June2015DPH_6_100... | ecosystem: Environmental > Terrestrial > Soil >...
CGGGCCGGTGAGCATGTGGTTGTATCAGTCGGTGCCGGGCACCCGGCCCGACCCGGCGGGTCCCGGTTTTCGGAAGTTCATTCTGGCGCCGCAGCCGGATGTGCCGACTGGGCTGATGTCGGCGCGGGGCAGCTATCAGCCGGTCCACGGAACGATCGAGAGTGAGTGGACATATTCTGACGGCTAATTCACGCTTTGCGCCGTCGTTCCTGCCAACACCAGTGCAACCATTTATGTTCCGGCCGAAAGAGCGGAGACGGGAACCGAATCTGGCGGGCCTGCTACGCGTTCAGCCGGAGTTCAATTTCTGCGATTAGTACGCGACGCGGCGGTGTACGAAGTGGGCGCCGGTGCGTATGTGTTTCGAGCACATTGGGTGTCGCGCTGACCCTCGCCCTTGTTTAAGGGTTTGATGAAAACCCTGCGAGATGTAGAGCCCTATCAATAGCGAAGAACGCCGGTACGTGCTGGCGCACGCGGAACTCTTTCGGGAGGAACCTCATGGACCGACAGGAATTCTGGAAGTTTGGGGCTGCAGGGTTGGCAGGGACGGTTGGCCCATCGCCCTTGGTTCGGTATCCTGCGGTGAGACCGCCACTGCCAGCAACCAGGCGATCCCGAATCGGTTGCGGCTACCAATGGACTGCTCGCGAGTCGTTAGACTGTATGCACCACAAGCCGCGAGCCTGGAAAAGGTGCGTTACGCGGAAATAGGCGCTGTAGTGGTCTGGAGCGAAGGGTATGGTACGATCACGTGGCAATTGGATACCCCAGGGCCAAGCGACTATGAAGTGTTGGTATGCTACCCGGCTGCCATGGAGGATTGGCAGCTTGCGGATCGACGGAGTGCTGTGACTCAAGGGGCATCGCTGACTGACGGTGGCCTGCCAAATCGACGCCCACCGCCGACCCGCCACGGCGGGCTGTGGGTAGGAAAAGAACGCACTGTGAAGACGCTGCTGCGGTTTTCCCGTTTTTCGGTCCCGCACGGTCGGCACAGATCGCTTTTATCTGCAGCGACTTGTGGAAGCCTTACCTCGCCCTGCGGGGTGATCCGCCGCAAGGCCGGCAGGCGGACGTATTGGACGGGTTTCACTTTTACTGCCGAAAATCCCTGCTTTCAATCGAATTCCTCCGGAATGGACTCTTTGCTTCGACAATACCTCCGCCAATGAGATATTAATGCGGTGGTATATTTCTCAAGAACAGAAATGCGTCGGTGGAGCCTGGCGTCGAGCTTTTCAAACGCGCCTGGATGGGCGGCAAGATTCAGGGGGAGTGTTGCGGTGAACCGATGACCGTGACTAAACTGGGTTCCTGGCGATCTTGAGGTTACTTCGGGGAGGAGTTACTTGGTGGTGGGACAGCGCGCAATACCTCGAGGGCTTTTTGTGCATCGGAGTCATTGGGATCGATCTGCAACGCTGTCTCGAGCTCGTGTTGGCTTGCTTGGATATCGCCCTGACGAGCAAAGATAAGCCCCAGGTTTCGATGCAGGACGGGGAGCTGTTTGCATTGTCCACAAGTCTTAATGGATTCTTGTAGCTGCTCGACCGCCTGGGGCCAATTATGAGCGTTGGCCGCCTCCAAGGCAAAATTGTTAAGCGTCTGCACTCTGTCCGTCAATTGCTGGGTCTTTTGAAGCGCCTGGAAGCGCTCCATGTAGGCCCTGGCTTGCGGATCATTCGCCTTGGCAAGGGTGCGAGCTAGGTTGTATAGGCAAGACAGATTCTGAGGATCCAAGCTGACCGCCTTTTCCCAATGTTCAATCGCCTCCTGGGTCTTACCCGCGCGCATCAGGTTTTGGCCTAGCAAATAATGGGCGTCAGCGTTTTGGGGATCGATCGTGACGAGTCTGTCCAGCGCCTCCGTGGCACGCGGCGACGCGCCCAGAGCCAGGGCAAGGAGGTAGAGCGCGCGAGGGTAGTTAGGCTGCAACCGGCATGCCGTATCGAGGAAAGGAAGCGCCTCTTGTTTGTGGTCGAGGTCGTACAGCACTCGGCCCTTGTTGTAATAGGCTGGGGCATAATTTGGCGCCACACGGATGGCCTCCGAAAACTCCCTCAGCGCTCCTTGTAAGTCATACTGGTCCGCCAAGGCAATGCCCAGATTCAAGTGAGCATCGGAAGACTCGGGACGCAGCGATACCACTTGTCGAAAAGCCTGGATACTCTCTTGGTGATGGTTCGTCTTGCCCTCGACCGTCCCGAGGGCGGTTAAAGCACCGACGTCATTCGGGGAGATTTTCAACGCCCGTTGGATCTGTTCCTTCGCGGCAGGGAAATCTCCCTGCCGGGCCATGAGCAGGCCCAGGTTAACGAAAGCTCTGGCATAGGTGGGACCGCTCTCCGTCACTTGGCGGAAGAGCGCACTTGCTTCAGAGTCCTTCCCTTGCTGACTGTACACGACACCAAGGTTGTTCTGGGCCTCTGCAAATTTCGGGTCAATCTCGAGCGCCGCACGAAATTCCCTCTCGGCTTCGTTCATCTTGCCTTCTGACGAATACACGAGGCCGAGGTCGTTGTGCGCGGTTGCCAGGTTGGGGTCAAGTTGAAGGGCCTTCTCCAAAGCCCCTTTCTCACCTTCTTTGTCCCCTAGCTTGGTGAGCGCCAGCGAGAGATTGTATTGCCACTGGGCATTGTTTGGGTCGAGTTGGACAGCCTTTCGATAGGCCTCAGCAGCTTCGCGCACCTTACCCTCTTGCAGGAGCCGGTTACCTTCGTTATTGAGGTCGCCGGCGGAACTCTCCTCGTTCGCCTGGTTTTTCAGTCCCTGGAATGTCTGCATCTCTTGCTTCGAGCGTGTTACGTCCCCCTGCTTCCGCAGTTGAAGAGCAAGTTGGTAATGGGCATCGGCGAAATGGGGGTTTATTTTCCCGGCCGCGACGAGTTGTTCGATGGCCTCATTCGTTTTCCCTGTCTTCGCCAAAGCCGACCCGAGGTCGTAACGTATTTCGTAATCGTCAGGTTTCAGCTCTCTTGCGCGCTCCAATGTCTCGACAGCCTTCGGGAGTTGGGTCAGTCCTGTGTAGGCAGACCCCAGCAGATGAAAGCCCTCCGCGTCGTTGGGCTGACGGTGGGTGTACTCGCTCAGGTATGATACGGCGTCCGAGAACTTGCCAAGCTGTACTAGTACCTTGGCCACCGAATAGCGCGCCGCATCGTAATGGGGGTCAATCCGCACAGCCTCCTTGAAGTTGGCTATCGCCTTTTGGCATCCGAGAGGTGGCCCCTGCTTTGCATACACTGTCCCCAAATTGAAGTATGCCTCGGCATCGTCGGGATGGGCCTTGATCACCTTCTCGAGGGTTCCAATCGCCTGATCCGACTGCCCGTTCTCCGCATAAGCCACCGCGAGCGTCGTTTGAAGCTGAGGCTTCAGATCCGGGGGCGACGACGATTTGAGTACATCCTGTAAACACACTATAGCGGCGGTGTACCGCTTCTGGTCAATCAGGACCTGTCCGAGATTCAGAGCGGCCACTGCAAATGTGGGGTCGCATTTGAGCGCTGCCTTGAATTCTTCCACCGCTGCCTCCAGCTCTCCCTGCTGCTGCAAAAGGCTGCCCAGTGCATTGTGAGCGTCCGGTGAGTCAGGCTTTTGTTGGATCAGAATGTGGAAATGATCGGCGGCCTTTTTCTCTTCACCTTTTTTGATTAACGCCAAAGCAAGGTTGTAGCGGGCACGCCAGTCCTGCTCATCAAGGCGCAGGGCTTCCTCAAAAGCCGGAATCGCACAGTTCAGTTCGTCCCCTTCCGCAAAAAGAACCCCGAGCGCATTGTAAGCTTCCGCAGTGGCATGACGCGCCACGACCGTTAGGAGGTCGCCCACACGTTGGTTTAACTTGCCTAGATTCTGACACGCCGGGGGCAGAGGTTGTTTCTTCCGTGGGCTGGGTTCGTGTGCCTGCGGTGAGGACGCGTTTGTCGTCCCAGAGAAGACAATTACGCCTAGAGCCATGAGCACGGAACACGCAACATGACAGGCGAGAAGATCGAAGTATTTGTTCTCTGGCATCATTGAGTAACCCACCGTCCCCTCGTCAAGGGCGCAGCACAGGGTTCTTGCTCAGCACTTTTTCCGCTTCACCATGAGCAGATGTTCGCACACCATTACAATCCCGTTTTGTTGGTTAATAGCTTCAAGCAGTTCGATGACGAAACCGTGGTCGCGGCGTTTGGGGGAGTCGCGTTTTTCCTTGAGCGCGACCCTGACGCGAAGCGTGTCGCCGATGAAAACGGGCTTGATGAAACGCAGCCGGTCGTATCCGTAAGTGAAGGTCTGAGGATTAACATCACCCGCACTGAGACCCACGGCAACGGTGAAAACCAGAGTGCCGTGGGCGATGCGTCGCCCAATTTCCTGTCCCTTGCACCATTCGGCGTCCATATGATGCGGATAGAAATCGCCGCTTTGCCCCGCGTGCAGCACGATGTCGGTTTCGGTTATAGTCCGGCCCAGGGTTTCGCGGGTAGAACCAACTTGATAAACTTCAAAGTACTTGGACTGAATCATTGGCTGGGTCCCATAGCTCGAAATCGTTTCCCACTGACAAGCGGCATTTTATTCATAGAATTCGGTCTTTTAAATGAAAGAAAAATGGTATGCGCAGGCGATCCTCCGAGTCTGTGGTTGGTTTGGGTCGTCTTTGTCCACGCGGGGTGGCATTGAGCCGTGGTGATGCTGAGTAAGGACACTGGCTTCGCACCGGCAAAACCTAAGATCCCCTGGCTACCGCCCGCCTCTTGACCCAGATGCGTCGCCAAGCCGAGGAATTTGGCCTTCCACGACCGATGACTGTTCCGGGGGTCGCGATGCTGCGGGTTCTGTGGCTGCGGACGACCTGGGAATTAGCGGGATCGAGTTCTGCTGGGGGCGGACGGAGCGACGCGCAAGTGGGGCGGTCGACTCACGCACGCGCAGTTCCGCCTTTAGGACTACCCGATTTCCGTCGCCGCTCTTGGGACATTGATCCGGAGCCTCGATCACCTGCAACAACATTTCTGTAGCCAACTCGCCCATTTCGTAAGACGGCTGGACGACTACCGTTAGCCTCGGACTGAAGAGTTCAGACCAATCAAAGTCGTCGAAGCCGCACACGCTTACGTCTTGGGGACAGATCAGACCGAGATCCTTGAGAGCACGCATTACGCCCAGGGTCATTCGGTTGTTGCAAACAAGGATGGCCGTGGGCGGATTCGGAAGCTGAAGGAATTCCAACGCCGCGCGATATCCGCCCTCCATTGAAAAACCACCAGGTCGAACGTACTCCTCGCGCAGCGGAAGATGTGCTTCCTGGAGCGCCTTGCAGAAGCCCTGAAGACGTCCGGAACCGGTCAAAGTCGTCTCCGGGCCGACAATGATTGCGATGGATTCGTGGCCCAACTCAATCAGGTGGCGGGCGGCCTGACAACTTGCGAGCACGTTGTCAACCACTATAACCCTGCCGTTGAATTCTCTGGGCTCGCGGTCAAAGCAAACGATTGGGGGTCGCCGCCCAGCCAGCCTGCTCTCCGCCAAGCTCGCTTGCGCGGAGGCTAGCAATATACCATCCACGCGTCGGCGAACGAGCATGGTGAGCAGATCTCGCTCCTGAACCGGGTCTTCATGTGAGTCACACAGCACAACTGAGAAACCGTGTCGGCGGGCCTTGGTTTCAACTCCCCGAAATATATCGTTGAAAAAAAGGTTAGAAACATCCGGGACGACCATGCCGATGGTGAATGTACGGTTGACCTTGAGGCTGCGCGCCACTTCGTTGGGATGAAAGTCCAGAGTCGCCATCGCGTCCTCGACACGCCGGGTCAACTCCGGGCTTACGCCCCTTCTTCCATTTACAATCGTAGAAACGGTGGTCACTGAAACGCGTGCAAGCCTGGCCACGTCTCGCATAGTGTACGAAGTTGACTTCTTCATCGATAAGCTCCCTACCCATTCGGAGTTCGCGACGGCCAAGAGTATATACATTTCCAAAACGATGCGCAACGGTTATTTCTGTTGACTTACAGGAACGTTACATATCATCAGTAGGTTTGGCTATCATGTTGATATAATAGAGCTTGTATACAACACGTAAAAAACTATTGTAACGGTAAAATTATTCTTGACAAAGCTCTTTTCGCGTGGTAAACAGCTAGCGGTGGTCAGTTGTGAGTCTTGGAGTAAGGAAGTATTGCAAACAGGATGTGTTGCAAACATGTGGACCCACTGGATCGGAGCGCTAGACCTTGCGGTCGACGGCTCATTTGACTACCAGCGACCGCAGAAACAACGGCCAGAATCTGAATGTTGGAACAGATCCACATGGCGCTCGTAAAGGCGTATACATATCATCGTTTTTTTGCTTCAACTGCGTCTGCGTCGGGTATTGGTCAATTGGCGCCCCGTGGTGCCCTTTTAATAACCACGACAGAAAACCACCGGGAAACTTGGGGAGTGCACTGCCAGATGGTGGTGTCTCAAAAGGCCCAAGGATTCTTATGGAAAAAGGAGATAAACGACAATGAAATGCTCTTTTAACAAAACCCCAGGTCATCTCGTTTGCCGCCTAAGCGTAATTGCGGCAGGGCTGACCTTGTTTACTGTTTTCCTTGTGAATGCGCCCACCGCATTCGGCCAGGGTTCAACGGGAGCGATCAACGGCACGATCGCGGACGCCAGTGGAGCCGTCATTCCAGGAGCGAAGGTGGTCTTGCAGAGCCTCGCGACTAGTGGGGAGCGCGTAGCCATAGCTAACGCAACGGGAAGCTACGTGTTTCCGGAGGTTCTCCCTGGCAATTACACAATCCAGGTCAGCGCGCAAGGTTTTGCTACTTCGAAGGAGGGAGCCTTCACGCTGAATGTCGACCAGACAGAAACACACAACTTCACTTTAACCATCGGCCCGAACGTGCAAGAAGTTACCGTGTCAGGCGCGTCGATGCACGTGGAGGCTTCCACGGCAGAACTGGGCACGGCGATTGCGGCGACGGAAGTGAACGATCTGCCCCTGAACGGACGGAATTTCCTTGAACTCCTCACCCTGACGCCGGGCATATCTCCGATCAACACAGCTCAGAATGCGGCTGGGGGAGGCATATGGGCAGGCAATACAATCGGCTCGTTCACCTATCCCTCCGTAAATGGGCAGTGCAACCGCTGCAACCTGTTCCTGCTGGATGGATTCATGGACCAGATTACGAACATGAGCATCGTCGGTGCAACACCCATTATCGATGGCATTCAGGAGTTTAAGGTCCAGTCCCACAACGATACTTCGCAGTATGGCGGAGCCGTGGGTGGACTCATCAACGTGGCAACGAGAGGGGGGACAAACCAGTATCACGGCGACGTGTGGGAGTTTCTCCGAAACAACGACTTAGACTCGCGCAACTTCTTCTTCGCGAACACCATTCCCTACAAACAGAACCAGTTTGGCGGAGTCTTTGGCGGGCCGCTCCTCCCCAGCCACTTCCGTAGCGGAGCAGCCAAGACTTGGTTCTTTATATCGTTTGAGGGCTTCCGTAGTGTCAAGTCCAGTTCCACTCTGTTGAACGTCGTCACTCCTGCGGAGCTGACAGGGGACTTGAGCGCTCTCACTGGCACGCAGATCTACAATCCGTTTTCGACCGCGCCTGATCCGGCCCATCCCGGCGAATACACGCGCAGCCCCTTTATGTGCGACGCATCCGGCAATGCCCTACCGGCCGTGAACGGCATTCAGGCGGCGGGCACCCCCTGCAACAAGATTCCCGCTAGCATGATCGACCAGAATCTGGTGAAGTTCGTTCAGGCTGCTTTGCCGACCCCCATTAACACCGGCGTAGTGGGCTACAATGCGATTGACTCCACTCCGAACTTCATCCCACAGGAAGCGGGCTCGCTGCGCCTCGACCACCAGTTCACCACGCAGACCAGTGCTTGGGCGCGATACACGGGATTCGACCAGCCGGATCAGATGGCGGATGGCTGGCCCGGCACGAGGCTGTGGAATTACTTCCATGGCTACCAGGCCGCTGGAACAATCACTCATGCCTTCAGCGACGGGTCCAAGGTTCTCAGTGGTGGCTTCGCGCGGGTCGGTGTTGTGGACAACGAAGTCCCTAATGACGGCGTGCCGCCTAACCTGTGGTCACAGGTCGGGTTTTCGCCCAACTTTGCCGCAAACTTCACAGAAGGTTATTTCTTTAACCCTAGCGTACTCATTTCGGGATTCAATACCAGGCCAAGCAACGGTTGGACAGGGAATCAGATTTCTGACATTTACGAAGGGAGGGGCGACTTCACCATGGTTCACCGCCGCCATACCATCCAGATGGGTGCTGATTTTTCTGCTAACAACTTAGATGCCTGGAATCTTTCTGTTGACGATTCCTTCAGTACCCCGCAGACCTCGAACTTAGAATCTCCGGCAGGAACCGGAGCTGGGCTGGCCTCTTTCCTGCTGGGAGTTCCGGACAGCGCTCAGCGCCGCAATACGCGTCAGACGACGCACGGCGGTTGGTGTGACGGGTTGTATATCCAGGACTCCTGGAAGGCCTTTGGCAAGCTGACCGTCAACATCGGCTTGCGATACGACCTTATGCTAAGGCAGATCTATGGCGACGCAAAGACCGGGAACCAGTTCGTGGGGAACACAGACTTGGACAAAGGGGTGTATATTCTGGCCAATGTTCCGCCCGCCTGCAACGCGGCCGCGGGCGTGGGCGCTCCCTGCATTCCGGGCGGCACCCTGCCTGCGAACGTCATTGTGACCCCCTTCTCGAACCATGCCATCTTGCACAACAGCTATGACAACTGGGGCCCGAGATTGGGACTCGCCTACCACCTGCGTCCGAGCACGGTGGTCCGGGCGGCGGCTGGAAAGTTCTTTGACCTCTGGTCAGCGACTGGGCAGATGGCTCAGAACTACGAAGGAAATTGGCCTTCCCTTGGGGAACTCATCTCCCAAAACCTTAACTACCCAACCTCGACCACTTCGTTGCCCAATACCACTTGGCAGGATCCGTTCCATTCAGGTTCTGGGGCTGTTCAGTTACCGGCCCCCAATCCGTTCAGTCAGGTGAATTGGATGACGGACCCCAGAATACAGAACGCTTACTCCGAGCAGTGGAATACAGGTGTCCAACAATCGTTCGGTGTTTCCACGATCTTGGAAGCCGACTATGTAGGGTCACATGATTCTCGGTTGGACAGCGGAGGAATCGGGAACGTTGCAAGAACTCCGGGCCCAGGTGACATTGCCCCTCGCGAGCCTTTTCCTTATATCACCCCGACCTTCTACGACAAGAGCATTGGCAGGGCCAGCTACAACGCCTTCCAGTTCAAATTGAGGAGAACGGCCACCAAGGGTTTGTCGTACATCATCTCCTACACTTGGTCCAAGACAATGAACACTGGCTGCGATGGCTTTTTCGGGTCGGAAGGCGCCAGCATCCAACAGTACTACCGCCTAGGCGCCGACAAGAGCGTGGCAGGGTTCAACGTTCCACAGATGCTGTCGGCAAACTGGACCTACGACCTCCCCTTCGGCAAGGGCATGAGGTTCTCAAGCGGAAGCAAGGGGTTGGACGCGGTGATCGGCAACTGGGCGCTCAACGGGATTTTCACGATAAGGTCTGGAGAGCCTTTCACCCTCGCCGTCAGCGGTGACATCGCCAATATTGGAGGCAACGACGAGCGCCCGAACATCGTGGGCCCGCCGATTCCGTCGAACCGGACTTGGCAGAATTACATTGACACTTCCTCGTACCAAGTCCCCGCGGCCTACACCTTTGGCGACCTGGGGCGAAACGCCAACAGCCTGGGGAAAGCGTCCAACTTGGATCTCTCTGTCTTCAGGGATTTCCCGCTTCCGCTCACTGAGGTCACACGGCTTCAATTCCGGGCAGAGTTCTTCAACTCGCTCAACCATCCCGTCCTGGGTGGGTGTCTGGATTCCACCGTCCAAGACCCGAACTTCGGCATAGCTGGCTGCACGCGCAACACGGAGAGGCAGATCCAGTTTGGCTTGAAGTTCTATTTCTGAGCCTCCCAGCCATTGGCAATAGGCTTGGAGGTGTTCGGGAAGAACGGAAGGACATTGCGAGAGGTGAAAAGGGCGGCTTCCCAGAACAGTTGGTCTCGAGTTGTTCTGGGAAGCGCCTTCGCAACGTTAAGTGTGATTCAGGGGACGGTTGCCTGGGGAAGCCCGCAAGTTAGCCAGGACGCTCCAGAGCAACTGTCACCGCACTTTTCTCTACCCAAATCCTGCCAGGCAACGATTGAAGGCTCGCAGGAGCTTTCGGGGCTACTGAAAGAAGCTACAATTCATCCCACGTTTGAGGGATTCAATTCCCTTGGCCTTCGCTTGGCGCAAGGGAAACAATACTCCTGTGCTATTTCTGCCTTCGAAGCCGCTCTCCGGCTGGATCCTAAATCTCGGGAAACCCATTACAACCTGGGGCTCGCACTGGGTGCGACGGGTGAGCAGAAGCGGGCTGCAAGTGAACTGCGGCTCGTCGTTCAAGAGAAACCGGATTATTTTGCCGCGCGCGACGCCCTGGGGTTGGCGCTTCAGTCTCAAGGGGACCTCGAGGCGGCGACAGAGCAATTCAAAGCCGCGCTGCGAATCGATCCGCACTCTCCCCGTGCAGCATTCAACTTGGCTAGGGTCTTTCACTCCCAGGGGAAATACACGAGTGAGGTTTACTATTTGCGGCAAGCGCTGGCCTCGGGTCCGCCTAAAGAACTGGAGTTTTCTGCCCGATTAGCGCTTGGAGCTGTTCAAGATGAGATGGGACATGCCGATGAGGCCGTCGTAGAGCTTCGCAAGCTGGTGGCTGCGTTTCCTGATTCCGCAGAAGCGCATTTCAATCTCGGCAACGCCTATGGCCAGCACTCGCGGGACAAGGAGGCCACGGTCGAGTATGAGCAAACGCTGCGGCTCGACGCCAGCTTTGACGCCGCCCGGCTATCACTGGCCAAGGCGCTACTTGAAATGGGCGAAGATACTGCCGCCATTCCCATCGTCCAGGACTATACACGCCGCGCGCCAGGGGACTACGAGGGTCACCTTGTGTTAGGGCAAGCTTACCGGGCACAGGGGGACCTCGCGAAGGCAGCGGAACATTTGCGGCGAGCCGTTGAACTGAAACCTGACAGCTACGAGGCGCGATGCAACCTAGGGATTGTCTTCGCCCGGACCGGGGATACCAATGCGGCGACTCGCCAATTGGAGGCTGCGGAAAAGCTGGATCCTCACGCTCCAAAAGCCCATTTCGAGCTCAGCCTAATTTACGCCAAGCAGAGGCAACTTCAGCGTTCCAAAGACGAGACCCAAGCCTATCAACAGGCTCGGGACTGGACCCAGAAAGACCGGACGTCTGACCTGCTCCGCATAAAAGGAGATGATTTCCTCCGCAAGGGTGATCCGCGAGGCGCTGCAGAAACCTACCGCGAGGCCATCAGAGTTAATCCTAAAGATCCCGGCGTGCATTATGACCTCTCGCTGGCACTTGCGCAGCTTGGAGACAGGCAGGGGGAGAAACAGGAACTTGAAAAGGCGATCCAGCTAGGGCCTAACGTGGCGGAATCCCATAACCAATTGGGAACCCTTTATATGGTGGAAGGGAGGGTCGATGAGGCGGAAAAGGAATTCAAATCGGCGATAGCGCTCAATCCCACGTTTGCGGAGGCGAAGAGCAACCTTGGCACACTCTATGGCCGGATTGGAAACAGTCGCGCGGCCATTCAATTGTTTCAGGAGGCAATCCAGAACGACCCCCAATTCGCTCAAGCCCATGCCAATTTAGGCTTGGCCCTGGCCGCAGGTGGGCATTTCGCCGAGGCTGAGCGGGAGCTCCAAGAGGCGCTCAGGATTGACCCTAAGAACCAAAAGGCCTTGGCTAGCCTGCGCATGTTGAAGGCCCACACCGACAAAGGTCAGGTCCCCGCTCACCACGCCAAGAAGCAGGACAATTGACCACCGAATCTCCCTTGTCCTTGAAAAAAGCTCGCGTCGGGTGCTTCCAGGACTGGCCGCCGGAGAGCTAACCATCAACGACCAGGCAACCAAAACAGTACTATACAACGGATGCTCCCCGCCCCGGCGAAATGGCCCTTTGACGCCAACTCGTTGCTTTCTGTGTAGGCACTCACGTAGAAACGTAGAAATCTGAACACAGGCCGGTGTTTGAGAGTGAGTCATCATCATCACCGCAGGCGGTTTGGGCTTTGAGTATCATCGCCGCAGACGCGTACGGGAACAGCGGGATTTGGTAGGATGAGTTCCTGGAGGTGGCAGGAGGAGAACCCCGGTTGTTTGCGCAACCGGGGTTTTTCATTGGTGGCCCCGATCAAATCCAAGGACCAGCGACGCAGCGCGAGTCATCCTGCCATGATCGGTGTCGGTTGTCCAGTGCTCTCTCCATACCGGTGCCGGTTGCGTGTTCCACCGTTTTTCGCCAGCGTGTTTGCCACTTCCCTCCCTGCGGTGCGGTGTTTAATCTCTGTCGTCATTCTGACCGTGGCCAGCGCTATTGCAGCCAGCATTGTTGTCAGAAAGCCCGCCGCCGCTAGCGCCGCGAGGCCAACCGTCACCACCAACAGAGTCCCGAAGGACGTCTCGATCACCGTGATCGCCAGCGCGCCACCGGCACCCATAGGTATTCTCAAAGTCTCGCAAAGCGGCTGCGGACCGTGAAACCGTTTAGTCCAAGGCGGGGTTGTGTAGCGCCCCCGGATACGTGCCGGCTGCGACGGACAGTGGGAGTTGCCGTTCTTGCAGGGTGGCGAACCAACGCTCGACCAGGTTGATCCAGGACGACCCGGTGGGGGTAAAGTGCAAATGGTAGCGAGGATGGCGCACCAGCCAGCGGTGGATCAACGGGGTCTTGTGTGTGCCATAGTTGTCCAGAATCAAATGCACGTCCAATTCGGCGGGCGTCACAGCGTCGACCGTGTCCAGAAACTGACGGAACTCGACGGCGCGATGCCGCCGATGACACTCCCCAATGACCCGACCGCTAGCTTGGCCAAACGTATCCTGGCCTGATCTTCAACCGGGCCGTCACTCGCGCTGAAATCGCCAAGCTGGGCGAGTTCTGGATCGATCCCACCCGCCGGACTTCCGAAAATAGCGACAGGTTATCCCTTCCGAATGAGCTTGGCAATATATGCTGTTTCCTGGGGCGCCAAGTGGGAAGGTGTCCGGAAAATAAGAAGATCCGAGTCCACCTGCGGAAGCCATTCCACACGGGTGACGGAAAGAATCGGAACGGGCCATTTATCTACGGACGCAGCCTGCTCATCGATCCGCTCTTTGATGTCGCGGTTGGGAACGGCATGTTCGGCTTGGCATTGCATGGCCTCCCGCGAATACACCAGGGTGGAACCAAAAACTCCGGTGGTGTTACGCGCGTCCGCGATCGCGGCGTTGGCGTTGCTTGCCAGAAAACGAATATCCTCGGGTTCGAGCAATCGCTTGCCCTGATTCGCCCAGGAGATATACGAACCCGCCGGAAGCTTCAACCCCTTCGGCGTCTTCACCGCCGCGTGCGAATACGCCCAGATGCCCCAACGCAGGCGTTCCGGGGCGGTGTGGATTACATCCCAGCTTTCCCATGCGTCAAAGGTCTCAATCAGTAGATAGTGCCGGACTTTTGTGTCCTCAAGGACAGCGGCATGCAAAAGCGTGTAGCCGAGTTGATAAGTCCAGCCCAGCGTGGGACGGTTCCAGAAGGATTCTTGCCGCAGACCGACCTCGTTCCATGCGCCTGCCCAAGTTTGGTCGACCCAGACGTCCAGGTAACCTTCCTTCGCAATCGATTCCAGATCCATGCAATTGCTGCGCGAGTCGGCAACCGCGCTGGCCTCGTTCGAATACATCAGCACCAGGGACTGCGGATTTGCTTTCTTGATTTCACGCACGAGGGTGGCAACCGCAGCGGTCGAGTTTCGAATCGCATCGGGAGAAGGGGCAAGGGCGCCAAGGGGTGCCCATCGCTCATAAGGCAACGGCATACCTAATGAATCCCGCAACATGACTGCATCCAGGCCATGGGCTTTCGAAAGGCTCCCCCATTGCTCTGCGTATGCCTTGTGAACCGGCATGCCTTCAGGAATTCCTTCTGGCAATCCTCCCAGCCGTGCGGGATCAAGGGCAAGAGCGCGATCCATCTGGCCCGGGTCTAGGGAGAGAGGAAGCGAAATTTTGTGGGCCAGCACTTTTCGGCGCGAGGGTTCTACGTGTCTACAGTGGGTAGGGATGAGAAAGCCGTGCGAGAGTACATTCGGAACCAAGAAGAAGAGGGCAAGCGGTTGGATCAGCTGGGCCCCTGGTAATGACCCGCCACCGTAAGGTGGCTCAACCCATGTGGGGCCGCGTTAGCGGCCCCGCCTAGCGGTAGTTTACTGTGAAGCGATGGAATCCACAGGGGAGCGCGTTGATTAGGCAATGCCCAACAAACGACCCATGCGTATTACCCACCGAGTTGGGTAATACGTCGAGTTAGCAGCGTTTCTCTCGATGAGTCAATGAGTTAGCCTGTTGATATCTTCGCCTCACAGTAAACTACTGCTAGCCGCTTTGAACGGCTCACAACCTAAAGCCCCCGGCTTTGCCGGGGGATACTTACTTTCAGACCTCTCAGACACAGTACATTGACGGCCGATTCCAACTCCCGCGGTGCCTCTGGTTTCATCGGGTCCACGCTTGCAAACCCAATGAAACGTTTCGTCATGCCGCAGAGTTCCGCAACCTGTTCGTTGCTGCTGACAGCGTCTTTGCGCGCCCGCTCGCAGGCGATGGGATGGAGGACAGCCTTCTCGATCCCTGCAACATCCATTTGCAGGAAGAAAGTCTCAAGCGGCTCAAATTTGCTCCCGATCTGGAACACATCACGCGCCATGCGCCTGTAATCCGGGTATTTTTCTGCGAACTCCTGGATAAGAATCGGATGTGTATGGAAATCAATCATTGCGTTCTCGCCTTGTGCCAGTGTTGGCTAAAGAAATACTCAAAGTGCTGCCGGTTACGGAATGCTCCGGAATCTCCGTGCTGCTCATGTCCAGAACCGCCTATTGAGGCGAATCGACCCCTTCCGCCTGATAGGTTCGGAGAAGATCTGGGACCGTGGGGCGGCTTCGTTACGCGGCCACCTTGTCCTCCGGAACCTTCATGAAGATCGTCAGTACCGCGCTGATGGCGTGGAGCACGGCGAAGATCCACATTACGCCTGGGACACCCAGCAACGGCAGAAAGACACCGACGATCGCAGGGCCGACCCAGGCGCTCGCCCCGGCGCCCAAGTTGAGGATCGACATGGCCGCGCCTATGCGGCCCCGCGCAAGAGCGGCCATAATCGCCCCGAGTGGCGTATAAGCCGACAGGGTGGCTCCATAGAACATGCCGGCAATGACCGCCAGCGTGTAATTCGCTGGGTGTCCCTGCATGGAGTAATAAAGCATGAGGGTTGTGACCGCACAGCCGGTGCCGCCGAACAGCACGACGGTCACAACCCTCA
>Ga0208687_1000935_pt1 | contig 15321 bp, 33 predicted proteins | sample June2015DPH_6_10_FD_184695 | JGI IMG/M metagenome (GOLD analysis project Ga0208687, IMG submission 184695) | Peatland microbial communities from SPRUCE experiment site at the Marcell Experimental Forest, Minnesota, USA - June2015DPH_6_100... | ecosystem: Environmental > Terrestrial > Soil >...
AACGAAAGGAAATAATTTGTATTTTTATATTAATCATGATATCATAAATATATGAGTAAACAAATTTTATTAAATTCTGAAAAGCATCCTGGACACATGACAACTGTTGATGATGAAGATTATGATATACTAATTCAATATAAATGGCATCCTCATTTTGAAAAGAACAGTAATAATGTATATGCGTGTTCTAGTATAATTGTTAATCAAAAACAGACAGAAATTAAAATGCATCGGTTTCTTATGCAACTTCATGGTCATGATATTGAAAATAAAATAATAGATCATCAAGACCAAAATGGTATAAACAATCAAAAAGAAAATCTTAGAATATGTACTCGTTTAGAAAATAGTTATAATTCTAAGAAACCAAGAAACGGAAAAACTTCAAAATATAAAGGTGTATATCTTCATACTACAAATAATAATTTTATAGCTCATATTCGAGCAAATGGTAAGATGACTCATATTGGAAGTTTTGATAATGAAGAAGATGCTGCATATGCATATAATGAAAAAGCAATAGAATATTTTGGAGAATTTGCTTCTCTGAATATAATAAACTAAAAAGGAGTATTAGATATGAGCCGCTGGTACTGTAACATAAATCAACCAGAAATTAAATTAACATGTAGTACATTCGGAACATTCATTTTTCAGAAGGGACAAGTAATAACTAATCAAAGTATTGTAGAGATGTATCCAAATCTATTCACAGAGCTTCCAGAATTAGCTCCTGTACAGTACAAACCAGCAAGAGAGATAGTGGTAGGTCAGGAAAGAATAAGATTGCATCCTGAACCGATTATGGACGTTTCTGCATGTGGTGTTGTGGAATCATATGGAAATGTACCAATTGACTTTGTTGTTGCTACGCCTGACGATCCAGAAGAGAACATTGCTTTGCCGGAAGAATCTGGAACTGAAGTGAAGCGTAAAAGAGGAAGACCATTTGGTTCATGGGGAAAAGAAAAAAGAGAGAAGTTAGAAAAGGGGAAGTCTTAGGACTTCCTTTTCCTTTCTTGTTTCTCTATAGTGAATAAGGTTTTTGTTTTTAAACTTGTTAACCATATAACAGTTCCCATCAAACATGTTATTCCTCCAGCACAACAACCAACTGTCCAGAGAAACAAATGCCAATAGGTTACATTCAGAGTAAAGATTTTAGTCCAATCATGAATCATAAGTCTAACACCAATTACACCGAGACACAACCAAATCAATATAACAATAACAAGACAGATCATGTTCTTTTTCCTTTTACATTGATTTTGAATAATGGTATATCTAATATCTTATATGCTTGCATCCATGTTAAGATAGCTACTAATAATGTAAAGTATCCAAAGCAGGAAAATAGAATCCAACAAAGTATAGTCCAGAAATAAACTTCATGAGTTCCTATTACATCTTTAAGATACACAATAGTAATATGATGATAATGAAGTGACCTTTATGTTCAGCTTCATATCCTACTTTTTTGATTTCGTTTATCAGGTTTATATATTGTTCTTCTGACATTAGTTGCTCCTCAAGTCTTGATATAATTTTTGTCGTTCTTCTTCATCACAATTTTGATTTTTCATTCCAGCTAGACACATAATATATTGTCTTCTAGAATGAGGAAGACAATCAAAATGTTTTTGTGATCCATCTTTATCTTTCCACATGCTTTGAGTAGAAACAGGTTTATGACATACAGGACAATGGACAACATATGTTCCATTATAACTATATACAATTTGTGAATCTCCTATAATTCTGGTAGATATAAGAGCAATACTTCCACAATTGTTACATACAGCTTTATCACGAAGCTTGATATTAGAAGACATAGTATCAACTGTAAAATTTTTACTATGGCATTTTGTACATTCCATTATTAGTTCCTCAACTTATATAGATATAGAAACCACAAATCTTTTATCCAGTTATACAACCAAGGAATAAAACTTTCTATCATACATACGACAAACAGAAGTGGAAGACTGCATATGAAAATGATAGCAGCAAGCAGGTCGAGTATGGCATGTGTTTTATATCTTGCTCTTTGTTTAGCATTCACCAGTTTTCCACATACAGATAAGTATCTTTCTTTATCTGACATCATGTTGTTGGTCCTTTCCAGCAATCTTTGACTATTATTTTAAAGTCTTTCCACACTGTATCTAATATATTAAAGTCTCCCCAAAGAATCATTAATAATGAACATATCAACAGTACAGTAATAGCTATAGGACTTGTACAGATTACTATTCCTTTTCTGAACCATGCTGTTCTTATTTGCTCTGTAGGTTGATTGATATCTTTCCAAAATTCTTTTAGGGTTGTTGTATGTCTCCCTATAGAAATTATGGACATTGTTATTTTTCCTTTTCGATACCATCCAGTTTGTATTTTAAGTTTTGGATCATGAACATCTTTCCACAAATCTTTTATGTTCATTTATATCTCCCTATAGTTTTTAAAGTGACAGTCAGATCAACCAGGAATCTTTCTAAGGATCGATAACCACCTTTTCTTGGAGTTGATACTGTAATAGATTCGATGCCCATTTGAGTATTTTCAATGAACGTTCTAACCAGTGTGGCTATATCATTTTCAAGCTTGCATCTCTTGTTATGAATTTGATATACTCCACTCGGACCTACCATGTTTACTCCGTCAATTGGTTCGTTCATTTCTTTACCTTTGATCTTTCTATCCATCTCTTTAACATTTCTATTCGTTGAGCACGTTGAATAGGATAATCTAATGGATCACTACGAAGATAATTTATATCAGAAAACCAATTTACGCAAGTCATATTTTCAAATATCTTCCAAGGACAAAATTTACAACATTTTACTACAACACACAAAGGACAACTTTTTATAGGTGTTAAGTTCTCATAGTGATCGAGCAACGTTACCATTGCATCATATGCTTTCTGTGATACTTTCTTCTTTCTATTCTTCCAGAACTTAAACATTATACTACCTCACTATTTCGAATCCATTGAACCAACATACCGATTCTCTTTCTTCGGATTCTATCAAACTGTGCAGGTTCTGTTCTAACAATACTAATAGAAACGTTAGAGTCTGGATATTGAGTGTTGAACCAATTCTCACAACCATATGCATCAGGATGTTCTTTCTCTCCTTTATATCCAAACAATATCCAGGGACATGTAGAACAGACATATCTCCAGGTATCGTATGGATCAGGAGCATATTTGTTATGAAGAGTACAGAGAGGACAATCTTCCAGTTTTTCTTTTGGATTTTTGTAATGTTCCAGGAGTTGTTTCATTGCCTCCATTGTAGCTTGACTGACTTGTTTCTTCATTTATTTCTCCTTATCTTTATATAGTTTACCCCAAGACGAACCTACAGCAACAGTAGGAAATCCATTCATTTTTAATTGTCTTGCAACCCATCCACAAAGTTCTTCATTGGAAGATGTATGGAAAGATGTATGATCTTTAACCGTGAGTGCGATATCGAACATGATATCTATTAGTTGTTGTTCTCTACACATAATGATCCTTTGTCAGATAGTATCATGAAACTGAATAGAAGTCAAGGATTTTCTTTTCCATTCTCCTGAATCCGAATCGAATTCTTCTATCCTGGAATATAATTCAATACCGAACAGATAGAAAGAAACTATTCTCCAGTAACATCCGTCACTTATATGAACTTCATCTTCACCTTTAGTTTTTATGAACTTCATCCGACATACCTTTGTATGATCTGATCACGGATAAAGGTATGATCATCTACAGTTTGTTTATAACCGAAACGATAATACTTATGGTGAGTTGTGTCAGGAGTATGAGGAGCAAAGTCACCTTCCGTGAAATACTCTTCAACAAACAATACATCAGGAGGACAGATTTCGCATAGACAAATATCAAACTTATCATCAAACATGAAGTTGAATATACACATCCCAGAATGATAAAAACCAGCAGGGTTGCCGTCTCTACCATCTTTGTCATATGTATAGATGTTGCTATCCATTATTTGTACCTCAAGACATCTTTAGCTGCTTTCTCTAGATCAGGATCGAGCCAATCTCTTCGAAGGGGAATATCATTCATGATCGAACCGAAGATCAATCTCAATTGAATGTTCTCTTCTTTCAGTTCAGCAATAGTTTCCTGGAGAACTTTCTTATTGAACTTATGAGTATCTGGCAATGCATATCCGGCATCTTGATATCGAGCAGAACACTGTGCATATCCTGCTGTGAATCCTCTATCGAAGTCTGTCTCATGATTTAGCATACCAGAAGGTTTGTTACATGTGATAGCTGGAGCAAAACAAACAGCGTCTGCTGTTCCTGTTGGTGGTTCTTTTGGAAAACAATCACAATCACTTGCCATCTTTGTACCTGTTTCGCACATATCATTTCTCCTTATATTTTATACCAGTATGGTGATCGACATACAGGACAATCACCATCATACTTTCCGACAGTGAAATAATCATAGTCTATTCTGAAACCTTCTAGCTTAAGCCACATTTCTTGACCAGGATCATTACAGTTACAGTAGACGATTCTTTTCTTTCCTGCTGCGTCATTAGATGCAGTACTTTCAACTCTTGCTCGTAGTTGTCTCATGGTTTTCTCCCTGTTACGATTTTAAGATCACGTACTAAATTTTCAAGTTTGTTTATGACAGGATCGGCAACATGATACTTGCCATTATCTTTTGTATATATGGTAGCTGGTTCTTCTTTCTCCAGTTCCAAAGCTAACTGTTGAAGTTCGATACGAATTGATTTGATGTTCATTTAATCTCCTTGTATATTGCTATATGACATTTGGTACATATTGTTTTCTGTGTAGTTACCCAGGATTCTACTGAACCTTCTGGAGCACATTCAGGATGATAGACTTGAAAGAAATAAATATAAGCTGCAACATATCTTTTTCCTGATAATATATTAAATTCTCTCATGATTCTCCTTAACGATGAAATAAATCCCAATGAGATTGTGCATCTTCTTGATTTGTAAACGTTGCATTAGTCACTCTCGCAATGACTGCAACGTGGTTTAGCTGCTGTGTATAGTCCACACCATTCACATGAGAAATCAATCTTACCAGGATGTTGAATCATCCAATCGCACATACAGTTGAATCCCATATTTGGATTGCCGCATCTACATTTTGCCATGTTTGAATCTCCTTGTAGAAACACTATAGCATAATTAGATTGACATGTCAACAATAAAATGATATAAATAAGGAAGGAGAAAATTAATATGGATGAACGAACTAAAAGTCAGAAGATGATTGATTTAATTATTCATGATAGAACCGAGCCTGATGAACGAGAAGCAGCATTTAATGCTCTGATTAATTATTACAGAATAAATTGTGGTCTGTCTGAATTATTTAAAATAGAAACATTCTCGATGTATCTTTCTGTTGCCAAGACAAGAGAAGAAAAGATTAAAGTTCTAGACACGGTGCGCTGGCAATGTAAAGAAAAGGTTCCTGATCGTCCTGTCTTGCCGAAACCTTCCAGCGGAATCCTATTCAAAGGATGCCCGATAGTAAATATCAATGGAGCATATGAAAGATTATGTAAAGGAGTAGGGTATCGGTTCGGTACTCCTTATGGAACAAAGACCTTTAACAATATGAATATAGCTTCATTAACAGAGATAACATTTGCTCCTGTTAATGATAGACCAAATGTTTTTGTGTTTGATCATAATGATATCAATATAATTTCTATCATGAGGATATCAGATTATAAAACAGGGAGCAAATATATATTCAAACCATTTCATAGTTCTGATCTAGGAGTTGTTGAAACTTATGCTTAAGTATCTTTTATAAATAAAAGAAACTCTTTGGAGATACTTATGGCATATAGTCCACGTATAAAAACAAAAGCAGATTTAAGAGCATATGTTTTAAGAAATTTAGGATCACCTGTAATAGAAATTGAAATTACACCAGATCAATTAGATGATCAAATAGATAATGCATTAGAATTGTATTTACAAAGATGTTATGCTGGTGTAGCTGAGAGATATCTTCCTCTCGATGTAAAGATCAACGAACAAACTTATGTTCTTCCTTATGATATATTTGCTGTTGTAGAAGTTCATTCTATGGAGCTTGGTGGAATAGCAAACAATGCTCCTAGTTCTTTATTCTCCCTAAATCAATTCGTTGCTGCTGACTTGTATAGAGGATCAGGAAAGATCGATCTTCTTACATATGAACTTGTCAATCAAATGTTAGCAACCCTGGATTTGGAATTCTCTCAAAAGATAACTTATGATTATAATGTAATTACAAAAGAACTTTATTTATTTCAACCACCGACAGTTAATCAAGTTGTGTTGCTGAGAAGTTATGTAAAAGTTGCTCCTGTAGAAGATGAGCATGGAAATGAAATCAGCAATATCTATAATGAGTTAATCATTAGAAGACTTGCTACAGAGTATTGCAGAAAACAATGGGGTCATAATCTTATGAAATATGGTGGAAGTATTTTACCTAATGGACTTATCATAAACGCTAATGATATTCTCCAGGAAGCAAATACTAATATTCAAATACTTGAAGAACAGCTTCATGATATGTACGAACTTCCAATAGATATGATGATTGGATAATAAATGGAAAATCATTATAAACACATAGATGGTATAAGTGATATTAAAAATGTTACTGAACATCATATTAGAGGAGAAGGTTGGATTGAAGGTGGAGTTGGATTTCAAGAAACTCATCGTCATATAAAAGGGATGAGTCATATTGATGTATTACCTCAAATTCCACAATACATGACTAATTCTTATCATAATAAAACTCCTTTTAAAAATAATCAGAATTATGATATCACTAAAGCTGGAGAAGCAAATACTTATAATAACATTTGGGCAGAATGTTGTTTCCTTTATGGGAATGACTGTGTATATATCCAGAGAGAAGTTATGACCGCAGAAGATGTGTTCGGAGAATTTCTTGGAGCATATCTGTCAAAAGGATATCCAGTTCGTTTGTTCTGTGACGATCTTGGAAATGGTGCATGGAGTGGATCAGGAGATATGTATGCCAAGTTCGGTTTGCAGATTCAAGATGAAGCAACTTGGTATTGTCCTACCCTTATGTTCAATCAGATGATTGCTACCACTAATCCTTACAATGGGGAAGTAACTTTCTCTCCGGTATATCCTAAACAAGGTGACTTGATTTATTATGTCAACGGTAAAAAACTATTTGAAATAATACATATCGAACCTGAAGCTCTGCCAGGAATGTATGTATTCGGGAATAAGAATTCATATGTGCTCAAGACAAAATTATATACTTATGATCATGCTGCTGTTGCTGATGATCCTTCTATCCCAAAAGAAATTCAAGCACTCGATAGTGTTGAAACTATCAACGGGATTACCTACGATATCGCTGAACAAGAATTGAATAACTTCAATGTTCCTGCTCAGAAAGAAGCTGCTAAAGTTGTTTCAACTAAGGAGGTTGATCCTCTTACACAATGAAATACTATGATATCTTAAAACTGTTAGAAGCAAAACAAGTTGGAATTCTTTATCACTATACATCTATAGCAAATGCTATCAACATTTGTTCAGATGATATGTTAAAGCCTGGAGAATTTGATGGAGTTTCTTTTACTAGGAATAAAGATTTCCATACAACTGAAAGAGAAGAGATACAAACAGGTGTAAAATTTGTTATTGATGGAGATAAGCTTTCGGAAAACTATAAAATAGAACCTTTCAATTATTTTTGGAATAGAGAACAAGGTTCAAAATTTTATACTCATCATGATTATATGGACGAACAAGAAGAACTTGTTAAGTCTCCTATCAGAAATCTTTCTAGATATGTGATCAAAGTTTATATAGATAGACATCATGCAGATTGTTTCTTTGACGATATTGATAATAATGAGATTGAAAGACCAGAAGAAATTTATAGCTATGCTGAATTACTAGAATACTTCAACAGATTCTTTCCTACAGAGTGGGCGAAATGAAATCATTCAAACAATACTTTTTAGAAGCAAAACAAGTTGGAATACTTTATCATTATACCTTAATTAAGAATGCTATTAATATAGCTGAGGAGAATAGAATACTTGCTAATCCTGATAGAGGAATTTCGTTTACTAGAAATAAACACTTTCATAAAAATGGACATGGTATATCTGGAGTTGAATGTAGATTTGTAATAGACGGAGATAAACTTTCACATCGATATAAATTAACACCATTCAATGATTTGTCAATTCAACCATCAACCAAATATGGAAAAGAAGGATATCGACATGATAGTATAGTTGATGAACAAGAAGAAAGATGTATGGTAAATATTAAAAATTTAATGATTGTGTAATCAAACTTGAAATAGATAAACGTGCTTTAGATATATGGTTTAACCCTTTACAAAAATATTATGCGTTACCTATAATTATTAAAGGAAATAAATTTGAAAATTATGATGATATATTTAATTTCTTCAAGAAATATTATACTACTACTTGGTTATATGACGTAAGGGAATATTAATGTACTTTAATTACAACATAACAAAAAAATTGATTGTAGGAATAATGTCATTGTTCGATGATATCACTGTACAGAAATATTCCTTTGATGTTAACACTCAGACATTCACATCTAGAAAGTTTATTACTGTGCCTCTACAATACGCCTCAAGAGAAAAGTTCCTTGAGATCATGCAAAGCTCTTCAGCTAGAAAACAAATGAATCCTGACGCAAATATAGCTCCTGTAGAAATACAATGGTTGCTCCCTAGAATCTCTTTCAACATCCAGGGAATTGTTTATGATTCAGAACGTCATGGAAACAAACTGAACAGATTAACTTATAATCATGGAATGGATTCGTTGTATGGTCCTGTTCCTTACAATCTTGAAATGGAAGTCTGTACAATTTCAAAAACTATGGACGAAGCATTTCAAATGATGGAGCAGATTGTTCCGATGTTTACTCCTTCTGTGTCATTAGATATTACTATTTTGAATGATGCAGAATCTATTCCTATTTCTCTTTCTTCAGTATCGTTCGATTTCCCTGCTGAAGTATCCGAAGATGAAACAAGATTATGGACTGTATCATATTACTTTAACATTAGAGCAAACTATTATAATTTCAAAAGAACATCTTCAAGAATTCTTCATATCGATTCTATTATGAGCATCATAGAATCCAATGAAATAAATACTGCGTATCAACAGTATGTAGCGAATGCAGCTAATCCTTATCCTCCTGCATTGTCAGGTAATGATACTATCAATCTTACATTGAATAATAGAGGAGTCTTTTCTCTTACTGAAACTTATAATGTATATGATTTGATGTACAACGACAATTACAAATATGTTTGTATATTGAATAATACAACAGGAATTACTCCTGGGATAGATGATGACTGGAAAAAGTATTGGGTATTGTTAAATGTACTTCAGAACAATGGTATTGAATATAAATTTGCGCCTATCGGAATAGCAGAAATTGGTTCTACTTTTGAGGTTGGTCCTTGCAATCCTCCATTAGAAACTATAGTAAGTTATATTGAACCTACTACACAAACTTTAAACGGACTATCAACTATCATAAGTTAAGAGGATAACATGGAATCGAATAAAATAAAGAAATTAGAAGATCAGTTTAATATGGCAACTAGTCTTGTAACCGATTTAGAAACTTTGGTTAAAGATATAGATGAAAATCAACTTGAGATAGTCGATACTACAACCGGAGAGATAACTACTTGTGACGAATCTATCATGAACTTAGTTATGCTCAAACAAGATTTTACTTTGGTGAGAAACAATATCATTAAAGTTGTTCTTGCTGGTCAACGAATCTTGGAGAGTGCTTCTAATATAGGATTCGATGAAATCAAAGCAGGACAGATCATGGCACTTGCTCAATTACAAACAGCATTGGGAAGTAATATCAAACTGCTTATGGATTGTTATAAAGATATAGCTGTCATCGAGAAGTCTAGAAAGCAAGCAGTGGTTGCTCCTACTGTAAATACAGGTGGAGTTCCGGTTGTTCAACATAACGAGAACAACATCTTTGTAGGTTCTGGCGATCAATTACTCAAGTTCATAAATGAAACTTCTGCAAAGATAATTGAAGTTAAATAAAAAAATCCCATTCAACTTTAACATTGAATGGGATTTTTATATGTATAAGCATTAATATTAATCGATGAACAACATATCTTTAACAGGGATTGATGTTGGTGTACAAAATCGATTAGTATTGATAGGATTAACACAAGTGAGTGGACATATTTTACCATTACCAGGAATACATGTTCCACAATCAGAAGGAGGTTCCATCTGTTTCAATGCAGATTCACATGCTGCATAGTTGTCAAAATAGATAGGTTCAGGAATACCGTTTATAGAAATAAGAACCTGTTTGCCCTTCTCATTATCTGACACAGGAGATGCTATTGCTACCGTTGCAATTACGATCAACATTATTGCCATGATAAAAATTTTATACATATTATTACCTTTCTCCCCGAATTGCCGATAGGTCAGCGTTATGTTGCGTTAATGTCAATAACTTTCCCATTCTTATAAATAAAGATACCACATATATAAAAAAATGTCAAGCTATAAATAATAAGAGGAGATTAATATGAAAATAAAATGGTTAGATGAACCGGAAGAGCATGACTACCCTGCTGCGGAATCTTATCTTTCTTTAATTTATGATGCTGCAAAAGTAAAAGATATCGTTTGGAATCTACGAAATTTGCCAGTAGTTGAATTTAAAGCCAAAGATATATTTAGAGCTTCTGAATTATCTTTATTAGGAGTTAGTAATTCACATGTCAAGAAAGACCAGAAGAAAATTAAAAACGGTAAATCTCTTGCTCCATTGCTATTGGTAAAAGATAGTGTAAATGGAAAAGTAATTATAGGAGATGGATACCACAGATTAGCAGCCATATATAGTTTTGATGAAGATGCTTTAATCCGATGTAAAATAGCTTAAATTATAATATTCAAAAAAGCAAACTCACCAAATAGTTCGGTTGCTTTTTTGTTATATGCCAAAGCAGCTTCTTTTTCATCAAAAAAATATCCAAGATGAATTAATTTTCTATTAAATTGAACATGAGCAATCCATTTGTTATTAAGTTTGTGCCAGGAAACTCCTTTAAATTGTGATGTAGTATTGTTTTTAGTTTTCCTTGCATTTGCATTGTTATCCATATATGTGCAGATTCTTAGATTATATTTTTGGTTGTTTAGTCCATTATGATCTTCATGATCTATAAGCTTCTTTTCAATATTATACTCATGTAATTTCATAATAAATCTATGCATTCTAATATGTTTTCTGGTAGGTCTTTTACCGAAAATTATTAAAGCATATGGAATATTATTTTTAGGGTCTATTTTTAAACAACAAGTATATTTTGATATTTCTTCATAATCTTCATCATCTACAATAGCTTTATAACCAGGATATTTTTTAGAATGTAATTCTATAAGTTTCATAAATTTTCCTTTTACTTTTTATAATATCATATTCAATATAGAAAGTCTATTTTAAAAAACTTATAAATAAAAGAAAACCTTTTAGGAGTTAATAATATGAACAAAATAAAACAGGCTCTCATCGAGACTAGATTAAACAGAGCATTTAAAGATCAATGCCTTTTGCTAGAAGATGATTCTGCAAATGATACTTCAACTGTTGGTGGTGAATTTGCACAACTTATTCTTCCATTGATAAAGAAAATATATCCTGATTCTTTTGTTGCAGAGATTGCAGATATACAACCACTGTCTGCTCCTATGGCAAAGGTTGGTGCTTTGTATAGTCTCTATACTGGTTATGATAACTCTGCTCTAGAAAATACTCATATGTACAACTCTTTCTTGGTTACTACAACTACTGGAGGATTTGCTCTTAATGATGTATGGACAGGATACGGAGCAACATATACAGTAAGATATTATGAACAGTTCAAAGCATCTAATGGAGTAACTTATTATAAGATTCTTTTGTCTATGGAAACTGGAGCACACGTTCCTACTAAAGGGGATGTCTTTGACGATACTACTAACAGTACTAATTATACTATAACATATGGTACTTGGAACCGAGCAGCTATCAATAAAATCTTTAGAGGATATACTGGTGCTCCTTATGGAGATAATGGAGCTTTTGTTGGTATTCCTTACTTGACAGATTCAAATACTTCTGATAGATTCTTGGGTTTTGAAACTAGAACTATCAATGCAACTACTGGAGCTAGAAAAATTAAATCTAGATTCTCCAGAGAACAGCTTCAAGACATTCTTCATATCTATAAAGAACAAGGTGTTGCTCTTGCTGCTGAATCAATGGCCTCTGAAATACGCCAGGAAATAGACAAAGAAGTAATTTCTTATATGAAATTCATTTCAGAAATAACAACTAGTGTTCCACTTAATCTTCAAGTATCTTCTGGTATAATTAATGGTTCTTTACAGGATGTAACAAATGATTTGATTGCTAATATTTATCTTGCTGCTGAACAAATTGTAAGAGATACAAAAAGAAATAGATCGATCTTTATTATGGCTGATCCTATTACCGTATCGTTCTTACAGATCAATGCGTTCCATACACAAGCACAGTTCAATCAAAACAATCCTTATCTAGTAGGACATCTTGGAATATATCCATTGTATTGTGATCTATATGCCGATGTAAACGAACATTATATTATGGTTGGATATTTAGGTAGCAATAACAATGATGGAGACTCTGGAATCATTTATTGTCCATATACAACTACTCTTCATGTTGCTCCTGATCCTACATACTTTACAGAGAATATGTTGTTCTTACAAAGATATGCAATGATTCGTCACCCACAAGATTTGGGTAATGTCAATCCTGATGATCCTTGGAATCTGGAGAATGCAGGAAATTCAGATTTCTTTAAAATGTTCATAGTAGATTTTGGAACAACTGCTCTTGTAAACTTTGCTAATACAAGTATTCCTATGTTTGAATAACCAAAAAAGGATAACATAATTATGCATTATAAAAATGGAAGAGAAGCAAAAAATGGGGATAAGGTCGTTCTGCTCCCGACTTACGGAACGCCGATTATCGGTATTCTTTACGATGCACAGGCAGGTAATGATTTCTGCAATGGGAAAATAGCACTCATCAGACCGAATGACCTCTGTCCGAACCTGAAAGAGTGCCTACATCTGGACGATGTACTCCTTGCGGTATCTGATATGCTTAATAACGCAGGGGAATAGTGATATGAAAAACACACAAAAACATTTCCAGGTAATTGCAGTATGTGGAGTAATTTTACTTGGAGCACTTGGATTAATAGTTGGTGCTATTTGTGTATTTCATCAAAAAGATATTACAGTAGCTGTGGCATGTGTTACTGTATCATCAACTGCATTAGGAACTTTAGGTGGAGTATTAACTGCACAAAAATTAAACAAACAACCTCCTGATTGTGATGATCCGCCGGATAGTTAAATAAGAAAGGAGAAACAAAATGAAAAACTTATTACCCCTACTCTCACTAATATTGATACTTGGATTTGCTGGAGCTTCTTCAGCAACTGATACTTCCACAGAAATTCCTGTAATAGATGGAACAAAAACTATTGATCTACGATTGATGGATGGAAGTGGTATTGCAGTAGATATGTTTGATTATCTTCCTTGTTCTAATATCAGAAAAGGATTTAAACTTATCGGTCCTATGGGAAGAGAATATTTTTGTACTCTAATTCCCGAACCAACATTAGGAGCAAACTATTGGGAATGGAAGCCTGTTAAAGAATTGGAATGAAATTAAAACTTTTAATAATAGGTTGTATATTATTTTGTTCTTCGATAGCTAATGCATATACAGCAGTAGTTACTTGGAATGCTTTGCCTGTTAAACCTACTGGTTATTATGTGTATTATGATACACAACCAACTGCTCCATTAAAAGGAACAGGTATTACACAGGGAAGTTCACCTATAGCAGTTACTACTAATACTATAACATTAACAAATATGTCAGCTATAAAATCTTATAGTATTGCTATTGCTGGATATTATGCTAAGACTGCAACACTTCCATTAATAATAGGTCCACTAAGTACAATAGTAACTATACCAGTATTACCGACAGCAATAACTTCAACTACAATAACTATAACTATAACCAATCCTTAAGGAGGATATATGAAAAAGATTTTATCTATATTGAGTTTGATAATTATGTTAACTATTCCTACATTTGCAAATGCAACTACTGTAGTATTAGGATGGGCTTTATCAACAGATAGTACTACTACTGGACAGAAAGTTTATTACGAACAAGGAACTATAGTTCCTGCTGTTGGTACAACTCCAGCATCTGTTACATGTCCTGCTGCTTCTCCTACTGCACCATATACTGGTACAACTGCTACTCAGGGTGCTGCTGGTTTTGCTGTTGCTAATGGTACAGGAGCAACAGTTTCAGGATTACTTAGTACAGATGCTTGGTGCTTCTATGTTACTAATGTAAATGCACAATCAATGGAAAGTGCTCCAAGTAATATAGTTTATGTTTTTTCGTTTCCAGTTGGTGTAACAGGTGTTGTGATCAAAACTATTACACAGTAAATACAACTACAACTTAGATTATAAATAAAGAGGACAGAGAAATCTAATCCTCTTTTTTTATTTAAGGAACTTATATGTTATCATTCAAATCTTATTTACAAGAAGCACCGATAGATAAATGGGATGTATCATGGAAGAAAAATTATATAGATCATATTATAACTAGCGGTTCATATATTCTTGTAACTCCTGAAATGGTTCGAAATATATTAGGAGATATAAAGATAAAAAGTTTTCATGGTACTACTATGAACGGGCTAAAGCAAATAAAAGCTATTCAACATACCAGAAAAACTGTAAGTTCTTTTACTAAAGTAAACGATCCCTATTCTATTGCAGAACGAATATTTTCTGGAAATTATAAAGAAGATGTAAGACGGTATGATGTTATTTGTAAACTTTATGGTAGTCTAGTTATAGGTAATACTTCTGATATCATGTCAGTACCTGATGAAAAAGGATTGAGAGGATCAAATTTAGGAGATGAAATTCCAGGTTATTATGACTCTAAACATGATTTTTTAAATGGATTGTTTGAAGAATTTTTTAACAACGTTCCAGAAAAATATGAAACAGAAATATCGGCATGTCGAAGAAACGAGTTTTATGAATCGTATTATGCATTGGTAAATCTACATTATATAACAAGAGATAA